>Ga0351882_1075_pt1 | contig 31794 bp, 26 predicted proteins | sample BONcelFGM3001F13_FD_206762 | JGI IMG/M metagenome (GOLD analysis project Ga0351882, IMG submission 206762) | Enriched cells from coal bed in the Powder River Basin, Montana, United States - BONCAT cells FGM rep3 HSBNCT.FGM.300.1.F13 ... | reverse complement strand
TGGAAGATCTTTCAGTTTTACTCCGCTCTGAATCAGGATGACCGGGCTGGCGATGAACAGTGGAATGCAGACTGGAAAGGGTTTTTGAAATGGGCGGAACAGTACCCGCAGTCGGTGACTCCCCGCATCGCCCTGGCGAATTTCCTGACTTCCTATGCGTGGAAAGCCCGTGGTGGCGGGTATGCAAACACGGTCACCGATGCCCAGTGGAAGCTCTTCCGCGAGAGATTGGAAAAATCCAGCGAAGCGTTGATGGCGGCCCGGAAACTGGGCACGAAGGACCCGATGTTTTACACCGTTGCCGGTACTCTCGCCCTGGGGCAGGGATGGCCGCCGGAAATGTATGCCGCCTTGGTGAATGAGGGCATGGCCACCTTTCCGACCTACTGGTCGATTCCGGTGAATCGGGCGTATTCCCTGTTGCCGAGATGGCAGGGGGAACCGGGCGATTGGGAGAAGTTTGCGGAACAGGCCGCCGAGTTTCCCGGAGGATTGGGCAATGAAACCTATGCTCGCATCGTGAACTATCTCCAGGATTTTTACGGAAACATCTTCAAGGAGACCAGTGCCTCCTGGCCGCAAACCAAAGCCGGATTGGAGATCATGCGCCAGAAGTACCCGGAGTCCAAGACGATCATAAACGTCTCGGCCAAGCTCGCATGCCTCGCCGGGGATCGTGAGTTGGCGCGGGAGATGTTCGCGCAGATGGGCAACTCCTACACCCCGTCTGTCTGGAGCAGGCCGGAGCAGGTGGTCAAGTTCCGTGAGTCTGTGGCATCTGCCGAGTAGCCGGATGGGACGTATGAAAAATATCAGCAGACTCTCAGCTCTGAGTGTGGCTGTATTCCTCGCTGCCTGCGGGGATGAAGACAAAGCCGCCAAGGCTGAATCACCCCTGCCTCTGCCGACAGGAAAATCCGGTCCCATCGAGAATATCAGCAAGGAGGAGCGACTGAAGGCCGAGGACCTGAAACCCGTGAAGGATGCGGTGGATAAGGAGATCGCGAGGTTTGACATCGAGGTGCGGGGCGCCTTTGAGGAGGAGCGCTTTGCCAAGCTCGACCTGTTGGCGCGGGAACTGCGCGATTCGAAGGCGCTTTTCCCAGATGGCTCGTGGAAGCTCGATCACTTCTATGGAGCGCTGAATCATCGTTCGGAGTGGACTGACGAGGCCTTCATCGCGGACTGGAATCGCTTTGTGAAATGGATCGACACCACGCCGGACTCGAAGACGGCCAGGATCGGGCTGGCGAGTTGCTTTTTGGCCTATGCCCGGATGGGCAGAGGGCGGGGAACCGAGGAAGAGGTGACCGCGCGGGAAAAGGCTCTCTACCTTGAGAGGCTGGGCATGGCCTACGATGTGCTGATGGGTGCGAAGATGCTGCCCGACCCCGATCCCTGCTGGCATGAGGTGATGGCTCATGTCGCCATCGGGCAAAGGTGGTCGCCGGAGAAGTTTGACGAATTGATCAAGGAGGGGCTGGACATGGAGCCGACATTCTGGCCGCTGACGGTATCGCGGGCGCTCTCATTGCTGCCGACGGCGCTGGGCAAGGAAGGGGACTGGCAGGCCTATGCTGAGAAGGAATCGCATCGGCGGGGCGGTCTCGGAGATGAGGGCTATGCCCGCATCGTGTGCCGCATGATGTTTCACTACGCCGATGTCTTCCGCGACGGCCATGCCTCCTGGCCGAAGACCCGCGACGGTCTGGAGATCCTCCGCACGAAGTATCCCGACGCGATGGACTTTGTGAACTACACCGCCCGCATGGCTTGCATGGGCAGAGATCGGGAACTCGCCCAGGAGATGTTTGCCCAGATGGGCGACCAGTATTCCACCACCGTCTGGCGCAACCCCGAGAATCTCGTCCACCTGAGAAACTGGGCCGAGACAGGCAAGTGGTAGGACGGCGCAAAAAGCGATAAATATGCAACCGTTGTTGCCCCCAACAGCACGACAAGCCCTCCAAGCCGTCCGGCAGGGAGATGTCCCTGCCTTGCGAAAATTCCTGAATGCCGAGCCCGATGCCGTGGCTGACCCGCGTCTGCTGAATGAGGCGGCTTTGGTCGGAAATTCCGAGATCGTCAGACTGCTGCTCTCCTGCGGCAGTGATCCGAATCTCGCTGTGCCGAGTCACGAATTCTATCGCCCGCTGCATCGCGCCATCGAGCATCGCGGGCATCCCCGCAGGCCGGGCCATGGGGAAGTGGTCGAGGCCCTTCTGGAAGCAGGGGCTTCGCTGGAGGCGCGATCCACCTGGATGCAGTTGACTCCGATGGGCGTGGCGGGAATGGCCGGGGATCGCGAGATCATCGACCGCCTCTGGGCGGAGGGTACGAAGCGGACTCTCTACATGGCCGCCGTGACGGCGGATGTGTCGGGCGTGCGGAGATTTCTTCGTCGGAAATCCGCGGCCACCGCTAAAGATGAAAATCACATGACTCCGCTCCACTACGCCGCCCTCTGTGGCCTCGCGGATGCGGATCAGGAGAGACGCGAGATCGCCGGACTGTTGCTCGATGCAGGTGGAGACCCGGATGCCTGCGAACCCATCGGACCCTACCCGGCCACGCCAGTGCTCCATTTTGCAGTGTGGAAAAATTATCCGCTGGCCGAGATGCTTCTCTCCCGGGGAGCGAATCCGAACCTCGGATTTTCCAACTGTCTGTGGCGTCCACCGGGACCCATGGCGGAGCTTTTCCGGCGGCACGGCGCGGATATCAATGGTCGGTATTCCACGGGCGAATTGTATCTACATTCCCGGATCCACTGGAACCTGCCGAGCGTCGCACTCTGGTTGCTCCAGCACGGAGCTGATCCCAACCTGCGGACGGCTTCCGGCAATACCGCGCTGCATGAAGCCGCCACCCGAGGCATCAATCCAAAGGTCGTGGAGGCCCTCCTGGCCAAAGGCGCAGACCCGGAAGCGAAGAACGCCGAGGGCCTGACGGCACTGGATATCGCAAAGGCTAGGCAACGGGTGAAGTTGATCCCTCTGCTGGAAAGGCCATGATGCCTCTTAGTCAGGGAGAAGCGGGTATTTGCGGAGCAGCTTGCGCAGGCGAGGATCATCAGAATTCTCAAACACCGCCAGGGCCTGCAGGAAGAGTTGGCGAAGTCTGGGCGTGATGGGTAGCAAGACCATGTCCGGTGCGCAGAAGTTTGCGAAATAGAAGCCGACAAGAGGCTTAGTCTGCGAGGACTTTCCGGCGGCCTCTACCTCCCGCCGAATCCTGACGGGATCGAATGTGCCAGCCGCAGCACGAGCGACTTGCTCGGATTTTTCGCCGCCTTGTTTACGACCGCGGTCATTGACGAGAAGCCAATTCGGGATGGGATTGTGAAGGCGGGTAAGCGAGGCAGAACCGTCCTGATGGAAGACCATTGTCCACCCGGAATCGAAGCGAAAGCACGCGGGCCGTTCGTCGCCGAGAGCTTGAGCCGTGGAGGTATGCGCGACTAAGAGAAAGACAATGAGGAGGAACGAGGCGCGCATGAGCCGGGAGAGGGAACTAGGGTATGAGGGGTTTTTTTTCGAAGTGCCAGTTGTAAGGGAAGCCAAAGCCACCAAGGGTGAAGCTACGATTAATGGAGCGGCCGATGGCGATGTTTTCGTAGTCTTCACGGGAGGCCATCAGCGAGACAAGTTCGCGAGAGTGGATATCTCCCAGAACGATGCTGTAGCTGGCAGGACCACGAAATTTCCTTTTTACTTTATAGATAACGGGGCCCTCGTAAGCGACCGTCCCCTGTGAAGGGAGGATGGCATTAACGACCATGACATAGGGCCACGCCATGAAAAGGGCCACGGGATACAAGGTGATGGCTGTGATCCAAGTCGCCCATCCTCCACTCGTGAAGCCCTTCCGGCACCACCATGTGACGCCAAAGATCATAGTGGCAATGGGCAGCCAGAGGATACGCATGGAGAACTCAAAACCGGCATTCTCGACACTTTCGATCAGTTTCAGACATACGATCGAGATCAGGAGATAAAGTGTGATGAGCAGTACACCAAAGCGGCTCAAAAAACGCCCCATGGCGAGGGATCTGGATCTGTGTGGGGCTGTCTCTGTGTAAAGTTTGGCGAATGGGCTGGATCTGTATTCTTTCAATGAGAAGGAAGGCTTTGTGCTTAGTAAGTAGTGTCTTGGGGCTAAAATTCAAGGCATTCACAAAAATGCCATTCACACAGCACTGGCCGGGAGGAACTGGGAGCTTTGATCAACTGGCAATAGATGCTCGCGAAGTGAGCTGCTGAAAGGCTTGCGAAGTCCGATGAGAAATGTGCTAGCCTATTCTTTCTATAAATCCGTGCCAAGTTGAGCATCGATGGCTTATACTTTGCTAAGGATGCGCATCTTCCGTTTTTGGCCGCTTCTAGTGGTATTGTGTCTGATAGATACCCATTCAGCCATATCATGGCAGACGGTACAGATTAAAGATGTTACCAAGTCGGAGACTATCGTCCTGCGCAAATGGAGGCACCAGGGAGCCATATATGCGATGCAGGTAAATATCTCAGGAAGGATAAAAGGCCGCGCACGCGTTCAATTGATTCTTCACTCTGACCCATATAAAGAAGAGCAACTCTCCGGTAAGGTGCATGTGATGTGGAGGGGAGACTGGTATTCCGATGAGGCGGAAATTCGCTATCAGCCCGAGGATGTTGATTCTGGGGGGCTCAAAATACGGTATCGATTCATCGATCCTAGGTAAGGAGTTCATCGCATGAAACGCTTTCTGCAGATACTGATAGCCACAGAGTTAACCGTGGTGCTGGGCGTTACCTGTGTAGCGTGGATGATTAGTGCCGGGTCAGGTTTTAAGACCCCCTTTACATGGGACCTTGTGGTAGCGATTTTTCTAGTAGCGTTTCCAATTGTGAACCTCGTGACCTTACTCCTGTTTTGGCCCATGGACCGGGTTGGCATGTTTAAAATGCCGCCTGTCTGGTTTGTGATCGCGGGCCCTTTTCTTGGCGGAGGACTCTACTGTTTCTTGGTCGCGGCCATACTGGGTTGCTTCACGGGAGAGAGAAATCTCGGTTTCTTTTTCTTCTCGGGACCAGCGGTGTTTACCTTCTTGGTAGGAGCTATTTTTGGCGGATTGTTTTCTCTATCCTACTTGGCTGTAGGCGCGGTGTTTCAGAGATTTAATTCCTTACCGTGATCTCATGCACCTTGCCGCCGGGGCCTTCTGTCTGGATGCCGCAGAGGTGTAGCCGTTTGAGCGGGTGCTGAAGCGTGTGAGAGAGTGACTCATACAAACTACATGCATCTATTATTCTTTCCCGGCTAAGTCATCACGGTAAGAGGTGGGGGGGACTTGACGGGAGCGAGTCTGGCTCGTTGAATGAATGATGTGCAGGAGATCAATAGCGAAAACGGTTTTTTGAGTTCGATCCTCTTGCTCGGGCCGCTCGCTTTATTGGTGGTGCTTGGGTGCGTAGTATCAGTGATTTTAGCCGTGACTCCCTCGAAAAGGCGGAGCTTGCAAATCGGCAGGATCATTTTGGAGTGCGTTGCGCTGGGGTTCTGCGCTTTTTATCTGGGACTGCTGGTGTACACGCCGAGATTTCACAGCGATGGATATCTCCTATGGCGGCTGCAAGGATTGTTGAATTTGGTGCTGACGATCTTCGTTTGCATGATTGTCAGCCGTTCCTTCTTGGTGATGAAACGTCGTCGGGAGGAAGCCTCAAAAGGAACTTAATTCCTCACCGTGATCTCATGCACCTTCCCGCCGGGGCCTTCTTTCTGGATGGCTGCGGAGGTGCAGCCGTTTGAGCGGGTGCGGGGAAACCTGGAGGAGGTCTGAAATCTATCCCGTCCCGGCCTCGCGCAGGCTCTCTTTGAGGGCTTCGAGTTGGTAGTCGCTGCCGTGGAGGATGTGTTCGCGCATGGCGCGCTCGGCCACATCGGCGTCCTGCGTGGAGATGGCGTCGAGCAGGATACGATGCCAGTTTTCCGGGCTGGGATAGACCTTGCCCGTGATCCAGGTGAAGACCATGAAATGCCGCCGCCAGAGGCTCTCGACCTCGCGGATGAGCAACGGACACCGTGTCAGACGCGCCAGCGAAAGGTGCAGCTCCTGATGCAGCTCCATGTCCTCCCGGGAATACCCTCCCGCCCGCTGCAGGGCCGCATCCACACGGTCCGCCAATTCGCCGAGCCGCGCGTGATCGGCAGCCTGGATGTACTTCGCCGCCTGCCGGGCGACCTGACACTCCAGGGCCTCGCGCAGGATCAGTTCCTCGCGCATACGGTCGAGCGTGACCTGCGTCACGCGCGTGCCATACATCGGAGCGCTCTCCGCGAGCCCATCCGCCTCCAGCCGCCACAGAGCCTCGGAGACCGTGGCCTGACTGACCTCAAAACGCCGGGAAAGATCCCTCCTCGTGAGTCGCTGTCCGGGCGGTAACTGACCCCTCAGGATCTCGTCTTCCAGCTGCCGGTACACACGGAAGGCCTGCGTCTCAAAGACCACACTCGCCGGAGTTCCCTTGATATTCACCCGCGGAGAATGCCCGCCCGCCGCGTTTTGGTCGATCAAAATGGCTTGACGCTCATTTTTTGATCGATCATATCGTTCAAAAGATGAACCCAGCCTCTTCCACCATCCCCCTGTCTTCGTCGGCCCCCGCTTCCCGGCCTGCGCTTCGCCGGTCTCAGATCAATGCGAGCCTCCTCGTCACGCGGCAGATCCTCCGGCAGGCGGGCGTCGCTCTGCCGCGCTGGGCGGACTGGACCAAGGACGATTGGCGCGCCACCGGCACGGAGACCCGCGAGATCCGCGAGTGCATGCTGGGCTGGGACGTGACGGACTTCGGCAGCGGACGATTTGAGCAGCTGGGCCGCACGCTTTTCACCCTGCGCAATGGCCGCACGCACAGCCCGCTCTTCGGCAAATCCTATTCCGAAAAGCTCCTCATCGAGCCCGAGGGGCAGAGATCGCCCATGCACTACCATCGCTCAAAACGCGAGGACATCATCAACCGACTCGGCGGCAATATCCTCGTCGCCCTCCATCCCGTGGCCGCCGACGGACAGCCGGGCGACACGCCACTGGGCGTGCAGGTCGATGGCATCTCCCGCACCGTGCCGGCCGGGGAGCCGATCCGCCTGGCTCCGGGCGAGAGTCTCTGCATCCCGCCGCATACCTATCACCAGTTCTGGGCGGAGGAAGGCACGGGCATTCCTCTCGACGGAAAACGCTACACCATCAGCAGCGAGGTCTCCTCGGTCTGTGATGACTGGAATGACAATGTCTTCGTCGATCCCTGGGCGAAACGCTTCCCCGAGATCATCGAGGACGAGCCGGGGCAGATCTATCTTTGCCACGAATACCCGGCCCTCCCCGGCGACGCGGACGGGGCGGCGATTTCCTGACATCTCCTCCCACCTACCGCACCGTCACGCTCTCCCTCCACGCGCGCGGAGTGAGGTTGGTCTGTTGGCGGAAGACGCGGATGAAATACGAAGCCGACGCGAAGCCGCACATCCAGCCGATCTCGGCGATGGAGTGGCGCGGGTCGGCGAGGAGATCCTTGGCCATGATCAGCCGCTCCCGCGTGATCCAGCCTGTCAGCGTGAGGCCGTGTTCCTGATGAAATCTCCGTGAAAGATAGTCCGCCGAGCAGCCCAGCGTGGCCGCGAGGCTGGCCACCGAGAGGTCGGGGTTGCCAAGCAGCGCGCGGGCCATCTTCTCAGCCTCGACCATGAGCGGCGATTGGGAATCCGTGCTGCGGCTCGGCCTGTGCAGCTCTCCCAGCATCGTGATGAGAAAGACCTCCAGCAGGCTGCGCTGAAACCCCGTGCGGTTTTTCTCGGTCACCGGCGCGGACATCTCATCGAGATAGCGGAAGGCCGCGCGCCCCCGGGGGCTCACGAGTTGATCGGTGTCCTTGGCGACGATCTCCCCGCGCTCTGTCGATGCCGCCCGATGCAGGATGAATCCATCGCGCGCCTGCATGAAGACCAGGATGCTGTACGGCGTCTTCAGATTCACCGGCGTCTCCGCATGAGGCACGCCGGTCGGCACCACTCCCACCTCCCACGTCCGCAGCCGGAAGGACTCGGAGGGACACTCAAAGTCCGTCCCTCCCCCGGTCTGCACGAAGAGCTCAGGGTACGCATGGAAATACGAGCGCGGCTTGCGGCGGAAGAGGCCGCTGGGCTTCGCAATGCGGATTTTCAGCCTTTCACTCCGTAGCGACGCGAGGACGCGTTCCAGATCCTTGGCATGGGGAGACATTAGGTCGGATTTGTACTATTCTTAGCAGACAAATACAACTCATTGCCATTGATATTCAGGGTGGAGATGCGATTTCTCAGGCGGATATTTCATATGTCATCTACTCTCCGCGTCACCGTCTGGGGCGAATTTCGCCACGAAAAAAAGAATCCACAAGTCACCGCGCTCTATCCCGAGGGCATGCATGAAACGATCGCCGCCTTCCTCCGCAAGGACACCGCGCTGACCGTTCGCACCGCCACCCTCGATGAACCCGAGCACGGTCTCACCGAGGCCGTCCTGGCCGAGACCGACGTGCTCATCTGGTGGGGCCACATGGCCCACGGCGACGTGCAGGATGCCATCGTCGAGCGGGCAAAGAAGCGCGTGCTGGAGGGCATGGGCCTCATCGTCCTGCACTCGGGCCATTACGCCAAGCTCTTCAAGTCCCTCATGGGCACCACCTGCTCGCTGAAATGGCGCGAGGCCACGGACAAGGAACGCATCTGGAATATCATGCCCTCCCATCCCATCACCCAGGGCATCGGCGAGTACTTCGAGATCCCGGCAGAGGAAATGTACGGTGAACCCTTCGGCATCCCGACACCGGATGAGCTCATCTTCATCTCCTGGTTCACCGGCGGCGAGGTCTTCCGCAGCGGAGCCACCTGGTATCGCGGCCATGGCCGCATCTTTTACTTCCGCCCCGGCCATGAGACCTATCCCACCTACCACCACGCCGACGTGCAAAAGGTCATCACCAATGCCGTCCACTGGGCCCGCCCCACGGTCCATATCCCCGATGCCTGTCCGAACAGCCCCGCCCTCGAGCCTCTCCCCGAGGACGCCGCCGCGCACCTCCGCTCCACCGTCGGCCACAAATAGGCCCGCACCCCATCGCCCACCTCTTTCCCCATTCTCTATGAGCAGAAAAAAAGTTCGTCTCGCCATCCTCGGCACCGGCGGCATGGCCAATGTCCACGCCGAGCGCTTCAACGCCATCCCCGAGTGCCAGATCGTCGCCGCAGCCGATGTGAATCTCCAGCGCGCCGAGGAGTTCGCCGGGAAACACCTCATCCCCACCGCCTATGGCAGCGTGAAGGAGTTGCTGAAAAAAGGCGACTTCGACGCCGTCTCCATCGTTGCCCCCGACGCCTTCCACGCCCCCCTCTCCATCGAGTGCCTGAAGGCCGGCAAGCACGTCCTCTGCGAGAAGCCCCTCGCCGTCACCTATCCGGATGCGAAGAAGATGGTCGCCGCCGCAAAGCGGGCAGGGGTCATCAATATGGTGAATCTCTCCTACCGCGACTGGCCCGCCATCCAGGCCGTCGCCGCCCTCGTCCGCGACGGTGCCATCGGTGAGGTCCGCCACGTCGAGGCCAGCTACCTCCAGGCCTGGCTCGCCAGCAAGATCTGGGGCGACTGGAAGACCACCCCCGCCTGGCTCTGGCGTCTCTCTTCGAAGCATGGCAGCAAAGGCGTCCTCGGCGACGTCGGCGTCCACATCGTGGACTTCGCCACCTTCCCCGTCGGCCCCCTGCGCGAAGTCTATTGCAAACTGAAGACCTTCCCCAAGGCCCCCGGCAACCGCATCGGCGAGTACGTCCTCGATGCCAATGACTCAGCCGTGCTCACCGTGGAATTTCAGAATGGCGCCATCGGCACCATCCACACCACCCGCTGGTGCGGCGGCCACGCAAACCGCCTCTTCCTGAAGATCGCCGGGACCAAGGGCACCATCGAGATCGACTCCGACAAGACCACCGCCGGCTATCGCATCTGCGCCGGCAAGGACCTCGACAAAGCCCTCTGGCGCGACGTCGCCGTCACCGAAGTGCCGAATAACTACCAGCGCTTCATCAAGTCCATCCGCACCGGCAAGCAGGACCAACCCGACTTCGCCCGCGGCGCCGAAATGCAAAAAGTCCTCGACGCCTGCTACCTCTCCGACGACCAAGCCCACCCCGTCAAAGTCTAGCAAAGCCCAGAAAACATCCCCATGCGCAGGCCACCGACCACTCGGTGCCCTGCGCATTTTTTTGTTCGGGAAGGTAGGCCTTAGGGTCCGTGCGTCTTTGTCTCAACCCCCTGCGAGAGAAGTTGGGAAAGCACCAGAGGGGAGCCTTTCATATCTCTCTGGCCGAACTTCACGGTTTTCAACCGTCCACCTCTCGGGTGTCAGGCCACTCGGTTCATACCGTTCATACCCCTGACCCCTGGTTCCCTCCGTTTATTTTCGCGAAGCATCGCACTTGATATGGTCGTTCAAGGTAAACTTTGACAGGTCACAGGATTTCAACACGTCTACTACTTCTAGCAGATCCTGAACCGTTAATTCGCTCGAGGCTCTTAAAAATACAGGTCGTCCTCTTGCGCCTGAAGGATAGATAGCCGTAATAAGTTCTCTTGCCCTTCGGGTATCTAACGGTTGCGACCATCCTGCACTAAAAAGACGCCACCTTAGGTCGGGGGAGCCCTTTGTAACTTCGATGATCAGATTGGCATCTACAACGTCATGATCATTCTTGCTCGAGGAATACTCTGAAGCTAGCCGTTCGTTGTCGCTGTCCTCAGGCAATGCAGCGCTTATAGACAGCAGCAGCAGCGTTATGGTAACGAATATCTTCATCCAAGACTCTTCTGTTCAAGCTGAACAAATTGCAGCAGGAAGGTGGGCACAGTCATCGGAGTCAGGCGACATGAAAAGCCGATCAAAGCAGGGCTTGCGAGGAGCATAGTCTGGGGTTGCATAAAATTAATAGTGTAAATTGTGTTATGAAAACACAATTCCATTCCACCGGGGGAGCCAAGATTTACCGGCAGCGATCGGCTCTGGCCCAGATGAGACGGGTGGATAGTTGGGAGCAGCTATATGGACTCTTTGGTGATTTGATCCTCCAGAAGCTCTTTGAACCTTCCGACAAAGGAATCAGCAGTCGCCAGCGCCCTCTGCCGCCGAAGGTGAAATGCTCGCCCTCATCGCCGCCGCCCCCTTCCCGCTACGCTCCCACCGCAGCGAACCTCGCATCAAAACGACGTCCTAAATCCTACCCAGAATCGGGCAACGTCCTCACCGCAGTCGTCCTAAGACCACCTTGTCTTAGTGCTATTCCTGCCTGATCCCACTCTCCCCGACTACCTGCTTCTCTTCTTCGAGAAAACTCGAAGCCCTAACTCCATTAGCCTTGCCGAATTCGGAATACATAAAAACGTTTCCATAGAAACCAGAAGCAGACAAAAAACCAAGACGTACTTTGATTCGTTATCGGAGAAGCCGTCTATACTCGAAACAAGCATTATTACCAAAAATGAGATGAAAAAATTCAACAAAAGATCAATCCACCAAAACCCATGGCTTCTTAAGCGGCGGCTGAAAAGGATGCGCACCGGAAGCACAAAAAAAAGAAATGCAACAATTAACATCCACATGGCTGCCAGTTATAGCTATACAACTCATGGTTGCCTGCACAAGTCGGTATTTGTCCGTGCATACGTGCAAAACCTTCTTCCGTTTCTTCACTGCACGCGCCTGGAGTATCCTGCAGTTTCCAACATTATCTGATCCTCATCCCCATGGAAAATGTCCTCCCTCCAATCCCCCCTGCGCATCGCATGATACCAAGCCCCGTCATTTTCGATTCGCAGTGCTCTCGGCATTCAGATTACCTGATCTCAATCGAACTTCAATGCAACCGCTTTCTGCACGTAGGCACGCACTGACCCTGAGGATGTTTCTAATACTTGCCTATTGTGCTGGCATGATTGGTTGTACTGATGCAGACCCCTTCGGAAGGGATCGAAGAAAGATTAGTGAAAAGTATGTTTTGGAAAAGAGCGATGATACCGGCATAAAGTATTTTCTCTTCAAAGAAAATCAAAGGTCGGGCGTAGGAGTAGTTGAGGGGCAAATCTTAAAAATTGGTTGTTCTAAAAAGTACATTATTTTCTATACCGATAGGAAAGATGACTCCAACACTGCGGGTTGGTATGTTTTACACCTTGATGATGGTCGAGTGATTGGTCCTCTGTCAGAAACTGACATTGATCCTGAAAAGGAATTTGGAATAAAAGATATTGTGTTACCACAAACTTTTTTTAAATAAGTCACAGCTACAAATGGGAAATAGTGGTCGGCAACGAATGGCGTTGAGATAAGGGAGGCTTGAGCATGACGTAAGTTCAGTCTGTGACGCCGATTCTCTTTCTGGCTCAGAGCTCAACCTGGCTCTGGCTGCCAAATAGTTTATTTTTCTTGATCATCCCCATCTCAAACGGGTCGATCAGGCATACTCCCATGCCGGGAGGGCAAATGGCATAAAGGCGGTCTTTTTTTCAAGGCATCCGTAAAGCACACGGACACGTAACTTCGGAACAGAGAATGAAACATCTTTTCAAAACCTCCTTCGAACTCCCACTGCCGCTGCCAGATGTATTCGAGTTCTTCGCCTCGGCGCACAATCTGGAAAAAATCACGCCGCCTGAGATGCAATTCCGACTCCTCAAGCCAGACCCTATCGACATGAAGAAGGGAACGGAAATCGACTACAGACTGAGGATAATGGGGCTGCCCGTGACATGGCGCTCGCTCATCTCGCGATGGGAGCCGCCACATGCCTTCTGCGACGAACAGCTACGCGGTCCCTACGCCTTGTGGGTGCACACACATCTCTTTGATGAGACAACGCGGGGAACTCTCATCCGGGATTCGGTGGAGTATGCCTTACCGTTCTCACCATTTGGAGAGGTGGGCTATTTCTTCGTGCGCGCTCAATTGAAGAAGATATTCGCCTTTAGAGAGAAAGCCATCCGGGAAGCATTACTGCCTGGAGCGGGCTTAAAATAAGCCATCTCCATTCGACCCCGGCAGGCGCGCGAATCGACTCAGGCAAGGCATCTGTTCTGATGAGCTGGAGATATGGAGGATGTGCGGGCGGCGGGGTCAGTCCGAGTCCGTGCATGCGTGCATGGTCCCGGCCCTCTTCTCTCCGCCACAGGTCATCAAGCTCTCTCTACCTCGCGCTTATGAAAACCACCATTACGGCGCCGCGCGATCAGTCCGGCAATGCCGGCCAGCGTTATGAACGTCAGGATGGAGGGCTCGGGGATGGCATTGTAGGACACAAGGAGGTTTTGGCCGTCCGAAGTGACCGAGAAGCTGGCATTGGGACGCACGGTTGCGAGCAAAACCCCATTCATATCAACCGAAACCAAACCCATGCTGAGGGTTCCCTCCGTCGTTCCGCCGATATCAAGTAACAGCCATTCCTGATCGGTCGCCCAAAGGTTGTTTGTCCAATCCACCGTCGAACCTTGTCCGTTAAAGACCAAAATCAGCGTCACCGTGCCATTGAGGGTCAGATTGCCCCCGACGTCGATCCCGTCGAAGTTCGTGCCACGTCCCGTGACAGTATTGGAATCCGCTTCAAAAATGATCGTCGCCCCATTTTCGTAAGTGAGGTCATTCTCAAAGATCTGCAGCCCGGGGGAATTGCCTGGACTGTGTGTGCCCGAGATCGTCGTGTTTCCTCCGATCGTGCCGGTGCCGCCGAGCGTGGCTCCATGCGCCACCGTCACGGTGCTGGGTCCGTTGGAGCCATTGATCAGGAGCGTGCCAGCGCTCACCGTCGTCGTGCCGGTGTAGGTATTATCCTCATCGAGGATGGTTATGCCGGTCCCGACTTGGTTCACGCTGAGAATGCCAGAGAGTTGATTGCCAAAGGAATACTGATGGCTCTGATGGAAGTTCACCGTACCACCTTGGTTGCCGTAAACTCCGTTTGTGGCCACAAGTGTGCCGGCTGTGCCAGATGTACCGAGGTTCAGCACGCCATTGGCTCCAGTTCCATTGGCGAGGTTGAGCGTGGCGACGCGGACGATGCCGTCGCCGTTCACGGTGAGAGTTCCCTGTCCGGCCATGCCCACTTCGATAGATCCACCCGTGACGTTTAATTGCCCCCCGGAGACATTGACTTCCCCCACACCGTTTGCAAATTCGCCAATGTAAACGTGGCCTGGGGTCCAGGGCGCCATCATTTCTCCGACGTAAATTTCACCACCGCTGAGATTCACCCTGCCCCAGGAGTTTTGGCCCACGCTGATATCGCCCTTATTCTCCCAATCTCCACTCGTCACACTCACCGTGGGCGTCCCATGCCCGAGGTGGGTGCCGATTGCGGTATAGTTTGTATAGAGCCTGCCTCCCTGGATGGTCACATGCGTATCTTCATAAGCCTCAAGGGCGTTCCGCATGAAGAGCCGGTCGGCGTACCCTGCCACATAATTTACCAAAGCGTTCCCGCTCGATATATAAGCATCGTCGGTCTCGCTCGGCGGCCCCTCGGGAGACCAATTCGAGCCGGTTGTCCATTGGTCGGTGCGGGTATCAATCCACACAAAGTCGGCAGCTCGGACAGCGGGCAGGGAAAGGGCAGTGAGAACAAGTAGCAGCAGCGAGGCTGATGACGGCAGGAGCCCGGCGCGTTTGAGTGTTGCACGGTTCTTCAGGGCGGTTTTCATCGGCGTTTTGGTGTTTGGTTTTGTTAGCCTGGATAAAAGCACGCTCAGGCCCGCTAGGGTCCTCCTGAGCTGCGCGTTCTCTTCCCACAAGGCCCCGAGGCAACGCGCCCCGGTGACTTCCATCCCTCCGTATTTGCGCTTCCACGCATGAGAGGTTGCTGCGCCGATGTTATGCGTTACGCACAGCGCCTGAACCGGACTCCCGGCCTGCGCTTCCCCCAATAACCCGATAATTTGCTCCTCACAAAATCGACGTCTTTTCATTTTCCTTCCGCTCCTTTTTGGGGGGCGGAACTCCAGTTAGGACACGTCTACTTTTCCAGGGGTGACCAAAGGGGTCAAAAAGCCGACAAGCTATCTAAAGACAATATTGTACTTCATCTCATGGCAAGAAGATTTATCCCGAGCGAAAACCAACGAAGATTTAAACCGAAAGAAAAACCAAGCCCCGCTTTTGCTTCCGACGATTTTAAAGTTCGGGAGTATCCGCAATACTCACACGAATCCAAATCACAGCGTCAGTCCGTGCGTACATGATAATACCATCTTCCATTTCTTCACTCCGCGCTCTTGAAGTATCTTTCAGGTTCCAGAAACATTACCCGATCCTCATCCCATGGAAGATAGCCTCCCCGTCGATCCTCCCGACACATCACCTGATACCAAAGCCGCCTCATATTCGATTCGCGCCGCCCTAGGCATTTAGATTCCTTGATCACAGTTCACCTTCAATGCGACCACTTTTTACACGTCTGCACGGACTAACTCCGATTCCCTACGGGGTTGCAGGTGCTTTGCTTCGAAGTTTTCTAATAGCCTCATAGCCAACTCGAAAACTTCCATCCTTTTCCACTTGCTGCGCATTCAGTTTACGCCGCCTTTGCTCCAGAACCTCTTCAATTTTATCGGCGGTTGAAGCGTCTCCCACTATTGCTAACATTTCTGCAGCAGTATAGCGATTTGAAATTTCGGGATCATTCAGTAATGGAATCATCTGATCAATGGCTTCGCTTCCCGCTCCGTATGCCGCCCAATACATTGCTATTTTGCGCGATATTTGATATGGGGAGCGGAGTGCTTTATAAAGAGAATCTAAAGCTTCCTTCCTTACCTCGGGAGCGAGAGACATATTTTCTAGTGCAATTCCTTGCATCGTGATGAGACCGATTTGATGCCGTACCCTTTTTTGGTCTACTTCAGGCATGTCAATTATGGCAAATTTTTCGCTTCCTTCTGGCGATGCCCCTTCCGACAAACTTTGCTTTAGTTTCTGAGTGACAATTGGAACAACTTCTGGGCCAAGTTTAAGAAAATAAGCTTTGGAAGAATCATTCTCTCCAACAGAACCTCCAAGCATGTCAACCTTCCCTTCAAGTGAATCAGGGATTTGTGCGATGCCGTTACTTGTGAGAGCGTGTGAAACAAAAAGATAAAATATACAAATCAATACGTGCGGGCATGTTATGTCTGTCTTCATTTGGCGGATTTTGCGGAAAATGTAACAGGATTGGGCTCTGGAACTGTACGGTTAACTTCCGCGAGAACGATCGAAAGTGGAATTAAATCTACTGTTTTTTGGGGATCAACGTTTGGTTGGTAGAAAGCTTTATGTCTATAAATAAAATTTTTGGGGGGATGATGGTGATATGCGGAATTATTGTGCTGATCAAAGGAAAGGCCGGGAGAACGATTGCTGGAATTGGAGAAGTACATGAGCTCGAATTTTGGCAGGTAATTGCGTATTCAGTGTTATTAATTGTATTTGGGCTCCTGCTTTTGATTTATGGAAAAAAATGAGCATGGACAGGCGCTTGGTATGGCGAAGGAGCTTATGGGTCGCCTGACTCCGATTCCCTACGGGGTTGCCGGTGCTTTACTTCGAAGTTTTATTATAGTCTCATAGCCAACCTTAAAACTGCCATCATTTTCCACTTCCTCGACAGTGAGATTGCGCTTCCTTTTTTCCAGGATTTCTTCAATTTTATCAGCTGTTGATATATTTCCTACCATCGCTAACTCTCTCGCTGCCACATAGCGATTCGCAGCCTCGGGATCATTCAGTAATGGGATAATTTGGTCTACACTCTCTTCTCCCACGCCATATGCAGCCGCATGAATTGCGCTTCTTCTGGAATGTTGATAGGGAGATTTAAGAGCTTGATAAAGGGAAGTGATTGCAGCGCGTCTTACTTCCGGAGAAAGCTCCATATTTTGAAGAGCTTCCGCTTGCATCGAAATAAGGCCCACTTGATGTCGGACTCGCTTTTGATCAATGCGGGGCATCTGCATGATAATACCCTCTTGTGCAGCCTCTGGCGAGGAACCTTCCGATAAGCTTTTAAGAAGCTTTTGAGTAACGATGGGAACAACTTCTGGCCCGAGTTTTATAAAATAGTCTCTTGAAATCCCATTTTCGGAAACGGATCCGGTCAATGTATCGATTTGATCGTCTAGGGATGACGGCCATTCAGCAATCGCAGCGATTGTCGAGAAAATATAAAGACTCAATATAAGCGAAAAAAATCCAAATACCTTTAGTTTATTTTTCTTCTTCACAAGAAATCGGGGGCAGGCGACATGAACGCGTTAATGCAGGGTTGGTGAGGAGCATAGTCTGGGGAGGCGCATAAAATCGATGGTGTAATTTGTGTTATGAAAACACAATTCCATTCCGCGAGAGAGCCGAGATTTGCCGGCCTCGATTATCATAAGCACTACAGCCTGCGCTGCCTGATCGACGGGCAAGGTGGAGTGCTTGAGCGAGGGCGGGTCGAGCACGTCGAATTATCAACCCCATCAGACCCTGCTTACTAATATCGCTTTGCGCAGTTGCCTCGCCTCCTTAAGCATAAGGCCCACCTTCTCAAGTCCCGCAGCCACCTCATTTCACTTGACAACTTAGATAAGAATCAGGTATGAGCGCAGGTGTTGGAGCCCCCCCCCGTAACCAATGAAACCCATCGGACCTATGAAGGGAACGAAGGCAGCCGCAGTGCTGGGAATGATGGCTATGGCGACGCTGACGGCGCAGGCCGAGATCACGATATCCACAGTGACGGTGGGCAACCCGGGAAACCCAAACGACCCGACGACGGGAAATCTGTACGGAGCCGTGGACCACATCTACGCCATCGGGGCGTACGAGGTAACTCTTAACCAATACGCGGCGTTCCTCAACGCCGTGGCGGCGACGGATACCTACGGGCTCTACAACTCGGGCATGGGAACGAGTCAGAACACGGCAGGAATCCTACAGAACGGGAGCAGCGGGAGCTACACCTATTCGGTGATCGGTCCCTTCGGCAGTACTCCCGCCGGAGCAGACAGCCCGGGCAACCGCCCGGTGACGAATGTGAGCTGGTTCGACGCCGTGAGGTTTGCAAACTGGATGGCCAACGGGCAGCCGACCGGAGTCGGGCAGATGGAAACAAGCACAGAAGATGGAGCCTACGCGCTCCTCGGGGCAACGAGCGGGGTGGGTTTCACGAAGAATGCGATCAACCCAAACACGAACGAGGCACCGTCGTGGTGGATCCCGAGCGAGAGCGAGTGGTACAAGGCGGCCTATTACGACCCCACGCTGGACGCCGGAGACGGAGACAACTACTGGGAGTATCCGACCCAGAGCGCCGACGTGCCGGGTAACACGATCGGAAATCAAGCCAACCAGGCGAATTATCAGAACAGTGAGGGCAACTTTTCTGTGACGCAGAGTGGGGTCTTCGACATAAACCAGAACTACCTGACCGACAGTGGAGCCTTCTCCGACTCAGCCAGCTTCTACGGGACTTTTGATCAAGGCGGCAACGTGTGGGAGTGGAACTACGCGTTGATTGATGATTCGGGCCGCGGCCTCCGCGGAGGCGCCTGGGCCTACGGCTACCAAGCCATGGAATCCGACTACCGCTGGGGCGCCGCGCCGGAGAGCGAGAACGGCAGCATAGGTTTCCGCGTGGCCACCGTCCCTGAATCATCAACAGGGCTCTTGGTCTTGCTGGCAGCAGGGGCGTATGGGTGCTTGCGACGTAGGAAAGGATATTTCGTCTTCGATCTTACGTAACCCCCCCCACATCGCTTCCCGCCACACTCCCATCCGCAAGTCAGTTACCAATAACGCCTCGTCAATGGTAAGGCAAAAGCGGCAGCGTCAGCCGACATGAAAAGCCAAAGTTCGCGAGGAGCATAGACTGGGGACGGGCATAAAATCGATGGGGCCGAGAGGCGGTCCCTGCATACGTGCAAAACTTTCTTCCATTTCTTCCCTCCGCGCTCCATCCCCTTTGCGGTACGCAGCCACGGCCCGACGGATGTTCGTGCGGTCTCCGCGCCTGCAACTCTCGCTGCGGCCACTCATCCGGCACCACGGTTCCGGGTCTATCCGTTACCTATGTTCCCGGTTCATAACGGCAGGAACCAACCCGACTTCGCCCGCGGCGCAGAAATACAAAAGTCCTCGACGCCTGTTCCGTCTCAGACGGGCAAGCCCATTCCGTAAAAGTCTGGCAACTCTCAAAATATCCCCATGCGCAGGCCACCAGCTACTCGGTGCTCTGCTAATTTTGTTGTTCGAGATGGGGAGCGCCTTGCGGGCCGCTGTGTCACCATTCCCGCCTCCCTTTCGAGAGCAAATAGGGAATGCGGTTGGGAGGACACTACACCTCACCGAAAACCGCCCCAATCCCAAACGTCCGAAAACCTCTTTATCTTAGTGCCATTCCGAACGGACTCCGCTTCGACGATTCGATTTTTTGACCTCGATTCACTTCGGCGTCATCGCCGCCCGGGTGCCGGTCTCCCATTTGAGTCCCCAGTCTCGGATGGCGCGGAGGAGAGGTTTGAGGGCATGGCCTTTTTCAGTGAGTTCGTATCCGAGTTGCTTCGACCCGGGAGAGGCGGGAATCTTGCGGGCAATGCCGGCGTTCACCAGGCGCTCTAGTCGTTCGGCGAGGATGTTGGTCGGGATTCCCTCGGGGGAGGCGGCAAAATCCTTGTAACGCGACAGTCCCAGTATCAGGTCGCGCACAATCAGTAGTGTCCAGCGATCGCCGAAAATATCCAGACTGCAGGCTACCGGGCAGGGGGAGCGCCGGGTTTCTGCAGACTTCACGGCGGACAGTTTTTTCTCAGCCATGGCCAATATCTACCGAATTAAATACTTGCAAACAACAAGTAAAATACTTTCAATATGCAAGTATGAAGAGAGGGATGTTAGATCAGGAACCGAAGCTGGCCGCGCCCGGAGGAGGGCTTCCCTGGATGGAGTTGCAGGTGGCCAGGGTGATCTTTCATTGGCAATTCAGGCGCAGCCGTCAGGAAACTGCGGCCGCGCTCATTAGCATGGAGCGGGCGGAAATTCTCCGACTGGCGAGGTCCTGCGAGGAAACGCGTGGAGCGCAACGCGTGCTCATCAAGCGCATTCCGGGCATGGAGGACAGCAGCCGCTACTGGTCGGTTTTCATGACGGTTGACCATCTGCGAATCGTCAATGCTTTCCTGGCTGACACCATAAGTCTGTTGGGGCGGGGGGAGGTTCCTGACCGGGTGGCCAGCACCGCTGCGGTAAAGCCTGGTCCAGAGGTGGACTCGACCGTGCTACTTTCTTTCGACCAGAGTTGCGCAGACATCGCGCGGGTGGTGAGGGAAATCAAGGATCTGCGCACGGCGACTCGGTATGCTCATCCGTGGTTTGGTCCCCTCCACGCGGCCCAGTGGCACTTTATGGCGGGATTTCATATGCGGCTGCATCGGAGGCAAATCGAAGCGATACTGAGAGGTCTGGCGGAAAAATAGGAAGCGCTGACCGATCCATGCTAAAACAAGCTCCGTCGTCTTGCGGTACGCAGCCACGGCCCGACTGATGTTCGTGCGGTCTCCGACTTCCAGATATCTCGGCGTAGCCACACATCCGGCACCACGGTTCCGGGTCTATCTGTTACCTCTGTTCCCAGTTCATACCGGCAGGACCAACCCGACTTCGCCCGCGGCGCAGAAATGCAGAAAGTCCGCGATGCCTGCCACGTCTCGGACGAGGACGCCCATCCCGTGAAAATTTGGCTAGGCCCAAACGATCCCCATACGCAGGACGCCGGATGACCGATGCCCTGCGCATTTTTTTGTTCGAGATGGGGAGCGCCTTGCGGGCCGCTGAGTCGTTGTCTCAGAACTCGTTGCGAGAGCAAATAGGGAAAGCGTCAGAGGGGGGCTTTCATATCTCTCTGGCCGAACTTCATTTTTCAACCGTCCACTTTCAGGGGGTCAGGCCACTCGAATGAGGTTATCCCAATGAGGATACCTCCATGTTGCAGCAGCGTATTCGCGTCGTCTGCATTCCATGTAGTTCTGAGAGTGCGTATGCTTTGCAGGATATCTTGTGCTCTGGTCGGTTCGGGGATCATGGTGTATATATCTTTTGCTAACGTTCGCCGTCACCAGCACCGGACTGATGGCGGTCAGGGTGCGTAAGTAACCCGAGTACTGGCGGGCAGGTATTCGGTGGACGGCATCGTTAGGGTCTTTGTGCTTCAAGCAAACGAATCAATTCGTCTGTCTTATGACGGCAGACGCGGTTGTCAAAAAATTCAATATGGTCGTCTGTTTCAGAATAATACCATGATTGATTGTCTATGAAGTGATCTCTAAACCACTCAAGTGTTGTAGGCAGTTGAAAAATACCTCGTTCTTGAAGTTGTATACTTTCCTCTTTCCCTAAATCATCATTACGGAAAAAGAGGGCGCAATGTTCTAGAGAGATAGGCGTGGTGGTCCGCACTTCCATCATATTAATAAAGTTGATGCTGGCCTGCTGAGACTTGCTTGGCTCCATAAGAAGCCTTGTAGCGAGTGACGAAGAAGCTCCCTTGATCTCTGCGCTAATCCCCATCTCCGATAAATACGATATAGGCGTATAAAAATCGGCGTCTATGGCGAAGACTTCTCCGCAGAGAAATGAGAATCCGAATGGCCGTTCCTTTGAGGCTACACTGCGAAATTCAATGGGGTGTAGGGCAGTGAAGGAGATATACCCTTTTTCAGGATGGGGTTGAATTACTCCGCTTTTAATAATTTTGTCCGCATTTTCCTTTGAAGTGAAATGGGTAAGAAATTGTAGCGCCATTCTTCCATGCGGAGATTCTGATTCATTCAAATCCTGCAAATGAAGTCGTAGTACATCTCGATATTTATACATCGCGTTGATCGTCTTGAGGGCTCGCTCAATCGCGACTTTGTTTGCCTTAGAAATGCGCATATGTTATCCTAACGTGAATTGGTCACTATTGATATTGAATTGGGCTGCATTCAGCCTAATCCAAAAAAAGCTTCGAACTCCAGTCTGAAACAGAAGTGACTCCGTGCCAAGTCATCAATACTTCTTCATAAAATTCTCTAGGCGGCGGCGTCCGTCCAAAATGGCCCTAAGATAAGGGCAGTTTGAGATAAAAACCCAATATAAATGCGAGTGATGACTGCTGGTTGTTTTCGGGTGATTTAATTATATGCAATTATTTTATGTTAAACGAGATATGTCATTCTGATTGGTTTGTTCATGCTTGCAAAATGTGCTCACCATGACCGTGCCCAGTAAATGATTTTATTCCTCTTAACACTGATGGTTAGCATTCGATCCAGAATGATTTTCTTCGGACAGAAGTCTCAAAAGCGTTCAAATTGAGTAGATTGGAATCGATATTTCGAAGCTTTCGATTTATACGATGATGCCATGTTGGCGCCTCTCTATCATGTCTGATTTACACATACGCGGGTGGGATGATCTGCGCCTTGTACTTGGCCAAAATCTCAAACCAGAGGGAGAACAAGGGTTTGAGGGATTGCTCGCACGCCTCTTCTCTGCCCAGGTCCAGATGCCATTTTATCTGGCACGAACTGGCGATCAGCCAGCAGGCGATGTTTACAGCCCGCAAGCGGGGGTGGCGTTGCAGGCCAAGCGTTACATCATCGCCAAAATTGATCAAAACAATGTTGAGGGAGACATCGACAGAGCGCTCCGCGAAACACCGAATACCGATATTTTCATCGTCGCAACGACTCGAGTAGACAACCAGCTCAAATTGCGCCTGGATAAAAAGACCGAAGAAACAGGAGTTGATATAATCTTGTTGGCTTTGGGTGACTCCATTTCGCCTCTCGGAGCTCTTATTGTGACTCATTGGAACATTCTTCGAGGATTCCTTCCCCATATTGATGAATCATCCGACGAATGGGCGGAAACCCAGTGCCACTCCCCAGATCTGCAAATTGCACTCGGCCATTTCCAGTCCGAGCTTTCAGGACTCCCTTCTCGAATTTTCGCCAACGTGCGTGCTGGTGCCGCGCTGCAAACACGATTTAATGATGGAAATTTGAGTCTTCAGACCCACAATCGCATCGACCTCAGCGATGGAATTCCGAGACCCAGCCGCCATAAGGCATTGATCGATTGGTGGAATGATCCTCGGCAAGGGATTGCCGTTCTGGAAGGGGAAGAAGGAAGCGGAAAAACGTGGATTGCGGCCAATTTTGCCATTTACTTACCAGGAAAAGCTCCAGTTGCCCTCTGGCTCGACAGTCTCTCCTGGTGTCAGGCCAAAACGATCGAAGATATTGTTCGCATCGGTTTGCGGCCTTTGTTTCCTCCCGGAGACAATCGTCCTGCCCGGACTTTCCAAAAAGTCTTCCGCCGATGGAGTGAGCCGGTCCTAATTGTTCTTGATGGTGCCAACGAGCGAGGCGCTTGGGCGGCTGCTGAAAAGCTCCTCTACAACTACCATCAGCATAGTCAAAATCTTCGCACCCATGTGCGTCTGGTTTTCACGTCACGTCCATTGGACCATCAGCCAAAAGCCGGGCCTCATTTTTGGGGTGCAGCCCGAATTATTCCGGTCGGGTCGTTCGATGAAGCCGAATTTGCTACTGCGATGGCGAGGTTTTCTCCCAGCGTGCGACCGGAAACATTAACAGAAGCCGTGCAGGATCTTGCAAAGGTTCCTCGGTACTTTCGCCTCTGCTTACAGTTACATGAAAAGCTTGCTTCTTTCACACATATTAACCGGCAAATTCTCCTTTGGGCGGATCTGGAAACAAAACTAGAACGACGCGATCCTCAATGGTTGGGGGTTCAAGCGGAACTTGGCGCGTCCCCGCAGGAAATTCTTGCTCATCTCGCACAGCATGTTGGCTGGCCAACAGAGGAAACAACCTCGATTGGGACCCCGGAACTTAGGCAATTATTGCCAGACTTCCAAAAAGTGAATGCCGATCTCCGCGAGCAAAGAATTGTCCTTTCTGCGGGGTTGACTGAAACAATGCTCAGCGCAGAGCATCTTGTACTCGGCTGGGCCCTCGTGCTCCAGCGGGTTGCTGAAAGAAACTCGGGTAAAAATGCAGACTCAGTTTGCGAGCAACTGCAGCAATTGCTTGAGCCAGCCGCGTCGAACGAAAACAAGGCACGGGCCATGCACGTGGCGACCCTCCTAACATTTTTCAGCAACGGCCCAACGGCAAGCTCGGCCCGCGCCGCGCTCCTACGACTGTGGGTGGTGCACCACAATGCCAACGTCACAACAGAGGCACTCAAATTTTTCGTCAACAGCGATCTGGAAACATACCTCCATGCGGTCGAAGCTTTGTTTCGAAGGCATCTGCCAGGAGATTTCGAAACGACACTTATTTTTCCTGTCGCAGCTCATTGGCGAGATCGGGGCAGCAATACCGCGTTGCTGAGCAGGAGACTAGAGCGATGGCTTCGGCTTGTCTTCCCGGGAGATGCCAGCGGCAGCAAAAACGAAGATCACATTCCACCTGCACAGTTCATCGCTGCTGAAACACCTGAGCAAATGAGGCTTTCCTATACCGCAATAGGAATTATTTCATTCCGTCCAGAAATGAGTCTGCTGCCGGCTTTGATGGATTGCTACCGATCTGATGACTACTGCTTCGCCGAGCAAGGCACTGAAACAGTCCCCGTAAGGTTGCCGATCAAAAGTCCAATCGAACCACTCGGACTCCTTGCTCGTTGGCACTATGGTGAATCCGGGCTTGTTGCTCTTTCGCAACTGGCAATGAGCACACCTCACGGAAGCAACGACTGGAAAGACATTCATGGCTTCTCGCTTCTTTGGCGAATGGCTGAGATTCCAGCCGAGCTTGGAAACGCTGAGGACATTGTAGGCAAACGTAATCCAAAAGATGACTCGTGGCTCTTTGCTGATTTTCGAGATTCCCTTGGCGACCTCGACGCGCCAAAGCGAAATTTTCTGGGACTGGATCTGGTAGGCCGCCTCGCGATTCGGCGCGATTTTCCAGAGCTTTCACCCAAGGAAATCGCGCAGATCCTCGAAATTACAGAGACGCTGCTTTCTTCAGTTGATCGCACCACTCTATCTGGGTCACACGAAGAGCGGTGCTTCGAAGATTTGCTTCCGTTTCTCGCCCGATATTCGCCAGAAACCATGCATCACGCCGTACATGTTCTCTGGCAATATATCATTGGCACACCAAGGTCATGGCAGTGTCTCTACAAGTTGAACGAACTGATGCTGGGAAGCGACCAAGGGGGCAAATTGACCACCGCAGCGAATACTCATTCGCAATTACTTCTGAATCAGGAGAACGCTGAGATTGCCGTGGAACAGGTTACAGAGTTAATGCTCTTCCACGCAGACGACAAAAACCTGCTCACTTGGCTCAGGAAGATATCGGAACTGACATTTCCGAGGTCGAGTGGACCGGTGATCGGCATCAATTCATTGCCCGTAGCATTTGCCGAGTTGGCTCCCTCAAATTTTGAAAGCGTCGCCCGTTCCGAGGCTGAAGCAGCCCTTCGTGAACTCGCCCTAGCTCAGTCAGAAGGGCGTAAAACAAAGGTTTGCCATTGGGTGCAAATTCTAGCCTACGTTGTTGCGGAGCCCCATTTAGAACTCTGCCAATGGGCTCTCGATCTTGCAGACCGATATCACGACCATAAAAACCTCCATTTCCCCCTTTTTCTTATTCTCAGCCGATGCAAGGACGCGACGATATTGGAGCGGACGCTCCGGCACCCGTCTTTTACGGAATTTCAAACCGGATTCAACGCTTGGCGATGGTCCCTTGCTTTTTCCGATGGAAAGTGGCCAATTTTCACGTGGGAAAATCTGAAGGAATCCGCATCGTTAACGGCAGCGGGCTGGATACTTCTACGCAGCGGGAATCATGACGAGTTACGTAACTGGGGTAGTGATTTTTCGGCGGCGGCACTAACTGCTATTTCTGGTACGCCAATTTCACCACCACAAACTAACATCGAAATGCGAGTCGGCGGTGAAGGTCGTCTTGAGGGGATACATATCGAAAAATTACCTCCAGGGCACGATAGTTGGCTGAGCATTCAAAGTCCCGCTTGGGGCGTTGATCGGAATACGACACGCCCCTCGCCAACAAATGAAGATCTGGACCGATCAAACGATAATCTTCACGCTCACATGAAAGAGCGCCGCACCTCTCTGTACCGCGAGTTCGTGAATTTCAACGCAGCTGGACCGCTCGAACGCTGGAGTCGCATTGCTCCTAAAGAATTCTCTCAATGGGCTGAAGAATTTTTGGCCCGCTCGATGAATGCAGGTTTCAAGACGCGGTTTGAAATGGCCTACTTGATTGAAACAATTGCAACCTCCTTATTGCGACTGAATCCAGAAAATCTATCGAACGATAGCCTCCTTGCCGCTTCGCCCATAAGGATCACCAGCATTGGCGGCAAAGTTTTGCACCGCGAAGGGGTAATGTGGGAGCCAGAATTGGACCATTCCGATGTTATTTTGAAAGCACGTCGCCGTCTGCTATTTGAAGCCCTCAATGATGAAACGATCATGTGGCAAGTTACTGCGGCTCGTTCAAAAAAGAATGCCATAGCAATCGCCAAATTTGTAGAGGAGTGGCTCGAGTCAAGTCTTGCCCGTGAGCGTGTGTTGGCTGTAACGCTCATGGCATTTCAAGGAGATGAAAATCTATTACCGAAACTGCATAAACTCAGGGAAACCGATCCAAGTTTTTGGGTCCGTGATCACGCCGGATGGGCTTCCGATATATGTGCCGCGGAGGTAGCCTGTCAGCGACGCTACTCGAAAATTCTCGAAGAGTCCTCCTTTGAGTCGATTGTTGCTGGTCTCGCAGAAATCCGACCCGCGCTCACGCCGCTGGCTTTTGTGTGGTCCAAAACTGATGAAAATCGCTCAAAATTGATGCGACAGGCCAAACGAAATCGTGCAATTTTTCGTCTCTTTTGGTCGCGTTGGAGTCGTCAATCGTCTTCACGTCAGAATATTGAACTCAGCGGCCGAAAACTGCAGGAGTACTGCCGTGGAGAGCGCTTGCGGGAAGGCATCAGCAGCCGAATGTCGCCATGGTGGCAACTGGGTTAATGCAGTGGGGTCAGGCGAGATGAAAAGCCGATCCCTGCGCGGCAGCGGGGTCAGAGCAGCGGGGGAAGTCCGTGCATACGTGCAAAACCTTCTTCCATTTCTTTACTCCTCGCTCCATCCCCATACGCAGGATGCCGGATGACCGATGCCCTGCGCATTTTTTTGTTTGAAAAGGGAGTGGATTTTCCTGCCGACGGCGTCGTCGTCCGGGGCCCCTGACGAGAGAAAATAGGGAAAGCGGCTGGGGGGAGGGGACTTACCAAAGGTGATGGGTGCCGCGAGGCTCGCTCCGGCAGGGATCGGGCGGCTGGAGACCCGCATCAGCACAAGCCTCTGCACGGCGTGGGAAAAAGAGGAAATCCGCTATAGTTGTGATTATTGAGGATGGCCTTATTGGAAAGATTTTGCGCTTCCGGGAATTTGTTTGACGGGCTGGCACATGGGAATGCACCCTCCACGTGTAGGCCGAGTGTTCAGATTTTGCCGACATCCTTCGACGATGTGCTCACAGCGTCGGGATGGAGCCGTGGAAATGATGAAACCCCTCTCTCGGTGAGCCTTCCTCCTTTGTAAGAACAACGTATGACGACCAAAAGTTTCCTTATCACTTCCTTGCTGGTGCTGATCTTGCTGGGAGGTGTGGCGATGATATGGCGTCCGGATGATATCCCCGCCGACAAGACGCCTCTCGTCTGGGTGAGTGATAACAACCCGAGCCGCACACTCCAGATCTCGGCCTTCAACGAAGAGCACCCCGACTTCCTCCTGAGCCTGGACTATGGCAACAGCGGCGTGCAGAAGATCATCCTCCAGTGCGCCAGCGGCGTGGGGCCGGATATCTTTGACTACGGCGACGAGGACATGGGCACCTATGTCGAGTCCGGTGTGCTCTGGGATGTGACGGAGGCCTCGGAGAAGCTGGGCTTCAACGCCGACAAGGACGGCTGGCCAGCCTCGAAGAATACCTACACCTACAACGGCCGCCAGTATGGATTCCCCTGCAACACCGGGGCGCCCATCCTCATGTACAACAAGAACGTCTTCGACTACCTCGGCCTGCCCTACCCGGAAGGCCTGATGTCGTGGGAGGACTTCGTCGTTCTCGGCAACAAGATCAACGATCTCGTCCAGGAAAAGACCGGAGGCAAGAGCCGCCTCTTCCCCATCACCGGGGCAAACTGGCGCATCTTCTTCGACAGCCAGCACGGCGAGTACTTCTCGGAAGACGGCATGCCCAATCTCGCGAACTCCCCCGCGCTCCAGAAGGCCTTCGAGTGGCACCGCGACTTCATCTTCAACCACCGCTTCATGCCCTCCTCCGTCGAGGCCAAGGCCATGAGCGGCCAGGGCGGCTTCGGCGCGGGCAACCTGAATCAATTTGCCGGCAACCGCTTCTCCATGATCGTCACCGGCTACTGGTCGCTGGCCGTCTTCAGCCGCGTCCACCAGCAGCAGATGGGCTACCTCGAGAAGCAGGGCATCAAGGTCGAGGATATCAAAAACCCGCTGGAACGTCCCATCCGCGTCGGTGCCGTCATGATCCCGAATTTCCAGGGCCTCCCTCCCAGCTACCGCGTCCAGAGCCGCGTCGCCGGCATCAACGCCCGCAGCCCCCGCCGCGAGGAAGCCCTGCAATTCCTCCAATACCTTGCCGGCCCCACCTACTCCGAGATCCTCAACGAAGGCATGGACTGGCTCCCCGGCAACCCCGAGTACGCCAACCTCGGTATCCAGCCCGGATCAGACGATCTGCAACGTCCTGCCCTGCAAAAACTTACAGAAGAAGCCATGGCGCACGGCTTCTCCCCCCGCCGCAGCCCCTTCGTCCTCGCCACCGATGTCAACCGAGTGCTAACCGAGCAGATCAGCCGCCTCGAAAGCAACCCCGAGATCCCCGTGGAATCCCTCCTCCAATCCGCCCAAGCCAATCTCCTCGTCCTCCTGCGCCGCAATCTGGAACGCAACCCCACTCTGAAAGACCTCTTCATCCAGCGCCTCGGCGAAGACGCCTACAAGAATCTCAAATGAAATCCTCCACGAAACGCGGGCACCTCGCCGTCGCCCTCCTGTTCCTCGCCCCGAATCTCCTCGGCTTCCTGGTCTTCACCTTCGGCCCGATCGTCGTCAGCCTCCTCGGCAGCTTCACCACCTGGAGCCTCCGCCCCTCGGTCCCGCTGAAGTTCATCGGCCTGCAAAACTACATCGACCTCTTCCAGGACCCGAATTTCTATTTCTACTTCTACAACACCATCTACCTCCTGCTGGGCATGCCCATCAGCATCGCGGGGTCCCTCTTCCTCGCCGTCTTCCTGAGTCAGAAGCTGGAACTGCGCGGCCCCCGCGCCGCCGGCAAGCTGGCCGTCTTTGCCGCCGTCCTGACCTGCATCATCTCCGGCATCGTCCTCGTCATCGGCTCCCCCTCCATCGCCCTCGTCCTCTTCGCGCTTGGTGCCATCACGGCCATCGGCGTTTATTTCCGCTCCATCGGCTACCGTACCTTCTACTACCTGCCTCACTTTACCGCAGGAGCCGGCACGATCCTGCTCTGGATGCAGCTCTACAATCCGAACTTCGGCCTCATCAACCAGGCCCTCACCGCCTTTGGCAACATGGTGGGCTGGTCCATCGATCCTCCCGGCTGGCTCACCAGCACGAAGTCCCTCCTCGGCTTCCTCCCGCTGCCCGAGCATTTCAACAACGGCGGCTTTGGCATCGGTGCCCGTGAGGCCATCATGATCATGGGCGTCTGGGCCTCCGTCGGCGGCAACAACATGGTGCTCTACCTCGCCGGTATCTCAAACATCCCGCCGGAGCTTTACGAAGCCTCCGACGTGGACGGCGCCAGCGGCTGGCAGCGCTTCCGTTACATCACTTTTCCCCAGCTCGCCCCGACCACCTTTTTCATCGTCGTCATGGGAATCATCGGCGGCTTGCAGGGTGGCTTTGAGCAGGCCCGACTCATGACCGAGGGCGGCCCCGCCGGCATCACCACGACGCTGAGCTACTACATCTACACCCAGGGCTTCGAACGCCTCGACCTCGGCTACGGTGCCGCAGTCTCATGGGTTCTCTTCATCATCATCATGATCGTGACGCTGGTCAACTGGCGCTACGGCAACAAGGCCGCCGAATAAGTCCTATGTCGGAATTCCGCACTCTGCTCAAACACGCGATGCTCATCCTCATCGCGATCACCATGACCATCCCCTTCCTCTGGATGGTCGGCACCTCCATCAAGCCTCACCACGAGGTCGAGGAGCTCAGCCTCGTCCCCACAAATCCCCAGCCGGAAAACTACGCCATCGTGCTGCGCCAGAAGCCCGACCCGTACACCGGGAAGTTCCTCGATCTGAACTTCCCCCGCTGGTACTTCAACAGCATCTTCATCGCCGCCTGGGTCACCATCCTTCAGGTGCTCACCAGCTCCATGGCCGCCTACGCCTTCTCCCGTCTGGAGTGGCCGGGCCGCGACAAGGTCTTCCTCCTCTACCTTGCCACCATGATGATCCCCGGCATGGTCACCATGTTGCCAAATTACCAGATCATGGTCGGGCTCGACTTCGTGAATACGTATCAGGGTCTCATCATACCGGCGGCCTTCTCGGCTTTCGGCACCTTCCTGTTGCGGCAATTCATGCTCGGCATCCCGAAGAGCTTTGACGAAGCCGCCGAGATCGACGGCGCGACCCACCTCCAGACCTTCCTGGATGTCATCCTGCCCATGGCCCGCCCTGGTCTCATCGCCCTCGGCATTTTCACCTTCCTCGGCAACTTCCAGTCCTTCTTCTGGCCTCTCGTCATGGTCAAGGACGACCACATGCGCACCATCCCCGTCGGTCTTCTCAGTTTCCAAGGCCAATACGGCCAGCAGACGGAACTCATCATGGCCGCCACCGTCATGAACGTCATCCCCCTCATCATCCTTTTCGTCGTCATGCAAAAACAACTCATCTCCGGTGTCCAGCTCGGCGGTGTGAAGGGCTGAGGCCCTTCGCGAAGTTTACGACTCGATAAGCCCTGATCCTGCGCGGTGCGACACTCGTGCAGGTGGAGCGATTGCATGCCTTAGCCGGGAGCGTGGGCTCTCCCAAGAGCTTCTGGCTCGGGTCCTTCCGCTCGACAACTAACTGATTTGTTCCTAATGGTAACGGCTACCCCTACTATGGTTGGCGGCCTTAATCAAAACCCCGAACAAATTGCCCGCGATGCCATTGATGCTCAGCTTCGCGCTGCCGGGTGGGCCGTCCAATCGAAGGACGCTATCGATTTCAATGTCGGGCAGGGTCAGGCCGTCCGGGAATACACCACCGATAGTGGTCCCGCAGATTACGTGCTCTTCGTAAATGGCCAGCCTGTCGGGGTTATCGAGGCCAAGAAGGAGACGCGGGGACACAATATCACGGTCGTGGAGGAACAGACGGCGGACTATGCGACCGCCAAGCTCAAGTACATCCAGCGTTCCGGCGCGCCGCTGCCCTTTCTTTACGAAGCGACCGGGGTCATTACGCGTTTTACCGATCAGCGCGATCCGAAGCCGCGTTCGCGGAAAGTTTTTTCCTTTCACCGGCCGGAAACGCTCATCGCCTGGCAATTCCAGGAGCGTTCGCTGCGTGGCCGCCTCCATGATCTGCCCGCTCTCGATCCCGAGGG
>Ga0351882_1067_pt2 | contig 32387 bp, 19 predicted proteins | sample BONcelFGM3001F13_FD_206762 | JGI IMG/M metagenome (GOLD analysis project Ga0351882, IMG submission 206762) | Enriched cells from coal bed in the Powder River Basin, Montana, United States - BONCAT cells FGM rep3 HSBNCT.FGM.300.1.F13 ... | reverse complement strand
TTTTCCTTCGATGGCAATCTCCTGTCCTTTGGTGAGGTACTTTTCGCATACTTCGGCAAGTCCACCCCAGGCGATCAGATTGTGCCACTGGGTTTCAGTGGTTTTTTCTCCGGTTTTTGTGTATCGTACTTCACTTGTTGCAAGTCTGAGTTTAGCAACTTTGCGATTTCCGCTTGTCATCTTTACTTCCGGGTCTATGCCCAGATTACCTATCAGTTGTACTTTGTTGTTCAGGTTATTCATGGCTGAAGAGTTTAATTTTTTTAATCTTTAATTTTATTTATAGAATTTTTCTGTTAGCCGGCTTTGCGTCCGCTTATCATCAACAGGTCGTTGACAGTAATTTCAGTGTTCATGCGATTGTTTCCTTCGCTGTCGGTGAATGTGCGGTAGGCAATGCGTCCTTCAACAGCAACTTCGCGGCCTTTCTGCAGGTATTTTGCGCAGATTTCGGCCAGCTTTCCCCACACAATTAATGTATGCCATTGGGTACGAATGCTTTTTTCTCCGTTTTTACCTGTGGATGGCTCGTTGGTAGCCAGAGAAAGGCGTGCCATCATGCTTCCGTTTTCAAATGTTTTTACTTCAGGATCTGCGCCCAGATGGCCGATCAGTTGTACGCGGTTGTTCAGTACTTTCATTGTTTTTGGTTTTTTGCCTGTGAGGGCTTGTTCAACTTAACTTTACTTTTCCTGTCCTAACTTTTTAATTCCGTTTGAACGATGAAGCAAAAGTATATCGGGTTCAGAACCTGAGTCGGTTAATAACCATTTACATTCGAATGTAGTCGTTTGTAACCGTTTAAAAACGGATAATTCATTGATATATCTGCTGTATTTAATTGTTTATGAGCATTTTATAAAATATTTTAAAAATCTGAGGAGGAAAATAATTAAAAGAAAAATTTCAAATTATTTGATTTCTTCAACCATAGAAATACGTATATTTGTGCTGATTAAGCCATGATTGGTTTAATTATAAGAATGAAATGTTTAACATTAAAATATTTGAGTCATGGCAAAAGGTAAAGATGCTAAAAAAGAAACCAAAAAAGAGCCAACCAAAACGCTGAAGGAAAAGCGGGCTGAGAAAAAAGAAAAAAAGAACTCAGCTTAACCCTGAGCCACTAACCCATTATTAAAAAAGTGCAGACAACGTTTTGTCTGCACTTTTTGTTTTTTTTAATGAATTATATCTTTGTATCTACCGATTCAGTATCTTCGTTTAACTATTTATCAATTTATAAAATTAAAATTATCAATCTATGCAAAAAAACTGTCTCGATTGTGGCGAACCTATTATTGGAAGAGCCGATAAAAAATTCTGTAATGATCAGTGCCGCAACAACTTCAACAACCGTCAGAACAACGAAAACACCGAAACTGTAAGGCACATTAACTCAATACTTCGCAAAAACAGAAGGATACTTTCAGAACTTAACCCTACCGATAAAACAACGGTTCATAAAGAGAAACTTTCTTCTATTGGCTTCAATTTTACTTACATAACTCACCTCTACACCACTCAGAAAGGGAGTATTTACCGCTTTGTGTATGAATACGGGTATCTGCCATTGGACAACGATTTCTATATGCTGGTGGTAAGGGACAATAAGAAATAGCCAATCTTATTACCAGTAAATTTTAAGCGTCGTAACTGAAATCAAAGAATTGCTGAATCCTTTCGTATGAGGGGTTAACCTTCACGGGGATTTTTCGCAGTGAATAAACTTTGGAGCATTTCTCTTGTTATTAAAACGTGCGTTTATTTCAATCCCGGAATTATGCGAATCATCCGATGTTTCAAAAAACTAATCCGTTGTATTATGAGTAAATATCCACTGCTTACCTGCCATTACATGGTTGAATGGGGAGGTTCAAGAGTTTCATTCACTGAAGTATCAGGCCTGTCAATTGAACATGGTGTAGTTGAATACCGCGACGGCTCATCGCCCGAAAATGCTGTGGTAAAAATGCCCGGCCTGGAGAAATACAACAACATTGTTCTGAAAAGAGGCATAATGAAAGGCGACAATGAATTCTACCAATGGGTTAACACCATCAGATTCAATCAGGTAGAACGAAGAGATATTGTGATCTCATTGCTCGATGAATCTCATTCGCCGATTATGAGATGGAAAGTAAAAAGTGCCTGGCCGGTAAAACTGGAAGGCCCGGCCCTGAAATCAGATGTGAGCGAAGCCGCGATCGAAACACTGGAACTGGCGCATGAAGGAATTGTGATTGAAAACTCCTAAACAAATATCACAAGCATGGTTCCGGGGAAAGTTTGAGATTACCTTCGGTGAGCTCTCCGCCTTCGGCGGTTCGGTTCTTCGCTAACGCTACCAATGACAGACAGTCGTTTTGTGCCTCGTTCCCTTAGCTATCGGAACCGCAACCAATGACAGAGTAGAATTCAATCAAATGCTGATCAAAGTAAAAATAAACCTTAATCACTCTTATTAACCTTAGTAACAAAAATGACCCCAACGATTTTGAACCTTACTTCTTCTTCAAAACCTTAAAAGGCAAAACACTTTATAATACAAGGAAAAGTAAGGTTGGGAAGAAATATTAAGGTTGGAGGTGTTATGGCGAGTTGCCTGTTACTAAGGTTTGGAAGATATATTAAGGTTGGCCCCACTTACATCAAAGTTGAAAAATGCTTTTAGACTTTCTAAAAATTAATAAGGGTCCCGCATATGCGGGAAAGTATCTAAACGCTTGATTACCTGCCATCTAAGCATTATACTCAATTTTTCTTGAGTGCAAACTTAGAATGACTGTAGTTTACGTATGTTCAAATGGCAGCATTTCTCGTTTCTTTTCCTGATGGGAAATCCATCTGTGTTTGATTTCCCCTGACTTTCAATTTTTCCTGAAAAACCATATCTTTGCATAGAATTAAATAAATGACATAAATTATGAAACACATTGATTCATACGATTTTACAGGGAAACGCGCCCTTATCCGCGTGGACTTTAATGTTCCTCTTGATGACGAATTCAAAATTACCGATACCAATCGGATTGATTCTGCGCTTTCAACAATCCGCAAGGTACTTGACGGTGGTGGCTCAGTAATTCTGATGTCGCATCTGGGACGCCCGAAAAAGAATTTTGAACCCAAATTGTCACTCAAACACATCGTACCCTACCTTAACCATGTTTTAAAGCTGGAGGTCAAATTCGCTGATGACTGTATGGGTGAATCAGCCAAAACCCTGAGTGCTGAGCTTAAGCCAGGTGAAGTATTGTTGCTCGAAAATCTTCGTTATTACGAGGAAGAAGAAGGTAAACCACGTTTACCCGAAACCGCAACCGACGAAGAAAAGAAAGCTGCAAAAGCCGCTACCAAAGAAAAACAGAAAGAATTCACCAAACAACTGGCAAGCTATGCCGATTGCTATGTAAACGATGCCTTCGGAACCGCGCACCGAGCGCACGCTTCAACTGCATTGGTGGCTGCATTCTTCCCCGATGACAAATTATTTGGTTATCTGATGAATGCTGAGGTTAGCAGCCTGAACAAGGTGTTGAAAGAAGGAAAGAAACCATTTACCGCAGTACTTGGTGGTGCTAAGGTCTCCGGTAAAATACAAATCATCGATCATTTACTCGACAAGGTTGACAACCTGATCATTGGTGGTGGAATGATGTTCACATTTATCAAAGCCATGGGTGGGAAAATCGGCAACTCGCTGGTTGAAGAAGATCTGCTGGAACTGGCGCTCAACACGCTGGAAGGTGCAAAATTACACGGAGTGAATATTATACTTCCTGTGGATGCCATTGCAGCCAATGGTTTTGCCAACGATGCAGACACCAAACTTGTAAAAGCCGGCGAAATTCCTGATGGCTGGATGGGTCTTGATATCGGACCGGAATCTGTTGCTTTGTTCGATAAAGTACTGATGAACTCACAAACCATATTGTGGAACGGGCCAATGGGCGTTTTTGAAATGCCAAGCTTTGCTGAGGGCACCATTCAGGTTGCCAAATCCATCGCCAATGCAACCCAAAAAGGCGCTTTTTCGCTGGTTGGCGGAGGAGACTCTGTTGCTGCAGTCAACAAGTTTAAGCTTGCTGATAAAGTCAGCTACGTAAGTACCGGCGGTGGCGCTATGCTGGAGTCAATCGAAGGCAAAGTTTTACCCGGTGTTGCTGCGATCGAAGCATAATTCCGGAATCTTTGCCTCGCTAAAACCAAAGTAAACCTGGAATATTATTGAAATTCTTTTAAACCTCTGTGCATTTCGTACAGAGGTTTTTCTTTTCAGAAGATAAAAAGAACCTTTAAGTTGGAAGGTGGCTTAAAAAAAATCACTCAACAACGCTACGGGTGATACCGGCAGGAAGCCTTGATAACAATTCATAATTCAATTGGTTGCTGAGTTCGCTAAACGACGCTACACTGATGCTCAGTTTGCCCTGATCTCCGATTAAAATTACTTCATCGCCGATCTGCACCTCTGGAATTGCAGTTACGTCTGCAATCAGCATATTCATGTTTATCATCCCGATAATGGGCAATCTTTGTTCGCGAATAAGCACCCATCCTGAGTTGCTGAGCGAACGGCTGTAACCATGTGCATAACCCGCGGGAATCACAGCAATCGTTTTATTCTCTATTGCCTGATAAGTCGTTCCATAGCTGATAAACTCGCCCTGCTTAATTTGTTTCAGGGCCATTATGCTGCTTTTCCAGCGTATGATTCTATGCAAAGGATCAGATTTGACTTTTCTATGGCTGATATATTGAATTAATGTTTCAATACTGGGCCAGTAACCGTATTGAAGGATTCCGATGCGAACCATACTGAAGCGGAAAGCAGGATAAGTGATGGTGGCTGCTGAACTTGCTGTATGAAGCAAAGCCGGTTGAAATCCGTGATTCTGAAACAGCCTGACCATGATCTTAAATCGTTTGACCTGTCGGTGAATCCGAACATGATTGGCGATGCTTTCGGCTCCGGCCAGATGGGTGCATAGTCCGACCAACTCAAAGGATTCAGGTTGTGCTTTGAGCAGGGTTATCACCTGTTCAACGTCTGTATGATTCAGACCCGTTCGGTTCATGCCCGTTTCAAGCTCAATATGTATGCGTGCTTTTTTCTTTTGTTTTTTGGCTTCTTTCAAACTCATTTGTAATCTTTCAAGATCAAATATCCAGAATTCAATTCCATTTCTGATCACCCATGAAAGCTGCTCAACCGGAATCCATCCCATAATCATAATATCCGATCCCGGCTGTTTTATCTTCATCACGCGGCTGGCTTCATCCACGCTAAAAACCGAAAAATGATTTATACCACAGCTTTCTGCTGCAGGAATATACTGTTCCATTCCATGACCGTATGCATTTCCTTTTACAACCGATGAGATTTTAACATCTTTCTTTACAAGTCGCCTTATGAAGCGGAAATTGTGTTGTAATGCACTCAGGCTGATTTCAATTTCTGTGGGTGTTTTCATTCAGGAGTAGTTTTTGTTGCTGATCTTTTGAGATAAATAAAGATCAGAAAAGTGAATAGAGATGCAGTTATCCCAAAAACATTGGCATCGAGGCCCAATGGGAGGTCAATGCCTGAGACAATCAGCACAAGGGTTGTTCCACCACCGGCAAACATGGAGAGAATAGCTGCAGTTTCGCTGCGCTGACCCGCAAATACCGCGGCTATCAGCGGAACCAGCAAACCGCTGACCATAAAAGCATAGGAATATAACATCAGCGATAAAACTTCTGTGAGATTCAGGGCAATCAAGACAGCAATAATTCCGAGTAAAAGTGTCAGCAGTTTTGACCACTTCATGACTGATTTCTGACTTACAGCCCGGGGAAAAAGTTTTTGAATCAAATCATGAAGCAGGTTGGACGAAGATGCCATCAAACAGCTGTCGGCAGTGGAAAGTATGGCCGAAAAGTAAGCCGACAACATCAACCCCATTAGCCCTGCAGGCATAATGGTGCGCAACAGCAAAGGCAAACCCATCTCAGCATCCATCGGAACTCCCGGCATAAATCCCAAAGAAGCAAACATTCCATCCTGAAATGCCACACGTGAAAGCATTCCCAGTCCTACACCCATAAAAGCCATTACCGGATACTCAAACAAACCAGCGATATACCATGCTTTTCGGGCTTCAGACACCGACCTGCTGGCATAAATCCGCTGATAAAGGGTCATCCCTACAAACCAGATGGGAAGAATGGTTACCATCCAGTTCAGAAACTGTTGCCAGCTCAGGTTGGTGAACGAGAAAAACTCAGGAGGCAGTGAGGCAGAAATATTGTCCCATCCGCCCACCGCAATCCAGGCCATAGGAATTGCCAGAAAAATAAGGCCCGACATCAATAAAATCCATTGAACGGTATCGGTATAAATAACTGCTTTAATGCCTCCCAGCACGGTATAACTTACAGCCACAAATCCCAAAACGATCAGCGCAGTATTCATATCAAGCGTGATAAATGCCGCCGATGCAAGTTTTGCGCCTGCCAAAAGCTGAGAACTTGTAAATCCGAGATACCCGATGCCAGATATTAGTCCTGCAAGCAATGCTGCTTTGGATCCGAAAAAATGCAGAAAAACTTCCGGAAAAGTAAAAAACCGGTGTTTGTCAGATAGTTTTTTGATCCGCGGAATGAGGAATATTCCGCTGATCCAGGCTCCCAGCAGGCCTGTAAACAACATCCACGATCCGGATATGCCGATTAAAAATCCAAGTCCTCCAAGCCCGATCGAAAATCCGCCGCCTACATCTGTCGCAACAACCGAAAGCCCGATATGCCATTTCCCCATTCCACGCCCACCAACATAATAATCATCTACACCAGTGTTGCGAAGGTGGAAATAGTATCCGACTCCAAGCATTCCAAGCATGTACACTATAAATATAATTAAATCAATTGTTGCCATAGCATTTACTTTGCAGGGTACAAGCAAAGTCCTAAAGAGCCACCACGAGCGATTTACAAGTTTTCGCCTGTGCTCTTAAAAAACTTTAGAGGCTTTGCTATTCAGGAGTTGAATGGTTGAATTGATGCTCTTAAACAAAGCAATTCTCCTGAAGTTATCGGAAATTTAGTGTGAATCCCGATATTGAAATTAGTTTCTATAAAAACAAAAATAGTAAAAATATCCGGAACAACCTATTATTCAAGCACAGAAATCTTCATTCTATTTTTGCGAATCAGCATTAATTCATGTAGGTTTGAACCTGAAAACGAATCTTTGAAACTCCTCCAGACTATGCGAATTCTTATTGTTGCCATATTTCTCACAATATCCGGGCTTAATGCCAGAAGTCAGGTTTACAAAAACCCGGAAGCTGCCATTGATTCAAGGGTAAACGACTTGTTGAGTCGTATGACTGTTGAAGAAAAATTCTGGCAACTCTTTATGCTGGTCGAAGATTGGAGTCTTGATAAAAGTCGCTACACCGAAGGGGCTTTCGGTTTTGAAGGAGGAATTGCTGCAGGCGATGGTAAGACTGCTGGTCAGATGATTCAGATTTCAGGTGGCGAAAGAGCTTCTGAAATGGCACGGGTTATCAATCAGGCACTAAAACATTTCATAGAGAATACCCGTCTGGGAATACCAATGCTGCCTTTTGACGAAGCTTTGCATGGACTTGTCAGGCCCGGAGCGACTGCATTTCCGCAATCCATTGCCCTGGCTGCAACTTTCGATACCGCCCTTATGCGCAGCGTTGCCGCAGCCATTGCCGTGGAAACAAAGAGCCGCGGAATAAGGCAAATTCTTTCGCCGGTAATTAACATAGCCGGCGATGTTCGCTGGGGTCGCGTTGAAGAAACTTATGGCGAAGATCCATTCCTGGCGTCTGAAATGGGTGTTGCATTTATTTCGGAGTTTGAAAAACGAAACATCATAGCAACCCCAAAACATTTTGTTTCAAACTATGGTTCGGGCGGGCGCGACAGCTATCCCATTCACTACAACGAACGTTACCTCCGCGAAATTGAACTACCTCCTTTTGAAGCCGCATTCAAACGTGGTGGAGCCCGTTCGGTGATGACATCCTACAACTCCCTTGATGGAAGCCCATGCACTGCCAACGACTGGCTTCTCAACCAGTTACTGAAGAAAGAATGGGGTTTTACAGGATTTGTGATTTCAGATGCCGGAGCAACCGGAGGCGCCAATGTTTTGCATTTTACGGCGAAGGACTATCAGGAGTCAACCGAAAAATCGATCAACAATGGACTGGATGTGATATTTCAGACGGCTTTTGAACATTATCCGCTTTTTATCGATGCTTTTAGTTCGGGAAAAATCCCAACCGCTGTTATTGACAGCGCTGTGGCCAGGGTTTTACGGGCAAAGTTTGAACTGGGTCTTTTCGAAAATCCATATGTTGATCCGGCGGAAGCTGAAAAAATTAACGGGTCAGAAAAACACCGTGAAATAGCACTGGAAGCAGCCCGAAAATCAATGGTTTTGCTGAAAAATCAAAACAACATTCTGCCTCTGAGCAAAAATCTGAAATCCATTGCAGTGATTGGCCCGGATGCAGTGGAAGCCCGTTTGGGTGGTTACAGTGGCCCGGGGAACAACAAAATTTCTATTCTTGATGGCTTAAAACAGTTATCTGGAGATAAAATAAATATCGGCTATGCCAGAGGATGTGAGCGGGAAGTAGTTCATTATGAAACCATTCCGGCCAAGTATCTGACAACCGTTGAAAACGGGAAACCGGTTTCAGGCCTGACTGGTTCCTATTTCAGCAACATCAGCTTTGCCGGAGAGCCTGTCTTAGTCAGAACCGATAAACAGATAAATTTCCAATGGACACTTTTCTCTCCTGATTATGAAAAGCTGAATTATGATTTCTACGGAGTTCGCTGGGAAGGAAAAATTAAAGCGCCTGCATCGGGTAGTTTTAACTTAGGAATTGATGGAAATGATGGTTATCGACTCTTTATCGATGGCAACGTCCTGATCGACAACCGTTTATTTTCAGGACGCAATCTCAGGACAGCAGCTTTTAATTTCACCGAAGGACAGGAATATGACATTCGCATTGAATATGCCGAACCCACTGGCAATGCATGGTTCAGACTGGTGTGGGACTTTGGCACACCCGATCATTACGAAAGTCAGTTTAACGAAGCTGTTGACCTTGCTTCGGAAAGCGCACTGATTGTGATGGTTGCCGGCATCGACGAAGGCGAATTTCAGGACAGAGCACTGCTGCGCCTGCCGGGCAATCAGGAGCAGATGATTCAAAAACTGGCCGAAACCGGGAAACCATTGGTGGTTGTATTGGTCGGAGGAAGCGCCATTACCATGAACAACTGGCAAGAAAAAGTTGATGGAATTGTTTACGCATGGTATCCGGGCGAGGCAGGAGGACAGGCTGTGGCAGAAGTTTTGTTTGGCGAATATAATCCTGCAGGGCGATTGCCAATTACCTTTCCAATGCACGAAGGGCAACTGCCGCTGGTTTACAACAGCAAGCCCACCGGCCGTGGCGATGATTACCTGAACCTGAGTGGAAAACCACTTTTCCCTTTCGGATATGGATTGAGTTATACGAGCTTTGTTTACAAGGATTTGGAAATCAGCAGGAACAGTGCCGGAGAAAAATATACAGCATCCTTCGAACTGACAAATTCCGGAAACAGGGATGGAGAAGAAGTTGTGCAACTCTATATCCGCGATTTGCTGGCTTCGGTTGCCCGTCCGGTAACGGAACTGAAAGGGTTCAGCCGGATAGCGCTGAAAGCCGGAGAAACCAGGAAGATCAGCTTCAGTATTACCCAGGAAATGCTGCAAATGCTTGATATCAACCTAAAAAAAGTGGTGGAGCCGGGCGATTTCAGAATTATGATCGGGGCTTCATCGAAAGACATAAGGCTGAATGGGACATTGAGGGTTGAGGAAGCTGCAGGAAAGAAATAACACCGATAGTCTTAAAAAATCAGGGAATAAGAAGATGTAATTCATTTACTCATACTTAACCACATCTACCGGATTCACGCGTGCAGCAAGCCACGATTGCCACAAAACAGCAATCCATGCAAGAAACAGAGTAATTAATGCAGTCAGGACAAACACACTGATGGTAATACTAATCCTGTAACTAAAGCTTGCCAGCCAACCCGTCATAAAAATCCACACCGGTATAACTGCAAGAATATTTCCTGCCAATACCAGCAATGAAAAATACGAAGTTTCACGCAGGGTAAGTTTCAACGCTGAAGCTCCTAAAATCCTGCGAATGCCAAGCTGACGTTGCCTTTGTTGAAGTATAACTGCTGAAAGCCCAAGCAGTCCAAGACAAGCAACCAAAATCGCAAGTACCGAAAATCCGCCGAAAAGTTGTGCAAACCGGTTAATTCCTGTATAGGTCATATCTATGTATGACTTCAAAGGAATGCAAATAAAAGGTTCTTCAGGAAAAACTTTTCTCCATTCTTCTTCAATTTGTGTTTTGACCAGATTGGGATCACCATTTACGCTGATCAGAAGTGCATTGTATCCGCTCTCCGGCGCCATAGTTAGTATTAAAGGTTGAACCATTTCAAATACCGGACTGAAATTAAAATCTTTCACTATGCCAATTACCGGATGTTTACCACTTCGGCTAATATAATGAATTTTATCCTTTTCGATTCCGAAACTACTGGCATAGCTCTCGTTAACCAAATAAGACATACTGTCGGCAGGAGAACCGCTACGGAAATTCCTACCGGAAATCAGCTTGATATCAAGTGTATTTAAAAAGCCTGAATCCACACCGATTACGTTTATCAAAATTGGTTCTTTCCTACCATCAGGAAAATAGCCATTTCTTTCAGCTCCGGCGCCAGGAGGGTTCGATACCGCAGACCAGGAAATTACCGAAGGCATTGAACTCAATGCATTTCCGGCAAAGGAAGGGTTTGATGCGGACATTTCGCCTGATAACTGCACTATCAGTACATTATTGGCACGAAAACCAGGGTCAAAGTTTCTTATCAATGAAATCTGATTCTGCATTACCAAAAGACTGCTGATCAACCCTGCAGAGATTGTAAACTGCAGAACCACCAGCAATCCGGGTATAAACGACTTGATTTTCCCGGAACCGGATCCACCTTTAAGAACGTTTGCAGGATTGAATGAGGCAAGGTAAAATGCCGGATAAGCTCCTGCCACGATACCAGTAAACAAAACCAAAAAGAAAATCATCGCCAGCAATTCGATTTTTCCGGATGAGAACAGATCAAGAGGATATCCTGAAATAGCTGAATACCATGGCCGTATCAATTCAATAATGAAAAGTGCCAGGATTAACGCAATAAAGCTCATAAGTACAGCCTCTCCAAGAAATTGTCGTATGAGCATTGCACGAGAAGCTCCTGCCACTTTTCGAATTCCGGTTTCTTTGCTCCGACGCATTGCACGGGCAGTTGAAAGGCTGGTAAAATTGAAACAAGCGATGAGTATTATCAATAGGGCTATCACGGAAAAGATGCGGATATTGCCGATGCTCCCTCCTGAGCTAATATCGGAAAGAGAGTATAGATGAATTGAGGTTAATGGTTCAAATTTTAAATCATAATGCCATCCAGAGTCCTTTATCCGGCGGTTTATCTTATCTTCCAGAAAATCAGCCATTCCATTTTTCAGATTTTTGATGTCATAACCAGGAGCTGTCCGAATAAAAGTCATGTATTGGTTTCCTCCGTTCCAATCCATAAACAACGACTTATCCTGATAAAGTGTCGAAAAAGATATCAAAGCCTTAAACTGAAGACTTGAATTAAAAGGAGGGTCTGAAGCAATTCCGGTAACGGTAAACTGATTTTTGTTATTTAATTTAATCACCTTTCCTATTGCCAATTCATCACCAAATATGGCTAAAGCGGTTGATCGTGTGATGACTATACTGTAAATATCAGTAAGAACCGTTGCCGGATCACCTTCTTCCAGAGCAAATGTAAAGTCACTAAAAAAACCGGAATCTGCATAACATATTTCACTAATTTCCCACAATTCTTTATTGTATTCGAAAAAACCGCCTTCAGGCTGTGTAACCCGAACCACTGAATTAATGCCCGGAAAAGACTCTTTAAGCGACGGCCCGACAGCCGCTGGAATTTGGAAAGACGGATAACTTCCATCAGGGTTAATGGCCACCATATTTACCCGGTAAAGCTCATTTCTGTTATTATGGAATTTATCGAAACTTAGTTCACCATAAATATAAGCCAAAATTGAAATTCCGGCTGCCAACCCGATTGCAAGACCAACCATATTAATTAAAGTATAGCCTAAACTACGACGAAAAAGGCGGTAAGTGTACTTTAAGAAGTTCAGCATTGACTTAAATTTAGCAGTGAATTTTATTTTAACATCAACTATACTTTAGATCTGCATATGAAAAAATCATGCCATCTTAAACCACTGATATACAGCATTATTATATCAATACCATTTTCAAACTGTACGATTTTGGTGTTACATTGTACAAAACCGAACATTTCTCTATACAGAACAATAACAAATTCATTTTCAATCCCTAACGCCACTAAACTCAATTTCCCTTCCAATCGCCGTTTTCTTTAATCAGCTCAACCAGGGCATCAACAGCTTCGGATTCGGGCACACCCCGCTTTATGGGCACTTTGCCTTTATAAAGATTTACCTTTCCATTTCCGGCACCCACATAACCATAATCGGCATCAGCCATTTCACCGGGGCCGTTTACAATGCAACCCATTACTCCGATTTTCAAACCTTTCAGGTGACCAGTCCGGGCCTTGACCTGCTGCAGGGTTGATTGAATATCAAATAATGTGCGCCCGCAGGAAGGACACGAAATAAATTCCGTTCGCGAAATACGCATTCTCGTGGCCTGAAGCAATCCAAAACCAATTCGGATGGCATCTGATAATGGAACTTCAGTGGCATCCATACAAATTCCGTTTCCTATTCCGTCAATCAGCAGGTTTCCCGGATTGAGACTATTTTCGACAAGCAAATCCTGCGGATTATTACAAACAATCGGTGACCTGAGAATCAATGGGTTCTTCAGTCCGCTGTGAAACAAGGCCTTGTCTAAAGTTCTGAGACGATCTGCACCTGCTTCGGCAAGAATGACCATTTCAGGTTGCTTGCTGAGTTGTGAAAGAAGATCGGGAAGTTTATCGGTGATCATTGTTTCATCAACCAAAATCATCTGAGAAATCACAGGACTAACACTATCATCTTCATCGGCAATAAGGTATTGCCCGTTTTGATGAATCAATACCGCAACCGGATTTTCACCTCCGATATTTCCGCAGGCTGAAGTTTCCCTGCTGTAACCGGCTTCAACATTTACCAGAAGATCGGGTCGGATGATACGTACAGTTTCACCTTTTTCGTTCAACTGCTGAAACCGATCAACAATAGACTTTGCTACAGGCAGTTCAAATTCAGGATCTTCGGTAAGCGAAACGCGGATGGTATCTCCAATTCCCCGGGCAAGCAGTGCACCAATTCCGGCAATGGATTTCAGGCGACCATCTTCGCCATCGCCGGCTTCGGTGACGCCCAGATGCAAAGGATAATTCAAGCCTTCGGCCATAAGTTTTTCTGCAAGTATAAGATATGCCGAAACCATCACCCTCACATTGCTCGATTTCATCGACAAAACCAGGTTATGAAAGCCCTGACTGTGACAAATGCGGGTAAACTCCAGCGCTGACTGAACCATCCCTTCGGGAGTATCGCCATAGCGATCAACAATCCGCTGACTCAGCGAACCGTGATTTACGCCAATGCGGACAGCTGTTCCATTCTCCTTGCAAATGCTCAGAAGCGGGGCCAGGCGTTTTGATATTTTTTCAAGCTCAGCATCATATTCCGCATTTGTATAATTTATTTTGGCTGAATTTGGCCGGTCAACATAATTGCCGGGATTAATTCTGACTTTTTCCACAATTCCGGCCGCTATTTCAGCAGCTTCAGGGCTGTAATGAATATCTGCAATCAGCGGGACATTATATCCTAGGGCTTTAAGCTGACCTTTAATCACCTGAAGATGTGCAGCTTCTTTTGGCCCCTGTGCGGTAATGCGCACCATCGCACTGCCTGCTTCTATCATTCTTGTTGCCTGATCTACCGTGGCTTTCGTATCCATGGTAGGGGTATTGGTCATGGATTGCAGGCAAATCGGATTTCTGCCTCCAATGCGAAGATTGCCGATTTTTATTTCCAGAGAATGATAATGCATGAGATTGGTTTTGGATGCTGAATTATCACACAAAAGTAAGGTGTTTATCAATGAATAAAAATGTGGCCTGAGCATTAACTGATCAAACCTGAATTATTCATCAACTTTTAATTTTGGGCTAAAGCCCCATGATACCGGCGGTTTTTAATTACCCCGACCTTAAAGTCGGGGTAACTCAAACGGCTACCTACATGGACTTTAGTCCAATTTATGAATTATTCAGGCAAAAGACGCTCAGAATTATAGAAAAATGATTTCCACTCCTGATGATCTCATTTATAGGAGAACTACTGGCCAAACCATCTCTGAAAAATGTTTTATCTGTAATATTTTCCTTTCATTCCATTTTTTGCTATTGCAATAAAAAAGAGCAATAATTTCGTACATTAGCCAATTATACCAAATCCAATGCTCTATTGAAAAATCGTCTTTATTATCCCCAAAAACCAGCAAAATGTCAGTAAAACAAACCCGCACAGGCCAGATACTTATCCTTTTAACGGTCCTGATTTTTTCTTGCTCAACACCCGGTTCTCTGAAATTAGAGACGACCAACTTCGAAGGTCAGATTGACCCGTATCAGAATCTGGAATTCACCTTCAACCAGAACCTGGCTCCGGATTCGCTGATAGAAAAATGGGATACAACAGCATACATTGCCTTTGAGCCATCAATAAAGGGGAGGTACAAATGGGTCGCACCGGAAAAGCTGGTATTTATTCCTTCGGTGCCTTTTGCCCCAAATACCGATTACCGGGCTGTAATAAATAAGGAAATTACACGATTTGCCGCAAAACCTCTCAAATCTGAACAAAAAGAAATACTGTTTCATACCCCATACCTCACCATTGAACGAACAAACGCATACTGGGGTTTGAGTGAAGCCGACAAAAACCTGATTCAATTGCGAATGAATGTGGTATTTAATTATCCGGTTAACCGCGATGATGTACGCAAATATTTGAATATCAAAATTAAAGAGCAGGTTAAAAGCTTCGATATTATTGAATCAAGCAATTCAAATACCATTGAAATTGCCATTCCAACCACAAGCAAGGGAGATATTGAGGGCGATCTGAATCTGGGATTGCTCAAAGGCATGAAATGTATCGGATCCAACAGGGCGCTGCCTTCTGATGAATATTTCAATGTTCCTGTTCCGCCCCGCGACCGCCTAGAAATCAGCGATGTAGTCACCGAATTTCAGGATGGCGAAGGTGTAATTCTGATTTATACGTCGCAACCGGTGGTAGAAAAAGGCCTCAAAACCCTTATAAAATTGAATCCTGAAGTTGATTTCAGGGCAATTACAATCGGAAACGGGATTAAAGTTACCGGAAGTTTCGCCGACGGGCAATCCTACGATCTCAGCATTTCAGGTAAGCTGAAAGGTGTTTTTGGCCCTTCGCTTGACAACGACTTCAAACAGGCAGTAACTTTTGGAACCCTTCAGCCATATCTGGCATTCAGCGATCAGAACAGCCTGTACCTGACTTCGGAAGGATCGCGAAATCTGGGACTGAGCCTGATCAACATCCCAAAGCTCAGAATTACCGTTTTTAAGGTTTTTGAGAATAATATTCAACATTACATGCGCAGTGGTAAAAGCTGGGACTGGCATTATGAAAATGATGAATACTACGATTCTTATGGATATAGCCTCGACCCGAATTTCGGGAAAGTCATCAGCACCCACGAAATTGATACCCGTTCGCTACCCAAAAAAGGAAACCTGCGCCTGCTCAATCTGAAACCTGAAGAACTTGAGCTATCATCCGACATGAAAGGTATTTATCTTATTAAGGCTGAATCGATTGAAAAACAGTGGCTTAGCGATGTGCAACTGGTTTCGGTTTCGGATATCGGACTTATTGTAAAGCAAGGCGCTGATGAGGTATTTGTAGCCGCAAGATCTATAGCCACCGCACAGCCCATTGAGGGTGTAAATATAAGATTTTACAGCCGCAGCAATCAGATGATCCATCAGGCAACAACCGGAAAAGACGGGAATCTGATTTTCAAAGACATTAAAAAAACAGCTCCGGGCTTCGATATATCAATGATTTCAGCCAGAAAAAGCGATGATTTCAATGTACTGCTTTACGACAGATCATCCATTGAAACTTCACGCTTTGATGTTGGCGGAAAACGCACATCCGGCAATATTTATGATGTATTCATCTACGGCGACAGAAACCTTTACCGCCCCGGTGATTCGGTTCATTGCAATGCCGTTGTGCGAAGTTTTGCATGGGAAACCATTCGCGATATTCCGGTAAAATTCAGGGTAATAAGTCCCGATGGAAAAGATTTACTGATCAGAAGAGCACAACTTAATTCAAACGGTGCGGCTCAGCTGAATTTTGCACTTTCCGAATCGGCTCTCACCGGCTCGTATATGGTTGAGGTGCTTTCGGGCAACGATGTAATGCTTGGCAATTATCGCATTTCCGTTGAGGAATTTATGCCGGACCGCATTAAAGTGGAAGTTAAGCCAGCAAAAACTACTTACAGGCTGGGCGAAATTCTATCATTGAATATCACTGCCAGCAACCTTTTCGGACCTCCGGCCACCAACCGAAAAGTCGAAAACGAATTAAGAATCAGCCGTAAATCATTCTATCCGAAAAAGTTCAACGAATTCAACTTCTTTGTAAAAACAAGTGCTGAAATATACTTCGAAAATCAGATCAGTGAAGGCATAACCGATGCCAATGGTAAGTTGCAACAGGAGTTTGCTCTTCCCGATTTTGAGCAGATCGGATTGTTGGATGCAAAAGTATTTACCACTGTTTTTGATGAAACCGGTCGCGCTGTTAACCGATTTACTCAGGTTGAAGTTGTTACGCAGGATGTAATGCTGGGCATCAAACACCTTCCGGGATGGGTTAGCACACGCAAACCTTTGTCGGTGAGCCTGATTGCCATCAACCGACAGGAAACTCCGGTAAAAGCAAAAGCACGAATAGAGGTGGTTCATCTGAAATGGGAAACGGTGCTGGAACGCAATTATGGACGTACCAGTTACCGCTCGCAAAAAAAGGAGAGTATTGTTATGTCCCGCGAAGTAACAATCGCCCAAACGGGATATAATTTTCAGTTTACTCCGCCGGCCTCAGGCGAATATGAAGTCAGAATCAGCAATGGAGGAACTGCAAATTATGTTGCTTCAGGATTTTACGCTTATGGCTGGAGCGATTTCGGGTCGTCAGCCTTTTTTGTGAATCGCGAAGGCGAAATAGGAATTGAAACAGACAAAACGCAATATCAGCCAGGCGAAAATGCCAGTATTCTGTTTAAGACTCCCTTTGAAGGCGAACTGCTTATTACTGTTGAACAGGACAAAGTGCTTGAATATAACAGCCTTAAAGCGGATGCTTCAGGAGCCAGCATGAAACTGAAAATCAGCGACAAGCATTTACCCAATATTTACATCAGTGCAACACTGATCCGTAAAAACGACCAGTCGGGGCTACCGCTTACGGTTGGCCATGGTTATGCCAGCCTGAAAGTTGACAATCCCAGCCAAAACCTGAAAGTCAACATTGAGGCACCGGACAAAATCAGATCGAAAACCAATCAGCAAATCAAGGTTAAAACTTCGCCTGGTGCTGAAGTTACACTGGCAGTGGTTGACGAAGGAATTTTACAGATTACTTCCTACCCTACTCCCGATCCGTACAATTGGTTCTATGGCAAAAGGGCTCTTGAAGTCCGGTCCTATGATCTTTTCGATGAACTGTTCCCTGAACTGGGAAGCCAGTCATCAAGCGGCGGTGATATGGGCTTCGATCTGGGCAGCAGGTTGAATCCATTGACGAGCAAACGTGTCAAACTGCTCTCGTTATGGAGTGGTATTCAAAAAGCCAATTCGTCGGGCGAAGTAACATTTAATGCCTCCATTCCGGCATTTTCAGGTGCAGTAAGAATTATGGCAGTCGCTTACAAAGGCAATCAGTTCGGCTCCTCTGACAAAGAAATGAAAGTAGCCGACCCGTTGATTATCAGCAGTTCCTTGCCCCGTTTTCTGAGTCCGGATGATGTTGCCGAAGTGGTGGTTACCCTGACAAATACAACGACACAACCGCTGACTGCTTCGTTGAAAACATTGACTACAGGGCCGGTTTCTGCCGGAAAATTCAGCGATGCATCGCTTTCCATTCCCGCAAACAGCGAAGTTCAAACAATGTACCGGCTTACCGCTGAAAACGCGATTGGCTATGCAAATGTCAAGGTTCAGGCAAGTGCTTCAGGAGAAACTTTTACTGACGAAACCGACATAACGGTGAGACCCGCTGCAACACTTGAAAAATCAGCAGTCTCCGGTACAATAAAAGCTGGCAGTAAAATCACGCTCAAGTCAGAAGAACAGTTTCTTGAAGGCACGGCAAAATCAACTTTTTTGCTGACCCGCTCACCTGCAGGTCGTTATGCAAAAGATCTGGGTAGTCTCGTTAACTATCCTCATGGATGTCTAGAGCAAACCATATCGGCAGCGTTCCCGCAGATTTACTTCGCGGATCTTGCAAAAATGCTCAAACAGGAACAAAATGCAGGCAGATACAATACCGCCGAAAATATAAATGCGGCTATTATGAAAATTGCAGCCATGCAGCAATACAATGGAGGTCTTGTAATGTGGCCCACCGGCGGTGAAGCCAGTTGGTGGACAACAGCTTATGCCGGCAATTTCCTTTATGAGGCATCGAAAGGCGGATATTCTGTAAATCAGGTTGTTGTGGATAATATCCTGAGGTTCCTTACTGAAAAAGTAAAGCAAAAGCCTTCTGCAGAATACTACTACAAAACTGAAGGCAGCAATGTGTGGCAGAAAAAAGTGCAGGCACAGCGTGAAATATTTTACTCTCTTTACGTGCTTGCCCTCAATGGGAAACAGCATCTGCCCACCATGAATTATTACAAAGCCAGAACCAATGAAATGAGCCTTGACAGCCGCTATATGCTGGCCTGCACTTATGCGTTGGTGGGTGATACAAAAAGCTTCCAGACCCTGCTTCCAAAAACATGGGTACTTACCGAAGAATCAATGATTGAAACAGGAGGTAGTTACAGTTCTCCGCTACGCAATAAAGCCATCGCACTTTACACACTACTGAGTGCAGATCCCGGCAATCCGCAGATAGCTGTCATGGCGAGGCAAGTTGGTGATATGTTAAGCACAAAATCATGGGTTTCGACTCAGGAACAGGTGTTCTCAATGCTTGCACTGGGTAAGCTTGCCGGACAAGTTTCCAATGAAAAAGCCACTGCAGAAATAGAAGTAGCCGGACGTAAAACTTCATCCTTTACAGGAGAAGACCTTAAAACCAACATTACCGGTCAAACTGCAACAATAACTGCAGGCGGAACCGGAAACCTTTTCTATTATTTTGAAACGCAGGGAATTCCTACAGGAAATTCAGACCGTGAGGAAGACAATGTTCTGGCTGTGAGAAGGCGATTCTTTGACAGAAACGGCAATGCAATGAGCAGCTATGAGTTTAAACAAAATGAACTGCTGGTTGTGGAACTTACCCTGAATACTACCGACAACAGCCTGATTGACAATGTAGTAATAACCGATATGCTGCCCGCATGTTTTGAGGTTGAGAATACCAGGCTTACAACCGAGCGGGGGATGGAATGGGCCAAAAACAGATCATTCCCTCAGCACATCGATTTCCGCGACGACCGCGTTAACCTGTTCACTCAGGCTGGAGGACAAACCAGAAAATTCTATTATATGGTAAGAGTTGTTGGAAAAGGAACCTTTAAACATGGCCCGGTAAGTGCCGAAGCTATGTATAACGGACTTTTCTTTTCATACAGCGGCTCTGCAACTGTTACAGTAAAATAAATATGGCGATTGACTTTATTGAATTAAGTGCGGAGCTCAGGCTCTGGTTGTTACTGTTCCGTAATGACCTGATTCAGCAACCCTGGCAGTTATTCATCATTGCATGGATAAGCGTATTTGTGGTGAGTGGATTTCTTATAAGACCCATCAGTCTGATTGGGAAATCTATAGAATATAAGCGCCCGCCAATCAGTTCAATGATCACTGCCAGTATTCTCCTTTGCTTAATCACGGGATTCTTAAATACATTGATTCCCGGCTTTTTAATCGTTTGGCTATGGATATTCCTGCTGCCATTTATTTTAAGTTTGCTTACCGGATTTTTTTATCTGTTAATCAACAAAGACAGTAAAATACTCCGAAATTCCATTGCCATATTTACAGCAAACTTCTACATAGAAGCTGACAAATCATTTTTACAGGGAACTTTGAGGGCCTTGATCAGACTGATCTGGGAACAACCCCAGACCCTGATTGGTCATGGAATCGGACAGATACTTAATTGCACCGGATTTGTTTCAAGTGTTGCTCTCAGTGATGGAATTGCAATTCTGACAGGTAATATCCCATTGGCCAATGGAGTTGCCCTGGGCTCATATATATTGGTAACCAGCAGATATTCAGGCACTGACACACACATTGATCTATCCGAACGCAACTCCTATCTCATGGCACTTATCAGGCATGAACTGGGGCACACCTTTCAGAGTCGCCGCAGCGGTCCTTTATATTTATTCAAATATGGAATTCCTAGCACCATGAGTCAGGGCTGGACCGAAAAAGATGCTGAATTCAGATCAGACCGCTATCTGCTGATCAATTACGGGCTTCCACCGATTTTTTCATCGTATCAGAAAGACTACAGCCCGGTAGGTGCAAATACAGCTGCATATTTACTTATGCTGGCCACTATGATATGGGGAGCTGTTTGGGGCGCAACTGCCGGTCTTTTCGGCGCTTACCTTTTTATTGCCGGATTTATTGCCCTTTTTAATCTTGGGAAAATACACAGTAAGATTCTTTAGAAATACCCAATTATTTTATAAGCACCTTATACTGACCTATTTCCCAATCGGAATGTCACAAAAGTATCCTATTTCATTTAGATCTGTGCTCATCCTCATCCTGTCTGATTGGAAGAACCCTGAACATCAGGTTCAGTTCAATCATTCAACTCCCACAGAACCAACGCGAAGCTCCGCAATGTAATTTCTTTTTTGCCAGGGTTATGCAGGTAAATTACCATAGAATGAGCTTCAGCCGGCAAGCGGATCAAACTGAGTGAGTAATTATACTCTGGTTGTGTGGTCATGGAAAGGTCGCCAAGCCTGAGCATGTAATCGCGCACCGATTCATGTTTACTATTCCATATAGTAGCTTTTATAGAGCAATCCTTCATATCCTGCAATGTATCGGTTTTAAAGCAAACGTCACAAACAAACGATTTTTTCTGCATTGCAAATACAGTATCCATTAAAAAGCCGATGTACTCTGAACTTGTGGTAATTGATTCTTCCGGCAATATTTTTTTGAGAAATACTTTTCTGTTGACAGGAATGTTTCTCTTAAGTATCATAAGCCCGGAAGCATCTTCCGCAGCATGAGTCTTATAATCTTTAAAAAAAGCAGTATCTTTCTTAAAATGAGTGTCAGAGATAAGAATATAGTCACTTTTATTGTCTGGGAAATTAACATACTCGAGCAGATTCACGCCATTGACTTTATATCTGACATAATATGACCATGCTTTCTGATGAATTTTATAGCCTGAAATTGTGATGTTTCCCGGAAGTTTGTCTTCTGAAGAATCTTTTACAATCTGAACAAATGAATGGTCGTAGTGCTCGTAATACCAATGTCTGGAATAACTGATATTAGCAGATACCACGAAATCAACCGGCACAAGCAGAAATACAAGAAGTGATGCATTGAATATCCGGGAGTTGATGTATTCCGATGCAAAAAATACAAAACCAATAGCCCATGTATAAAGGTACAATGAAGTACGATCCTCGGGAAAACGAATGTTGAATGCATAATGCAAAATATAAATTCCTGCGATTGATCCCAGAAATAATACAGGGAAAATCATAAAAGAAAGAGGCTTTGTTTCAAAAAGTAAATAATTAAAGGATGCTTTTAAATTACTTACCTTACTTAATACTTTACCATCCTTCATTTTCAGGGTCGAAGAATGGTTCTCCGGATGTTTTTTGGTTTCGGGAAGAACTCCTGATTTTCCCCAACCTGTTAAAATGTTTCTGATCACAACGAAACCAAATGCAAAAACCCAAATCAATATGAAAGCAGCCAGAATAATTGCCAGCGTGCGATTGCCTGTAAAAAACAGCATATAAAGATTTGTTGTAAATACCGATTCAAAAAAGCCTGATTGAAAAGGACTTCCATAATACAACTTTCCTGCAGCCAGCAGACTAAAGCTATGTTTGATTAAAACGATAAAAATAGCAATTGTAAAAAGCCAGGAAATAATGACAAACCAATCTGATGATTGAAATCCTTCGCTTCTGAGTTTCCTGAACCATAACACTGCTATAAATCCTGCTATTATTAGAAAAGAAGGCAAAAGATTAAGATTAGCAGCAATTGATAAGGCATTTAACAAAATTGCCGGAATAATTAATACCGGTTTATGGTTTCGCACATATTCAAACACCATCCATACAGATGAAACAATCAGCCCCATGGATAGACCATAACCCCGGCAATAGCCAAAAAACTCAATAAATCCGGCAGCCATCAGCATCGAAGAAACAAAGATTAACCTTTTAAAGCTTCCCGTGAGTGATTTTGATATTCCAATCACCGAAATAGTGTACAATACAAAAGACAAAACATTCGCCAAACGTAGCGTAAATAATGAATTGCCGAGAATGCCGGTAAAAATCCAGGAGAGAATGGAGTTAAGAATGTGGTTGTTGGCATCAACATATGAATTCCAGGGAAAAAATAATCCTGTGAATATGTATAAGTCGGAAGTGATGATTTCGTCTTCCAGAACCGAGGTAAAAATGGCTCGTATTGCAATATAAATAATCATGCATGCACCAATTAAGTAAAGAAGCAGATCGGTCTTAGTTAATTGTTTCTGATAATTCATTGCCTGATGATTCCCGGTTAATTGTTTTTGCTGGATATTCTTATTAAGTAAACATGATATTTCATGAAGTAATGAAATTCTGTTAGAGCAGATTTCACAATAGTAAACGAAATTAAAAAAAAGCCCCGTTCCGAAAAACAGGGCAATAGCTTAATGTGGAAAAAATAATCAGAAAGGCCAGAACTGATTGTCGTACCAGATATCCTCTTTCAGTTGTTCATTCAGTTCATGAAGCACCTTATGATGACCTTTTTCCCAATCGGCAAGCCACGAAAAAAGTTCTTTTTCATTGGGATCGGTTGCTTCTGCAGCCTGCTTTGAATAAACTTCAATGGCTTTGGTTTCCATGTCAATGGCTGCAGAAATGGCTGCTGCTTCGAAACTTGCTGCTGAAATCTGTTTTTTGATATCGCCCGACAAAATCTCATCCACAATCCCGGCATCTGCTTTCAGTTCAATCTTGTCAAACTTCTGATTCTTGTTGTAACTGGCAAATTGCTTCGACAGAAACTCAACATGCGTTTGCTCTTCTTCAGCCATCATTGTAAAAATCTTCTTTACGTCATCGCTCTTGGTTTGTTGAGCAACCATTTCGTAAAAAGCTTTTCCGCGCTTTTCCATAAGGATGGCGGTTTTTAAAATCTCATTTGATTGGGTATTTTCCATTTTAGTTGAATTTTATATGTGTGAAAGTCAGGATCAGCAGCGATGTACAAACCTACAAAATTTATTTCTAGAAAAACACTTCAGGCTTCAAGAAAGTTTTCGCAACAGGTATTTAAATCTATAAATTTGCAATTCCGGCCTTAATGTCAATGGTGTGGCTTTGTTCAAAAAATAAATGAAGGATAACTCAAACGTTTTACGGGAATTGTTTCGCAGTTGGAGTGGAGAGGAATCCATTAAAGCTGAAGAATTGCCCGCATCCGGCTCTGACCGTAAATATTACCGCATCAGCAGCCGCGACACACAGGCAATCGGCGCCTGTAATAACGATCTGAATGAAAATCAGGCATTCCTCAAATTTGCAAAACACTTTATTTCTCAGGGACTTCCCGTTCCGGAAATCTATCTCACCGATGACTCCAGCAGATGTTATCTTCAGACTGATCTGGGTGATGACACACTTTTTTCATTGCTCTCTGAGGAAGGCTTAACTAACCATGTTAAAGACATTTACCGGCAGGTAATTCACTGGCTTCCCCGCTTTCAGATTAAAGGTGCCACTGGTCTTGACTTCTCAGCCTGCTACCCGCGTGCAGCCTTCGACAGGCAATCAATGATGTGGGATCTCAATTATTTTAAGTATTATTTCGTCAGACTTTCAGGGCAGGGATTTAACGAACAGGCGCTTGAAGATGATTTTACAAACCTCACCAATTTCCTGCTGCAAGCCAGAAGTTCATTCTTTTTGTATCGTGATTTTCAGTCACGAAATGTGATGATTGTCGCTAACAGGCCCTATTTTATTGATTTTCAGGGCGGACGGCAAGGTCCTTTACAGTATGATATAGCTTCGCTTTTATTTGATGCCAAAGCCAACCTGCCAAATGCGTTCAGAGAAGAACTGCTTCAGCTTTATATTGCCGAAGCCCGCACACTCGCTGATTTTGATGAAGCTGAATTCCTGAAATACTATTATGGGTTTGTGCTGATAAGAATACTTCAGGCGCTGGGAGCTTATGGTTTCCGTGGATTTTACCAGAAAAAGGAGCACTTCCTGCAAAGCATACCTTACGCCCTCGATAACATCGAATATCTGCTCAATAATCATCATCCTGAAATAGATTTTCCGGAACTTGAAAAACTGCTTCGTGCTTTTACCCAAAGCGAACACCTAAGAAGCTTCGCAAAACCCGGACTAAAAGTAAGAATCAGCAGTTTCTCCTATAAAAACGGAATCCCCGAAGATAAAAGTGGTAACGGAGGTGGTTTTGTTTTCGACTGCAGGGCATTGCCCAATCCGGGGCGTCTTGCTGAATATCAGAACCTTACCGGACAGGACAATGCAGTAAAGCAATACCTTTCAGCGCAAAGCGAAACCGGTTTATTTCTGGCCAGCGTCTATTCCATTGTTGATCAGGCGGTTGAAAATTACATCAACCGGGGTTTTGAAAACCTGATGGTGAACTTCGGTTGCACCGGCGGTCAGCATCGTTCCGTTTATTGTGCTGAACAACTATCTGCTCACCTCAACAAACGCTATCGCCTGAACATCATTCCTGATCATACCCAAAGCAAATCGTGGCCCATGTAAACCCTTCGCCTTATCTTTTGTTTATGTTTTTTTGGAAGCGTACATATTTCTCGTTCAGTAAAAAATAAATTACTTTTTTATCACTCAACGGAATTGAAATGAACACCGCCAGATCTAATTATTTTCTAAAACAAAATACTGATGAGTAAAACCATGTGCGAAAAAGGCAAAAAAGGCGAAAAAGACACCGGAGAAACACGATATAAATGTAAAAAATGCGGAGCACAGGTCAAAAAAGAGAAGCAGGTGTGCAAGCCAAAAGAAATGTAAACTTTCAATATGGACTTAACAAAGGACTCCTTCGAAATTGAGGATTATAAATCAAAAGAGGAGATCATCAGGCAAACCGTCAATCAGATTATTAAAGATTTCGCCATGTTTGGAATGGATGTGGATTTCCCTCCTGATATGGAAATGGTGTACCCCCATCTGTTTAATCAGCTTGAAATGCACATTGCAGGTTTACTGACCAGAAATGTACAAAAATTATCGGCACTGCTTTATCAGATTGATATTCCTGAACAACAGATACTTACCGCCTGGGAATTACATCCTGAATTTACTCATTCGCAGGTAATTACCGAACTGGTAATTTACAGAGAACTTAAAAAAGTAGTATTCAGGAACTATTACAAAAATTACAAACTAAAAGATGAGGACGGAGAATGAAAGCCATGATACTGGCTGCCGGGCTGGGAAGCCGGCTCCGACCCCTTACCGATAGCCGTCCAAAAGTGCTCCTTGATGCAGGGCCTTACACTCTGCTCGAATTTGCCATCCGGAAACTTAAAGCTGCCGGGTTTGATGAACTCATCATCAATGTTCACCATCTGGCTCCAATGGTGGTGAGCTATTTAAAAAAAAATCATAACTTTGGATGTCGCATCGTCATTTCCGATGAGAGTGAATCCTTGCTCGACACCGGAGGCGGAATTTCAAAAGCTTCCTGGTTTTTTGACGATGGCAAGCCGTTTTTGGTTTACAACGCTGATATTGTCGGGGATATGGATCTCATGGATTTCTATAATCAGCACTTAGAATATAATGGACTGGCAACATTATCTGTGAGACAGAGAAAAACAAGCCGCTATCTGCTTTTTAATTCTGAGATGAGACTTTGTGGCTGGGAAAATACCGAAAGTGGGGAGAAGCGGATTGCAATTCCGGAAACGGAAACCTTCGCCTACCCTTTTAGTGGCGTGCATGTTATTGATCCTCTGATATTTAATTATATGAATAAAGGCAGATTTTCCATCATCGATACCTATCTTGAATTGGCAAATCAGCAGCTGATCAAAGGATGGGTTGACAACTCCAAACTCTGGGCCGATGCCGGCAAACCCGACAGCCTTGAAAAAGCCGGAGAAATTGCCGCACAGATTGTATTCTGATGGAGTTGTTGCTATCGCTGCTTTTATACTGTTAATCAATAATATCACGCTGGCATACTGAACAACAGAAATTATGAACAAACCATTTCTCGAAAGTCTTGCAGAGCACATCCTGAGCAAATATCAAGGAGAAGGCAACCGCTTATGCGTGGTAATGCCCAACCGCAGAGCCGGTCTCTTCCTCAAACAATACCTTTCGCCGGTTGGAGACAAACCCATATGGGCACCAGCCATATTTTCGGTGGAGGATTTTGTCGCACACATCACTGGTCTGACAATTCCCGATCCGCTTGTTCAGATGTCGGCACTATACAAAGCCCATTGCGAAATAAACGGAACCAAAGCGCTGCCATTCGACGATTTTATTGGCTGGAGCAAAGGCCTTATCCGCGATTTCGAAGAGACCGACCAATACCTGATTGATCGTGCATCGCTTTATGGTCATTTGTCAGAAACAAGAGCACTTTCGCTATGGAACCTCAACGAACGGCCACTTACTGAGTTTGAGCAAAACTACCTACAGTTTTTTCGGTCATTGCCCGAATACTATCGCATCTACCGTGAAATATTGACCGGCCAAAACCTTGCATATCATGGACTGGCCTGCCGGTTGGTTGCTGAAAATCCGGCAGAATATCTGCTGACTCCGGAATGGAACCACATAATTTTCGCTGGTTTTAATGCGATAACCCCGGCTCAGCTTAAGATTTTCCATTATCTGATCGCATCCGGAAAAAGTGAGATTCACTGGGATGCCGATGCCTATTATATCAACAATCCCGATCAGGAAGCCGGGCGATTTCTTCGTAAACATCTGAAAGACGAAAGCTTAGGCAAAAACCATAATGTCAGCGATTATTTCGGGACTGTTGCCAGAAATATAAAGATTGCAGGAATACCGCGACAGGTAGGTCAAACCATGCTTGCCGGAAGTTTAATTTCGGAACTGATCACAACCCATGGCCCGGAAATTCTGACCAAAACCGCAGTAGTACTGGCCGATGAATCATTGCTCATCCCTTTGCTGAATGCCATTCCACCTGAAGCAGGGCAGTTTAATGTCACCATGGGTTATCCTTTGATGCAATCGCCGGTTTTTACTTTGTTTGACGGAATTATCGAAATGCACATCAATGCCTCTTCCGGCCGGTCAGCTGATTTCAACTCATTCTACCACAGAAATCTGATTCAGGTATTGCAGCACAGCCATATGCACTTTCTGTCGGCATACCAGCATATCGGCGAAGTTCTGAACTTTATCAGAGGCATGAACTTGTCATACATCGGGCTCAGCGATCTTTCATCCATCAGCATCAGCAACCCATATATGGATGTTGTCAGGCTGGTTATGCAAAAAACTTCCACCGTTGCTGAACTGATTCATCTGCTTCAGGAACTTATTTCGCTGATGAAAGCCGCTATCAACAACGAAAATGCATCAAACAACCAAAGCCAGAGCGCCGAAACGGAGATACTGTTTAACCTCGCAGTAATCCTGAACAGGCTGGAGACAATTTCGGCAGATGCTGATCTGATCGGGTCGCACCGCACACTGCGCAACCTTTTCAGGGAAGCTGCAATGTCGATGCCTGTTGCATTTTATGGTGAACCGCTTAAAGGGATCCAGGTAATGGGAATGCTTGAAACCCGCACCCTCGACTTTGAAAACATCATACTACTTTCAGCAAACGAAGACAAACTGCCTTCCGGCAAAAGCTACAACAGCTTTATTCCTTTTGATATCCGAAGAGAGTTCGGAATGCCCACACACCAGGATCAACAGGCAGTGTATGCTTATCATTTTTACAGGTTAATGCAACGAAGCAGCAACATCTGGCTGATCTACAATTCAGAAGCAGATGATTTGGGTGGTGGAGAAAAAAGCAGATTTATAAGTCAGATTTTACACGAGCTGGCAGCCTACAGCTCATTGAATACGCTTACGCAGATCAGTCCGGCGACGGAATCTCAGGTGAATCACAGGGACGGTATCAAAATTGAAAAAGATCAGATCGTCCTCAACAAATTGCTGGTTCTTGCAGAAAAAGGGTTGTCGCCGACTACTGTCAATCAATATCTGAATTGTTCGATGCGTTTCTACTTTTCATCAGTTCTCGGGCTGGGAGAAACTACAGAAGTAGAAGAAACCATCGATTTCAGGACACTGGGAACTGTTGTACATGAAGTACTTGAGCGTTTTTATGAAAATTACCTGCGCAGTTTCCCGGCCAAAGAGGATTATCATAACTTCATGAAAATAATTCCGGAAGCTGTATCGAAAGCCATGCAGAAGAATTATCCCGGAGGAGATACAAAAAACGGCCGGAATCTTTTGATTGTAAAAGTGGCTGAAACATGGATAAAGCGGTTTTTGCAGCAGGAATCCGAACAGGAATATAATCCATCGGCCGGCGACCACATCATTGCAGTTGAAAGAAGGCTTGAAGACTCTATCATTATAAACACTTCATGGAACGGCAATCTGAAAGTAAATCTGAAAGGCTCTGCCGATCGCATTGACCGGGTGAATGGACTTACCAGAATTATCGACTACAAAACCGGCAAAGTTGAAAACAGAGAACTGAGGATAAAATCTGCAGACGAATTGTTTGAGACATCTGCAATCCATAAGGAAAAGGCTTTTCAGCTGATGTGTTATCTGCTGCTGGTTAACAAAGAAGAAAAAAATGGCTCCCATTCCGGACTTACTCAGGCCGGTATCATTAGTTTCAGGTCACTCAAACAGGGTTTTCGATCTCTGGAAATCACGGATCAGGATAGCTCCACTGCTCTGGCTGAATTTGAAGCAGGACTTATCAGGCTTTTTGAGGAAATATGTGATCCTGAAATCCCTTTTACCCAAACCGACAGAAAAGAAGATTGCTATTTCTGCCCGTTTAAGGGAATTTGCTCTAAAACCGAGGAAAAACAGGATTGGTAAGAAAAGCAGTTTAAACTTGTTACATTTCAACGAACATGTTCAATAGATTTGAACTTTAATCATCAGCATTCAGATTCATATATAAGAGAAATAATTGACCCAACTCTGGCTGGATAAACTGCCTTTGTCAATAAAAAATACAAATTATTACAGTTCATTTTAAATAAATGTCAGGTGATACCTCAACTCTTTGTAATAATTATAGAAGTATATGTGAAATGATTTTTAACATTTTAAAAAATTATCTTATCCTCTTCATTCTCACACCCTAAAAACCATGAAGAAGTAGTATTTATACCTATTGACATGAGGTTATTTATATATTACTTTTACGTTATTGAATAATTAGCTGTCCACAGAACTGCTATTAACAATATCCATAAGCTTAATAAGCATTTTGTCAATAATGGTAAGCGCATGGATATAGTGAAATTAAGTAGAAATGGTTAGGTATAGCAATAATTCGTTAATCATTAACTCGTCGGCCAATTGTCGGAAAAAATATAATAGCATTAAACACCTCCTAAAATATTATTAACTAAACCAAAATCTATGCAAAAACCAAACCGAAGACGCCTCTGCTGAAATACATCTGACAGCATTGCACCAGATAACGAATTAAGGGATTCGTGCCAGATTCAGAATTGAATAAATCCCTGATTCGTTCGCTGAAGCAAAAAGAGAGCAAATCACTAACCTTCAAAAAGCTACGGATAGAACACCGTAGAATTCAAAAAACCGGTTCGACAGTGAAAGCGCCAGGGATATCATTAGGCCTGGTGTTTTTGTCTGAAACAATGAAAAACTCTTTTAACCAGGTTTTTCATTTCAGGGCAGACCCCTTCATATTATAATAAAGAATGCCTGCAATGCGTGAAATAAAAAAATAACCCAATTATTAACCAAACACAAATAAATTATGAAACAACCTAACACAAGGTGTGTAAGAGCACCCCTGCTACGATGGATGGGGTTGCTTATGATGGTTGTGGCCTGGAGCACTGTGTACGCACAGCCGCCCGCTGCAACTCTGGACCAGATCCGAAACGGGCGATATGATGCGCCCATTTCACCAGCCAACTGGGTAAACGGTAACGTAAACCAACAACAAGCGCACATGGTCGAAGGCTATTCTGTTCCTTACAGGGTGGTAATGACCAATATGCCGGTAGGTACAACCGTAAACCTGATCCTGGAATACGACACCAGGCACAGTGGTGCCAATGCGCTCGACTTCCTCACCGGTTACTACAACCTCGAGCCCCACGACATCTGGGGACATCCTGCTGAAATTGTAAATCCGGTGCTGGAGTTTCCTCAGTTTACAATGGGAGCAGAAGCTCAGATTCCCATTGATACTCCCCAGAATACGCCGACACAGACATTTTTCAATAATTTTATGTTGGCAAATCCTGACCTCGATTACATGTCACTATGGGGCGCAACTCCTTCCGGCGATTCATTTGAATATATAACTGAAGGGCCGCTAACAGGTAATGTATCTTCAACCCGCTTTCAGGTTAGCTTTACTGTAGTTGAATCTACTGTAGTGCTGGCCTGGGGTGGACACATAGCCAGGTGGGATGACTGGGAGCCTTTTGGAGAACTTTCTGCCGGAGGCATCAACGGATCGCCTTACCATACCCGTACCATAAACTGGGACATACCCAAAAACAACCTGGGTAATCAGGACCGTTCTATGCAGGCAGCGGTGGTGTTGAGATACTTTACCTGCGAATTCGAAGTGGGAAGTCCTGTATGTACAAACACTTTGGTTACTGCACAGAATAGTGAGTATATAGATGTTCCCAATATTCCAAATACCTATGAATGGGAAATTATCAATCAGGTGGGTACCAATGCCAGTCCTTTGACCGGAACAGGTCCCAACTTCGAATTCAATGCCGGACCATCACCTGGCACCCTGACACTCATGCATACAGTGAGCATGCCTTACGGGAACGGTTATATCTCCAGGGAATGTTTCCAGGATGTTGTTGTGACTGGAGGGCCTACGTGCTTGATTACTCCTTTGCCGGACTTAGACCTTTGTCCGGGCACCACACAAACGTATGATGCGCCTGGAGGTGCATATACTTATTTATGGAGTATAACCGGCAATGCAAGTATACAAGGTGCTTTTGACGCGCCCAGTGTTACGGTTCTTGCCGGAAATATTTGCGGCCAGTCTTATACCCTTACACTTACAATTACCGATGAGGCATTATGCGAAAGCACCTGCTCGGAAACGTATATGGTGGATGATGATGTGCCACCGGTAATTACTGACCTGGAGGATATCATGCTTCAGGGCTGTAATGCTGAATGGCCGGCAGCTCCGACTACCACATGGACTGATAACTGCAGCGCTGGTGGCACCATAACAGGTGTAGCTGGTAATCCCGTTATCGTTGGCTGTACTCAGTACATCGATTATACCTTTAATGTATCGGATGCTTGCGGCAATGCTGCAGTACCGACTGTTACAAGGGTTACCCGCATGTACGACGTTACCGATCCAATCATTGTGGAAGTTGCTGACTATACACTTGAAGGTTGTAATACTGCTTGGCCTGAGGTTGTCTCCAC
>Ga0351882_1069_pt3 | contig 32546 bp, 28 predicted proteins | sample BONcelFGM3001F13_FD_206762 | JGI IMG/M metagenome (GOLD analysis project Ga0351882, IMG submission 206762) | Enriched cells from coal bed in the Powder River Basin, Montana, United States - BONCAT cells FGM rep3 HSBNCT.FGM.300.1.F13 ... | reverse complement strand
AGAATAGCAAAGGAAAAGCTGGATTATTATCCCTTCCCACCTACCAAGACCTTTCCGAAAAAAGAATGTGTCTCAAAAAAACGAAATTAATCGTCCCCCTTTTCCGAAAGGGGGATAAGAGGGGGATACTAAAACGATCAAATCAAATCGGATTCCAGTGCTTGAACCTGGTCGAAGTTAAAATGAAGGTTAAGGTGGGTAAAAGTAAAATAGCGATCTTAATTCTGAAAGACGCACATCAAAAAAGCCCGCATCACAAACACGGGCTTTTCTAAAACTTCAGAAGTAAATTCTATTTCTTCAGCAAATCGCGGATTTCAGCGAGCAATTCCTGCTCTTTTGTTGGTGCAGGAGGAGCTTCAGGTGCTGCAGGGGCAACCTCTTCTTTTTTCTTCATTGAATTCATTGCCTTAATGGCCATGAAAATGGCAAAAGCGATAATCAGGAAGTCAACGACATTCTGAATAAACATACCATAATTCAGCGTTACTGCAGGTGTAATTACTTCGCTGCCTTGCATAACGGCACCTTTCAGGGTGTAAAGCATGTCCTTGAAATCGATGCCTCCGAGCAACAATCCCAGTGGTGGCATTAATACATCGCTGACAAATGATGAAATGATTTTTCCGAATGCACCACCGATAATGATACCGACAGCCATATCAACTACATTGCCGCGCATTGCAAAAGCTTTGAATTCGTCTAACATTTTCATGATTCCTGGTTTTAAGTGTTAATAAATGTTTGTGGTTATTATTGATTAACAGTTGCCTGTACGTTTTTTACCGAGTAAGTGAGGCCTACTCCAAATGTTTGTTTGAATTGAGTTCGCGGACCGGTTTTTCCTTCTTTGTCCATTATCTGAATGTCGTGGTCGTAAATGGTTTGTAAACCAATGTAAGTCGAGAGGAATTTGTTTACTTTAAGTATCAGCATCGCTTCCCAGTTGATGTCGATATTTTGTGGCCTGTCCATGTAGTTGGAAAACATGTCAAGTTTACTTTTAAAATTGACATTGGTAAAAATGTCTTTTTCAAAAGTTACCTTAAAAGCAGCTCCGAACTCCGGTTTGATTTTATCTCCGGGATCAAGACCGTAAACCGTTGATAGTGAGGTGTCGTTTACAATAGTCAACCTTCCTGTTAAAGGCAAAAAAGATATTGACATAAATGGGTAAGGTTTGTATTCCATACCAAAACCGAGCATCAGATATGCCGGAGCCATAAAGTTTGAAATAATGACTGAGTCATTCGGATAATTGTAACCTTCAGCAAATTGAGTTTTAAAATTCAGGTTTGCACTGAGAAAGAGATTTTTATGAATCACATTATGGCCCAATTTTGACACCAGATCAATCTTGTCATCACTTTTTCTCACATTGGCATCACCGATTTTTACCATTCCATAGGCCATATCCAGCGAATTGTCCCAGGTTGTTTTGCCTTGTCTGAGGTTGGCAAACAGATTCAGAAACGAATTGGCTCCCAGACTGTTTTCGCCGCCGGCAGCCCAGTTGGTAAGCGAAACCTGATTAAAAGTTAGTGATGATTTGAAACCTTTGGTCCACATTTTTGTGGTGTCGGGCGTTTGAGCAAATGAAACAGCTGATATAATAGCTGCAGCGAAAATCAGAAGTGTAGTTTTTCTCATATATATTATTGGTTTAGTGATTCTCAGCCTCCATAGCTGGATTTTATTGTTGGGTTGAAATTTCCATCCGGGCCACTTTCAAGGTTGAAATTTATCGATATACTCATCCTTGTTCTTACAGCCTTATTGTCTTTTACGCCAGGCATCCATTTCATCAACCTCACAATTCGTATTGCTTCTTCGTTACACCCTGCTCCCAAAGAGTTGAGTATTGTGAGATTTGAAATTTTTCCATGCGGTTCTACAATAAACCCGACTTTAACAACGCCGCTCAGGTTTTGTTTGATAGCAGCATCAGGGTATTTGAGATTTGCGGCAATAAAACCTGCCAGATTTATTTTGCTGTTTGTGAAAATAGGGTAGGGGGCAACATCAAGGTTTCTGTAGTAATAGATAGTGCCTGAAGTATCGGCGGGTTCAAAAGGATATAAGTGATAGGAATATCCCCTTTTTTTACATAATCTGTTGTATTTCTTTATGTTGAACTCCATGTTGAAGGTTCCTGAATCTGCCACTGCTAGTCCCATCCGCGTTGCCGGGTTCCATTCCAGCATATTGAAAATCCGAAGGGTTTCATCATCACATTCCGGTGAAACTCTGTCCGTAAAAATGACAGATTCAACTTGTCCTTTTTCATTAATATTATATTTCAGGATGACTTCTCCCTCTGTTTGAGTAGCCAATGCACCCTGAGGATAAATCAGTTCCTGTTCAATAAAATAGCGCAACTGACTTTTACCTCCTGCTGCTGAAGCGGAGATAAAATCCTGTGCAATAGAAAGATAAGCAGGTAAAATGAGTGATAGCAGCAAAAAAGTGAATTTGTGCATCTCTTAAATTTTTGGATATGTGATGTAAATATAGTGATATATGTATTCGATGTTATTTACGGAGTAAGATTTTTAAAAATTTATCTTCGTTCATATAGCCATAGAAATCGCTACCAATGACAGATTGTTGCAACTATTACTACTCTGATACTCCATAAAGTTTTGTATTTCGCCATTTCAGGGCTTCCGTTCGATGAGCTTCACCCATCGTTAATGTATCTCGCCCTTTCAGGGCTTCCGTTATGACTCATTCTTTCAACGATAGGCTTCACCCATCGTTAAAGTATTACGCCCTTTCAGGGCTTTAATAGGTGATTGTTTCATTACGATGGGCTTCTCCCATCGTTAATGTATTTCGCCCTTTCAAGGGCTTATTTTTGTTTAGCCCTGAAAGGGCGAAATCTGTTAACACAGCGGCGTAGCCCTGTGTTATCGAAGTCTAATAACCAAAAAAAAGCCCTGAAAGGGCGAAATCACTTCTCATAATAATGTTATTCAAATCTCAGGAAGCACCTCATTCTCCAGCATATTGTCGGCAAGATTTTCGAATCGTGAAAACTCTTCTTCGCGAATCTTGAACTCTATCTTCCCTTTGCTGATCATACTCAGCGTGTCGCACAGCGTTGTAAGCGTTTCGGGTATGTGTGAACTTACTATGATGGTTTGACCGTTTTCAGCAAGTTTGCGCAGGATTTTACGGGTAAGTCTGACCGACTCAAAATCGAGCCCATTGAAGGGTTCGTCAAGAATTAAAAAATGCCTGTTAAGCGCAATGATTCCCATAAGGCTGAGTTTCTTTTGCATTCCTGTAGAGTAGTTGTCAATCACATCGTTCAGCGGAAGCCTGAATACCTGATTCCATTCTTCAATATTGAATTTTCTGTTCTTTAACTGAAATATTTTCAGATACTCCATTCCTGTCAACATGGGGTAAAATAGGGTCTGGGTTTCCATAAAACCACAGTCACTGAATTTGAAAGGTTCCGGCTTGGCTGAAATACTTCCGGCACTGAACTTTAATGAACCTGAAATCAGTTTAAAAAGTGTGGTTTTGCCTGCCCCGTTCATGCCAACAAGGCCATGCACCGATCCTGGCTCAACTTCCCAGCTTAAATTATCAATGACCAATGATTGGCCATATCCAAAGGAAAGGTCATGTATTGTCAGCATAGTTGACTGTTTTTAAACGGATTATGGCTTTATTGTAAAATATGGCTATAATAATCAATGGCAATGGGCTGATGGGCGGAAAGATAAAACTAAGGTTCAACATCACCAGCAAACTCATAAAAAACGGTGTTTTTTCGCCCTGAACATAAGCCGAGTATTTGAAAAGTACCGCACAAATCTGAACCAGCAGACTGCTCACAAGAACAAGGACAATTACCCTGTAACTATCTGAAAACAAAATCACAGCTGCAAGAATCAGCGGTAAGCAGATGAGGGTGTAAAAGGTAAGTTGCAACCCTGTTTTCCGCAATAGGAAACCAGTAGGACTCTTTTGCAGCGCCTGAATCATCAGTCTTTGTTCATGATACATCTGAAATTCGGCAACCATCAATGAAATCAAAACCATTGAAACGATAAGTACTATCATCTGATTCCGGAATATCAGCGACAATATGATAATTCCCGCAATCATCCACCAGGTTCTTCTTAAGCCTGATTTCCACTCCCAGGCAATTGCGGGAAGAAATGAAAATCCAATGATGGATTTACGGGAAAATTTTAACCGTATCTGTTTGTTTTGGTATGAAATGAGGAATATTCCGGAAAGCAAAATCAACAGCGGAATAAACTCAGCCGAAACAATGTAAAATACAGCAAACGGAGCCAGAAACAGGCCATACATTGATAGGAAAAAAAGTGGTTTATTGAGCCCCAGATTGCTGAGCAACACCCGGTCGTTGCGCTGGTTGTGAATACCAGCCAGCGAAAAAACAAGTAAAACAGATTGGAAAGTGAGAAATCCGGGTTTTGAAGTGGCGACAATCCCTGCGGTAGAAATTGCAATTAGAAAACCTGCCCTGAAAATGCCAAGTTCACCCAGGATTCTCCAATATCTTTTCAGATGAACCCATGAAAGAAACAGGGCGGCTTGCAGCATCTTTTCAGATCCTTTCCAGGGTTTCAGATTTTACCCAGCCTTTGCTGCCATTCCCGATTTTGATTTCGTTCCATTCACCGATTTTATCAATGATCTGAACTTTAAGACCTTCGTGAATCACAAAAAGATCAATACTGCTTTCGTCCGGCGAACTTTTAACAGGCAGATTGGGTACAAAAACAATGGCAGTTTGCTTTTGCTTTGCTTCAGTTTTGGTTTGCCATGCCAGAACTCCCGAGAGAATGTGCAGCAAAATCAGCAAAACACCAGTATAGAAAAGTGTCCGCTTCATCAATAGGGTTCTTGAAAGCAGAAACGCGACCAGAAGAATGAATACCAGTGTAAATGACACCAGCGCCAGCATTGCCCAGTTATTGGCGGATAATTTGTTCTTTAACGAATTCCACCAGATAATATAGAATAGCTCGGGAAGCGCATCAATTTTATCAATCAGTTTGTCGTTGGCAAAGCGAAGGTTGAAACGATAATCTTCGTTGCCGGGATTCAGCTTCAACGCTCTTTCGTAGTTAAGAATTGCTTTTGGAAGTTCCTCGTTTTTAAAATATGCATTGCCCAGATTGTAGTATAAATCAGGCGATTCAAATCCTGAGGACAGAATTTCCTCATAAATAGTGATGGCATTTCCGTAAAATCCAGCCATGTAAGCATCATTTGCTTTTGCAAAATCTGCCTGAGGATCAGCCCTTAACATCAGGTTACCGAGTAGCAGACAAAACATCAGAACTGTTCTTATGCTCATGGCGATATAACTTTTGGGTGTTTGGTTATTTAAGCTCATCTTCGGTACGGGTAATTACTTCTATGGATTGTTTGTAAATCTCATCCATTGCCTGAGTTTTGTTACCGGGGGCAAATCTGGCAAATTCACACCTGTTCAGTACTTCAATAAAGTTACTGATCAGCTCATCTTTCACCCCTTTCGATCGGAGCGCTCCGTTTACCGAATCCATAGAAAGCGCTGAACGGGGAATGTTGAACTTATCGCTCATATAACCCCACAAAGCATTCGATGCTTCCGACCAGAACTCATCCGGCTTATTCTGTTTCATAAAGCGCTCGGCAGATTTCAGGCGCTTGCGTGCGATGCCGGTTGCTTTTTTATTTCTCATAAAGGCAATATTGCTCCTTTTCTTAAGCTCTTTTCGCCAGATAATAACGAAAAGAATAAAAAGCACAGGAATCGCGATTACCCAAATCAGGAAGAGCATACTTCCAAACAAATAATCTCCGACCGGCGAAAGAATGATCTGCCCGGTTTTGATGTATCTGATGTCTGATCCGATATATTTGAAGTCTTCTTTGTCTGTTGATGCAACAATTTCACCCTGCCGGCCATCGCCTTTTGTCACATCAATTTCAAATCCCTGAGTTGTGATGTTTTTGTAACTCTGAGATGACAAATCGAAGTAAGAGAAAGTAATGGGTTTGATTTTGTATTTTCCGGGATTTCTCGGAATCAGGAGATATTCGTAGTTGCGGGTTCCTGAAACACCATTTGCCGAAGCAACAATATTGTCATTTGTCCTGGGATCATATACCTCAAAATCAGGCGGAAAAACAATGGCAGGCTTTTCAACGAGTTTGATATTTCCTTTTCCTGAAATAGAAAACCTTAACGTAAGTGCTTCGTTGGCTTTGAGTTGCTCGCGATCGATGCTTGCAGTTACATTAAAATCGCCGACACCGCCTGTAAATTCTTTCGGACGACTGTTCTCAGGCAAAGGCTTTACATTGATTTTCAGCTCGTTCGAACGGATGGTCTTCTTAACATTCTGGTAGGTGTTTCCTAAAAAACTATCGTTAAAGAAGCTGTCGAAAAAAGGATCATTGAAATTTCTTTTTGTAACTTTTCGCTGAATCTGAGCAAGCACATCCATTTCAAGCGGATCTATTGTCAGGGTTCCTGATTTCTGGGCGAACAATGCATCTTTTTTAATTTCTGCAACAACATATTCCTGACCATCAATGGTTTCGCGGAATTGATTCAGTTTTTTACTGTCTTTCAATAAATCCTGCAACCAAAAACCGGCTGTTGAAGGAGTTCGGGTAACGCTGTATTCTGAAACCGGAACCCGGGTATATATTTTATAGGTAACAATAATCTGTTCACCCTGATAAGGATTTGTTTTGCTGGCAACTGCCCGCACAAAAAGGTCTTTTGCTGTTATTTCTCCGCTGGGTGCCGATCCTTGCTGTGTGCCTTGCTGCTGAGGCTGAGTATTGCCTTTCACAACTTTAATCGTAACCGGATTTGACTGATAGGTTTTCCCGGCAACATTAACACTTGCCGGAGGAATGGTATAAGTTCCTTCGCTGGATGCTTGAAGAATATAAGTAAACGTATATTCAACAGACTGACTTACTTGTCCATTGACAATTTGCATTCTGCTACTTTGCGACTGATTGGGACCGCTCACTACCGAAAACCCTTTGATGCTCGGCGTTCTGAACCCGGAAGCCTGACCATTTACGCTATAAATCAGGCGAAACTGATCTCCGGCTTCTACAACCTCTTTTGCCGAAGCAGTAAATTCAATATCTTGCCCGAAGATGGTTGTGTAAGCGAGAAGTAAGCTTAATAACATAAAAATCTTCCTGATCTTCATCGGCCTTGGGTATTTTATATTTTTCAGGATGATAATTTTAAAACCATAAAATTACCAATCCTTTTCAATTTGCACTGCACTTGATTTAACTTTTTGTTGATTTACCTTCTCAAGTGTTTTTTGTTCGTCATTTTTCAGGGCTTCAAGCATTCTTTCAGCATCCTGTTTCGAAATCTGGGGTTTGTCGCGGGGCTGCTCCTTTTGCTGCTGATCCTGATCCTGAGGTTGGCTGTCTTTTTGATCTTTCTCGTCGCTTTTATCGTCCTTGTCGCTTTTGTCGTCTTTGTTTTGCTGCTGTTGCTGTTGCTGCTGCTGAAGCTGATTCATTGCATAAGCAAGGTTATAGCGGGTATCCTCGTCAGCCGGATTGTACCTCAATGCCTGCTTATAAGCTTCAATGCTTTCTTTAAGTTTCCCGTTCTTTAGTAATGTATTGCCCAGATTGTGCAAAGCTGCAGATTTCCCGGCTTCATCCTTATCGTCAATTAATCTTGCTGCATCGGCGAAATTTCGTGTAGCTTCCTCATAGTTTTCCTGTCTGTAAAGCGAGTTCCCCAGATTAAAGGATCCCTTAACCGAGCCGGGTGTCCGTTCCAGCGCTTTACGGTAGTCTATTTCTGCTTCTTTAAACTTACCTTCCTCATATTGCTTATTTCCCTGCCTTATCAGCGGGTTCTCCTTCTGGGCAAAGCCGTCAACTGCAATAAGCAATAATAGAGTGATTGTCAGCAATATTTTCGTCATGACTTTACTGTTGTTCGGTTTTGAAAATTTTAATCTTTGAAGCCCACCTGTTTTTTCTTTCATTGATGGTAAAGCTCAAAATCAGAAATAACAATGAGAGTGCGATAAAGTATTGAAACCGGTCATCATAATCAGCATAACTCAACGAGTCGATTGTTTTCTGATCGAGTTTGCCGATTTCATCATATACTTTTTTCAGTCCTGCCTGCGTGTTACTTGCTCTGACGTATATTCCGTTTCCTGCCTGCGCAATCTGCTGAAGCATTGACTCATCCAGTCTGGTGATTACCGTTGAGCCTGATCTGTCTTTTTTGAAACCGGTAATCTGGTTGTTTTTGTATTCCGGTATTGGGGCTCCCTCAGCAAGACCCATACCTATTGTATATATGCGAATACCTTTTGATGCGGCATCGGCTGCTTTTGCCACTGCATCATCTTCATGGTTTTCGCCGTCGGTAATTATGATTACCGCTTTACCGCCTTCTTCTTCTCTAAACGAAGCCATTGCCATTTCTATTGCCTGTCCGATTGCAGTTCCCTGAACAGGCACCATGTCAGGCTTAATTGTTGCAAGCATCATTTTTGCAGCATTGTAATCGGTAGTTATGGGCAATTGAGTGTATGCTTTTCCTGCAAAGACGATCAATCCGATGCGGTCGTTTTCCATATCATCAATCAGCCTTGAAACAGATTGCCTTGCCCGCTCAATCCTGCTGGGCTTTATATCCTGAGCAAGCATACTGTTCGATACATCAATGGCTATCATCAGATCAATTCCCTTACGCTGAACTTTTTCAAGTCTGGATCCTATCTGTGGATTTGCCAGTGCAATCAGCAATGAAGCAAGTGAAAGCATCAGCAAAATAAATTTCAGGTGCATCCTGAATGGCGATACATCCAGCAAAAGCCTGTTGACAACTTTTGAATCACCGAGTTTTTTGGCAACATTTTTCTTCCACCTCAGGTAAACCCAATACAATATAACCAGCAATGGCAGTGCCAGCATGAGATTAAGGTAGATGGGATGTTCAAATCTAAACATGTTTAAAGTATGTTTTTGCCAGGTTTAAGGTCGCTTTTTACGGGAATCTCCTGAATAATGAAATTCCCAGAACAAAGTCAGTCAGCAGAAAAATCAAAGCCAATATTGCGAAAGGAAAAAATTCTTCCGATTTCTTCCTGTATTCGGTAACATCAATTTTCGATTTCTCCAGTTGATCAATTTCATTGTAAATGTCTTTCAGTTTTGCACTGTTGGTTGCCCTGAAGTACTTTCCATTTGTCATCTTAGCGATATCCTGCAAAAGTGCTTCATCAATTCTTACTTCCATCTGCTGATATTGCAGCCCGAACGGAGTTTGAATGGGGTAGGGGGCAGTGCCGATACTTCCAACGCCGATGGTGTAAACCCGGAGCCCGAATACTTTTGCAATTTCGGCCGCTGAAACCGGATCAATAAATCCACGGTTGTTTTCGCCGTCGGTCAATAGAATAATTACCTTGCTTACGGCATCGCTTTCTTTAAGGCGGCTAACTGCAGTTGCAAGTCCGTCACCAATGGCTGTGCCGTCTTCAATCATGCCACTTTTTATCTCTTTCAGCAGGTTAATCAATATCGGATGATCACTTGTCAAAGGGCATTGTGTAAAACTCTCACCACTGAAAACCACCAGCCCGATCCTATCGCCGGGACGCCCCAGAATAAAGTCTTTTGCAACTTCCTTCGAAACTTCGAGTCTGTTGGGTTTAAAATCTTCGGCAAGCATACTTCCTGAAATGTCCATGGCAAGCACGATGTCGATTCCTTCAACATTCACATTTTGCCGCGAGCTCGACGATTGAGGTCTGGCAAGTGCGACTATAAGCATTGCAAATGCCAGCACCTTTAACACAAACTGCAGATGAATGAAATAATGCCTGAACGATTTTCCGGCTGCAGCGAAAGCCTGGTAACTGCTGATCTGAAACTTTGGCCTTGAATCCGAATCCTTAAACCAATACCAGACTATTGCTACCGGAATAAGCAGCAACAGGTAAAGTACTTCGGGATTGGCAAATTTTATGTGGTCAAACATGGCTTAATTCTCAGTTTTGGTTATTTCAGACGCCGATTCGCTTGCGCTGATTTTGTTTTCCGGATTGAGTTCCGGCGCAGGTTTAGTGCTGTTGACGATAGCGACTGCAAGTGTGTGGCTGAGTTCGTTGTCAGCTCCCAAAGGACGGGCTTTAGCAAATTTGGCCATATCAGCCAGACTCAGTATCTTTTTAAGATCGTTTAATCGCTGCGCATCCGACAATACATCCTTCATAGAGGATATTATTTCATCCGAAGTCATTTCCACTGCACTCACTTTGAATCTGAGCTCAAAATAACTCCTTAATATGTCTGTCAGTCTGGAATAATAATCCTTGATCTGCCCTTTTTGCCACAATTGCTCCGATTTTAACAACTCAAGTTGTTCGAGCGCAATTAAATGTGCTGGCTTTGGTTGACGCAATGTTAGCTTAATCAATGGTTTGTTCTTTTTCCTGCTTTGGTAGTAGAACCATCCCAAAACAGCGAGAAGCGCTACGGCAAGTAGCAGAAGAGTCCATGGAAGAAAATCTCTAAGCGTGTATGGCGCCTCCAGAACAGGCTTCAGATCCTTGATTTCAGCCTCCATATCAACAACAACTCCTGACACGCTGAGTAAAAATGGCTCCGTTTCTTTGGTTGTAAAGTCTGATGTTTCAGGACTCAAAACCCTGAATGCAACCGGGGGAACAACATGAAATCCTGTATCAAACGATGTAATTGCAAGTTTCTGCCGATATGTCTTTGCACCCGAAGCTGCATCAACCATGCTATCAACAGCGCTTCTGCGGACAATTTCAACAGATTTCGTCAGTGTATCAAGCAAAGCAGGCCATTGCACCTTTTCGCCTTTTTCAACAGTTATTTCAAGGGTAAGGTTAATCTGCTGACCAATGGTTAAACCGGTTGTATCGGCAATCAGCTTCTGTGCCTTCACTTCGGATGAAGCAGACAGAATCAGAAGAATACAAACCGTGAACAACCTCCATTTCATACCAATGTGCTTTATCATAATCTTGTAAACAATGCCCTTAGATTTCATTTAATGTCTGAATTCTCTGGCTTTGAAAAGGCCAAGCAAGGGTTTAACATAATCCTGGCCGGTGTAAAATCTGGCTACATCAACGCCGCTTCTCATAAATGACTGGCCTATTTCTGCAAGATGTTTCTGAGCATTGCTTGCATAAGCCTTTCTTAGAGAAGCGCTGCCTGTATCGGCCCAGATGGTTTTTCCGGTTTCTTTGCTATAGAGCCGGGCAAGACCCATATCGGGAATGAACAGATCGCGCTCGTCAATAATATGGAGCGCTGCCAGATCATGCTTCCTTCCGGCTATTCTCAGTGCATCTTCAAAACCGGTATCCATAAAGTCGGAAATCAGAAATGCTGTACACCGCTTTTTCATGGCATTGGTCAAAAACCTGAGCGCTTCTGCAATATTGGTTTTCTGACTTTCAGGCTTAAAATCAATCAGTTCCCTGATAATCCTGAGAATATGGGTCAATCCTTTTTTCGGAGGAATAAACTTTTCGATGCGATCGCTAAAGAAGATAACTCCGACTTTATCGTTGTTTTGAATGGCCGAAAATGCAAGTATTGCAGCTATTTCGGTCATCATTTCCTCTTTCAGCCATTGCCGGGTACCAAACTCATTCGAACCACTCACATCAATCACCAGCGTAACGGTTAGTTCGCGTTCCTCATCAAATACCTTAATATAAGGGTGGTTGAATCGTGCAGTAACATTCCAGTCGATGTTCCGTATGTCGTCTCCGTACTGATACTCTCTCACCTCACTGAATGCCATTCCGCGCCCTTTGAAAGCACTGTGATACTGCCCGGAAAAGATCTGATTGCTCAAACCCCGGGTTTTGATCTCAATTTTACGGACTTTTTTCAGTATTTCGATGGAATCCATTTGTAAGAAGTTAAACGCTGTGGTTAAGGAACTTCAACTGTGTTCAGAATTTCGTTGATGATGTCGCTGGTAGATACGTTTTCGGCTTCGGCTTCGTAAGTCAGACCAATACGGTGACGCAATACGTCGTGGGCTACTGCTCTAACATCCTCAGGAATTACATATCCCCTGCGTTTGATAAAGGCATATGCTTTGGATGCAAGTGCAAGATTGATACTTGCCCTGGGTGAAGCACCATACGAAATCAGTCCTTCAAACTTTTTCAGCTTATTTTCAGCAGGGAATCGTGTCGAGAATACAATATCAGTAATGTAATTCTCAATTTTTTCATCCAGATAAACTTCACGGGTGAGTTTTCTGGCGTTCATAATCTGCTCCGGCGAAATTATCGGCTGGGTTCTGGCTTGTACTTCGGCCATATTCTGGCGCATAATCATTTTCTCTTCCTCACGGGAGGGATATCCGATTACAACCTTCAGCATAAATCGGTCAACCTGAGCTTCAGGAAGCGGATAAGTGCCTTCCTGCTCAATTGGATTCTGAGTAGCAAGCACAAGAAACGGTTCCGGCAGATTGTAGGTTTGGTCACCTATGGTAACCTGCCTTTCCTGCATGGCTTCAAGCAGCGCACTCTGAACTTTGGCCGGAGAGCGGTTTATTTCATCGGCAAGAATAAAATTGGCGAAAACAGGCCCTTTTCTTACAACAAACTCTTCTTTTTTCTGACTGTAAATCAAAGTACCAATCAAGTCGGCAGGCAGCAGATCAGGAGTAAACTGTATGCGGCTGAATTTCGCGTCAATGATGTTTGCCAGTGATTTGATGGCAAGTGTTTTTGCTAATCCGGGGACACCTTCGAGCAAAACATGGCCATTTGATAACAGCCCGATGAGCAAACGCTCAACCATTTGTTTCTGCCCAATGATAACCCTGTGCATTTCCATGTCAATCAAATCAATGAAGGCACTCTCCTTTTGAATACGTTCATTTAATTCTTTGATATCAGTTTCAATCATGGCGTCTTATTTTTCTGCAAAATTATCATTACATCCCTTTGTTTATGCGGACTTCGCTGTTAAAAAATGTTAAACCCCCTGATAGCATGGGTTGTGGGGTAGAGATTTGCAACCTGATTTGGGCTCTTTCAGGAAGAGGAACAAAAAAACTTCCGGATTGCGGAAGTTTTTGATGTATTTGCTGAAATTTCTGATTCAACTCATTTATTGGCGATCTTCTTCTTAAGGAAATCAGGCAAAGCATCTTTGTGGATCATGATGGCTATGGTATTCATGCGGGCATAGGATTCTGAGATGTTGAGATACCCTCCCGTTTTATTGCTGTTGGCTCCCCATGAATTTTTGGTGATAAAATATCTGGTTCCGTTCTGATCTAAGGCAATGCCGGTAAAGTGCATCAGATGGTCATCTGTTGCAAGATGGCTGTCGAAAGCATCCTGCCTCATTTCAGGAGAAATGGCTTTTTCTTTGCCTGGCTTTTCAAATTTGTACAATTCTGCCATTTTATCTTTTTCGCTTAGTTTTTCCCATTTTTCCTTCAGTGATGCATCAAGGGAAGCAGTATCCTTTTCAGGAAGTATTGCCACTGAATTGGCATGTGAAAAGCCTTTGTCGCTTACATCTCCATCCCAGCACACAGTAAATCCATTCTCTAAAGCACCAGTCATTACCGCCATCAGTTCCTCAAGTGGAATATTATAGTACAGATCATATGTCCAGTTGTCAGGAATCTCGAGGTTGATCCAGGTATAAAACGGATGGTGCAGGTAAGAAGTAAGTTCAACATAATCATCCGGGTTAAAACCCGATTTCTTATCCAGCCGGGCGTTCTTTTTATCGGTATTATTTTCCTGAATGGGCAGTGGGCCGAGGTAAGTGTCAAGAATTGCCCCATAAGCGTTTTTCCATACTTGCGAAAGTTTGCCACTTTTTGATGACAGCACTGCTTCCAGAAATCCTTTCAGCACAGCATGAAGTTCCGAGTGGTTGTGTGATTCTTCGCCGGCCAATAACCCGGGATACTCCTTTTCAGTGACAAAGCCATGTTTCCTGATTACATTCATTACATCGTGAGCCTGTCCGCCCGGTCCGTAATTGCTTTGGCCGTGGTACCTGATATATCGATCGGCTTTGTCACGGTATGCCAGATTTACAAAATACATCTCCGAAAGGTCGGTTTCGCCGGCTCCAAGTCGTATCAGTTCTGATTCAACAAAAGATGTTGCAGCAAAACTCCAGCAGGTACCGGATTTTGACTGGCTTTTTACAGGGGTTGCAGGATTATCATGAGTCACAGTAAACCGATACTTTTCTTCATTCGATTTTTGCAGAGAATCCTGAGCGGTAGCATTAAATGCGATAAAAACTACTGCCAAAAGCAGGTTGATCATTTTCATAGTTTTCATTGTGTAAAAGTTTTCCTTTTAATTGGGTTGATATTCAGAAACCATGTTATTCCATTGTTAAATAACTTGATTTATTCCGGCAAACGTAGCATAAAAGAGCGAAATTTCATATTTTAGGGAGCCAAAAAGTGCCATTCAGTTATTTTTTTTCTCTCTTTCATCAGAAGTGTATGTAAAAACCCCAAATTAATATACATTTGCCGATCGAAACGGCTACGCTGTTGTTTTGCTATTTTGAATAACAGAACTCAATTTTGTAAAGAATATTGATGAATTTTTGTTATAAAAAAAAGGAATGGCAGGGTTGGTAGTGTTGAAAAAAGGCGTAAATTGTGCCGCTGTTTTGTATTTCTTGAATCGAAATATCCATAAACTCTAAGAATATGAAAAATAGAAGTTTACTCTTTGGCTTTCTTGCTTTAACTTTTGGGGCATGCATCTTTGTGCTCACCACTTCCGGCTCTTTCAGATACATCTCGGGCCAGACAGACTCAGGGAGTCTGCCAGATGGAATTCAGTCTGCATGGTCTTACATGGCTCAGTTGAGAGGAAATCAGTCAACCGGGCAGGTTGACCCTGCTGATGTGCTGAAGGCAAGAAATCAGGCAAAGGAATTGAAATCTTCAGGAGCCATCGGACTGAACTGGTCATCGATGGGACCTGATAATGTTGCCGGACGCACCCGCGCAATACTTATTGATAACAAGGACAATACCGGAAAAACTATTATTGCCGGCAGTGTATCGGGTGGTTTATGGAAATCAACCACCGGAGGACTAACCTGGAATCAGATTCAGACTGGTGGCAGTATTTTAAATGTTTCATGCATCGTGCAATCATCAAATGGTGACATTTATGTAGGAACCGGTGAGAATTTTTCAAGTCACAGATTTAATCTTTTTAGTGGATTTATTGGCCAGGGGATTTATAAATCTACGGATGGCAATACTTTCACCAGAATTGCTTCAACAAATCCGGGCTCATTCAACAATACTTCCAGCGATTGGGCTTTCGTCAACAAAATCGCAACCGGAAATAATAATGTTGTGGTTGCTGCTACAAACAGTGGTCTGAGGTTTTCTTCAGATGGCGGACAAAACTGGGTTCTTGCCAAGGCTGGTGATCTGACACTCTCGGGCACTTCTACCGAAGTTAAAATCGCTTCTGATGGCACCATTGCTGCCTCAGTTGACAATCAGTTATACGTTTCTGCCAATGGAACTTCTGATGGTTTTGCGCTCCGTTCAACCGGAGTTGGTCAGGATAGCCTTCCAAATCAGGCAATTGCCAGAATTGAAGTTGCATTCGCTCCTTCTGATGCTTCAACACTTTATGCTGTGCTGATCTCTGATGGAACACTCTCCAACACTGCCAGAGGACAACTTAAAGGGGTTTACTTGTCAAAAGATAAGGGCTTATCATGGAGAGTAATCGGCCCTGGTGCAAGCCCGATTTTTAATGTATTCGGGAATTCAGTTGGACAAGCCAATTATGGTGAGTATGCAGGTTGCATTGTTGTTAATCCGACCAATCCCGATAAAGTTTATCTGGGTGGAATTGGTATTTGGGAAGGATTGAAAATTCAGGAAACCGGGTTTTACCAATGGCAACAAAAGTCTTCATTTAACGCAGGATCCCTTTTTCATAGTATTGTAATTAATCCCAACAATACAGCAAATCTATATTTCGCTTCGGATTTTGGTGTAGCCTCTACTTCAGATGATTTCGCATCAGTAAATTCACTGAACAGAAATTACAAAACTTCAATGTTCTATACTGTTGCTTATGATGACAGAGGCAGAACTCTCGGAGGAACACAGGGGTTTGGCGTTATTTATCTTGACAGAAAAGGAAATACAGTAGAAACCGGGAATCAGATTTTGGGAACTTTAATTGGTGGTACTGTCGATATGTCGATGGTTAATCCTTCTGCTGTTTTCTATTCCTCTACCGGTGGCAATCTGGTACGTTCAGCCGATTATGGTGTGTCGGAAGCTACCGGTTTCCTTTATGGCACTGAAGTAACCAATATCAACGCTTCAAACTTTATTACTCCATTCAAACTTTGGGAAAGCTTTAATAATGTAAACTCCCGCGACAGCATTACATACAAGGCAACAAAAAGTTACAATGCTGGCGACGTAATTATTGCCCGAAGCAAAAACAACCAATTCCCATTTAAATATACTGTTCCTGCCAATATGAGCATCGGGGATTCAGTAAGAGTAAAGGATATTGTTTCTTCAGTAATGTTCATTGGAACAACCAATGCAGTTTACATGTCCCGCGATATTCTCAATTTCAGCAAATTACCTTCATGGGACAGAATAGCTAACCTGACAGGGGTTCCATCAAGCATAGCATTCTCATCGGATGCAAACTATGTTTACGTGGGTACAACCGATGGTAAACTTCTGAGGATGGCCAATGTCGCTCTTGCTTATGATTCAATCAGAGCCGATGTGAGAAGTTCTGGCTGCGTTATAAATACTTCAATTGTTAAAGATTTTGGTTTGCGTTATGTAACATCAATTACAGTTGATCCTCATAACGATAATCACGTTATTGTAACAGTGGGTAACTATGGCAATTCTGAATATGTATTCAGATCAACCAACGCACTCAGCCAGTTCCCTGATTTCAATCCTATTCAGGGTAACCTTCCCGCAATGCCTGTTTACTCTGCCATTATTGAGATGAGCAATTCCAACAGGGTTATTCTGGGTACCGAACTAGGCATTTATACAACCGAAGTATTGTCAGCCAATCCATCATGGACCGCTGAAAATACCGGACTTGGTGCAATTCCGGTAATGATGGTTCGTCAACAGACAACTTCCCGTCCCTGGATTGAAGAATACACTGGAGTTAATAATTTCGGAGCCATTTACATTGCCTCACATGGCAACGGTATTTTTGAAAACCGTTTGTTTGTTGGTATTGATGAGCCTTCAAATCAGGATTTACCTTCTTCCAAAACCCTCAACGTATATCCAAATCCGGTACAAACTGATGTTAATCTGTCAATTACACTCGCACAAAGTGAGCAGGTACGGGTAGATATCTACAGTCTGAAAGGAACCCTTGTCAAGTCTGTGGAAATGGGCGTTCTTGCACGCGGAGAACAAAAGATTTCTGTATCCGCTGATGGAATGGTAAATGGCACTTACATTTTAAAAGTAACCTCAGGCGCTAAGTCACAGGTTGCCAAATTTGTTATTGCCCGATAAATTTTTGCCTGACAGATAAGTAGTTTTTGATCAGCACCAGTAATTAATTTGAAAATTCAAAACAATGAAAAGAATATACCTCTCACTTGTTCTGGCATTAGTTTATGCTTTTGCCATAGCCTCACCGGATATTTATACACCTGAACTCGTTTCACCGGCAAATAATCAGGGTGGAGTTGCTCCCAATGTTGAACTTGACTGGAATCCTGTGGTTGGTTTGGCTGGACTGTATTATGTAGTTCATTTGAGTACCGATGAAGCATTTACCAATCCTACTGAATTTGCAACTGATTTATCCCGCTATCGCATGGCCGAACTGATGTTTGGAGGCGAATATTACTGGAAGGTCAGAGCTGTTGATCCTAGTGGAAGTTCAGAGTGGTCAGAAACAAGAAAATTCACTGTTGTTACAAGACCGATTTTACGAAGGCCCAATCAGGGTGCAACAGTTGATTGCAATGTGGAACTTCAGTGGGATATAATCAATGGTGTCAGTCACTTTGATTATCAATTTGATACTACAGCCGCTTTCAACAGCCCTGAGTTACTCCATTTTTCTGCTTCGGGTGCCGTAAATAAAGCCAATGCAGCCAATTTGCTATTCGGAACAAAGTATTACCTCCGACTCAGAGCACGTCATGCAAGTGATACTTCAGCCTGGTCAGATGTAAGGGATGTAACAACATTGAACACATTCGCACTCAGGAAACCTGATCAGGGCGCAACAGGCATCACACCTGATGCTGAACTTCAATGGACAGAAATCAAAGGAATCAATAAGTACAATATTTTTATTTCTACTGATGAAAATTTTGTGCATTATGAAACCTATAACGCACTGAAGACTGCCACCAGAATCAAACCTGATACCCTGAACTTTGGCACACAATACTTCTGGCAAATGGCTGCCATACATTCGAAAGATACCCTTATGTCGAATGTTAGGAACTTCACCACTGTTGCAACAGTTGCCCTTGCTGCACCTGCCAATAACTCAACCAATGTCATTCTTCAGCCGATACTGAGCTGGACCAAGTTAACAGGCGTGCGTTCATACGCGCTTGAACTTGCCAGAAACAGTGATTTTACCGGAACCGGCTTATATAAGTACAGTATTAATGCCACAACTAGTGCCGGTGCTGAACAATTTAAAGTTCCAATCAATGTATTGGACAGTGCCTTTGTGTTTTACTGGAGAGTCAGGGCAATCAGCAGCCGCGATACAAGCGACTGGAGTGCAACCTGGAATTTCAGAACGGTTACTTTAGGAATAAACGATCCGGGAAGCGTTAACTCGGGACTGGTTATCTACCCAACTCCTGCAAGCAACTACATCAACATCAAAATGAATAGCAATTTGAATGGACAGGCTGAGGCTACCCTTTACGATTTACTTGGAAAAACCAGAATTAGTCGTAGTGTTGCAGTTACTTCAGGTCAGATTAAGGATTTTGATCTTGGAGATATGCCCGAAGGTGTTTACATCCTGCGTTTACAGATAAATGGAATAAGTGCGATGTCAAGAGTTATTATCAAAAAGTAAGCTTTTGCTCCGATATTTTAAAGCCCGGTCAACTGATGGTTGGCCGGGCTTTTTGATTAAATAATTTTGGAGCAGAGTCTGGGTTTGTCCACTATTTTCGTTTAGTGTTGTATTCTCTTAAGCGTGCAGATGGATTTTATTCATGTATAGTACCTCACGCATTTTAAAGGCATATGACAAGCAATAATGATCAGGTTCTACTCTGACTATTGAGGAAAGTTTTAAAGCTGATTCAGGGTTATAACGCCGAAAGAATTTTTAATCGTAGCGTTTGCCAATACCAAAGCTGATATATAAAGTCAGGAAGAATTGATTCGGGTCTCTGAAGGCCATCACCGGAATTCCTTTAGGATAAGCATCCAATGCAATGCCAGCCTCAATCATTTTAGGTCTTTGGTTTAATGTCCCGAAGTCAACACTTAGCCCGGCTTTGGCATACAATCCGGGATAAAAACTTAGCTCATTAAATCCTTTGGTAAAGGATGCTCTGCCGTAAATATTGTCGGGGAAATGGTCGTCCGGGTTGTATCGTTCCGTAACGGTAATATACCTGTATGATCCTTCATCCAATTTTATAATGTTGAGATAAACAGGCTTTGCAAATGCTGCAGAAATACCTCCGGAATAAAATATCCTCAGTTCAACCCCACCATAATACGGCTTACGGTTAAGCATTCTCTGCTGGCCCACTCCTGTCCTTAAAATATATACTGCATTAAGTTTCCCATAATAATAACTGCGCGTATTGGTAAAAAATGGATTTATCGATTTTATTTCTTTGCTGTCCTTCATTTCGAGAAGGTCGGCTTCAAACATTAACTTATTAAAAATGCTCTGGTTTTTGCCAATTCTGAATTCCAATCCCCATCCGTTGGTATGCAGTATTGCACTGCCATTCAACTCTTTTCTGAAAAGTAGGTTGTCGCCAATGGTATCAAATTCTTCATCACTATATTGAGCAGAAGCTGCCAGAGATGAAAAAACCAACAATGAAACGGAAACTATATGAAGAAGTTTAGAAAATCGCATATTCCTGTAACTTTATTTATTTACAAAAGTAATCAAAGAATATGCCGCAAACAACAAAAAAAGCCCATGTAATTCATAGGCTAAATCGCTGATATTAATCGCTACTATCGGTTACGATCAATTTTATACTTGCTTGTTTCTCCGTAGGCGGCACATTTCTGACTTGACTGGCATGACGACATGATTAATCCAAGTGTAAATGCCATTAGTATTATAACAACAATTTTTTTCATAATTTTACTCGGTTGTGTTTAAAAAAAATCTGTTAAGCTTTCTGCAAAGATAAGTCACAGTGAGATAAAAACTCAAATTCATTGGTTTTATTGTTTATCCATCAAAATTGAAAAAGTAACTGACTATGGGACAAATTAACCCACAAATTCACGAAAGTTGGAGAAAAGTGCTCTCTGATGAGTTTTCAAGCGCTTATTTTCAGCGCTTAAAAGATTTTTTGGTTGAAGAAAAAAAGAATCATCTGGTTTACCCATCGGGAGCTCATATTTTTGAAGCATTTAATCGTACACCTTTCGATAGAGTCAAAATAGTTATTCTTGGTCAGGATCCTTATCATGGAGAAGGACAAGCGCATGGTTTGTGTTTTTCTGTTCCTTCAGGAATTACATTTCCTCCATCGCTTCAGAATATCTACAGAGAGCTTCAAACCGATACCGGACTTCCATACCCTGTAACCGGCGATTTATCAGGCTGGGCAACACAGGGTGTTCTGCTTTTGAATGCCACACTTACCGTAAGAGCAAATCAGGCAGGTTCTCATCAGGGACGGGGATGGGAAATATTTACCGATGCTGTCATCAGAAAACTTTCAGAACAACGGCAACATCTGGTTTTTCTGCTTTGGGGAAATTATGCACGTGAAAAGAAATCATTGATAGATTTGAACAAACATTTTGTTCTTGAAGCTCCACACCCTTCTCCGCTAAGCGTTTATCGTGGATTTTACGGATGTAAACATTTTACAAGAGCAAATGAGATTCTTGCTGAAAACGGCATTTCTTCGGTCGATTGGCAGGTACGTTGATTTGTATTGCTTTAATCCTGGTATTTTGAAATGCATCCCGACAGGGTATTGATGCATAATTATATTTGTCGTTGAAAATTATACATTAATCTGGTTAAGTAAAAGACAAACAGCAATATACAAATCCCGGGAGGTCCATTTTTGCAATCAAGTTTTCAGTTTGTTTTCCTATGTGGGGTTATTATTTTGTTATATCTAATATTAGCTATATTTTAGCGCCCGAAAACCAAATACTTAACACATGAAAAGAACATTACTCGCTATTGCCCTGAGTTCGCTGGCGCTTGTTTCGCTGGCAGGTGGTATTGTACACAATACCAATCAGAGTGCTTCATTTATCCGAATGCCAGCGCGGGATGCTTCGCTGGGTCTGGATGCAGCTTATTATAACCCGGCTGGTCTGGTTTTTCTTAAAGATGGATTTCACATCTCATTGAGCAATCAGTATATTACGCAAACACGTAACATCAAAACTACATTTCCGGGCTTAAACAGAACTGAATTTGAAGGTGGTGTTACCGTTCCTTTATTCCCTTCGGTATATGCAGTTTATAAAATGGATAAGCTGGCTTTTTCATTTGGATTTAACCCCATTGGTGGAGGCGGAAGTGCTAAATTTGAAGATGGTTTGCCATCTTTTGAAATGCAGGTTGCATCGATTCCGGCCGGTTTAAGAGCCGCAGGTATCCCAACGGCAGGTTATAGTTATGAGACTGAATTTGAAGGCAGTTCAGCTTATTATGGATTACAGGCTGGCGCAAGTTACAAGGTAAACGATGTCCTTTCTTTAAGCTTAGGATTGCGTTATGTAATTGTGAAAAATTCATATCAGGGATATTTGTCCAATATTATGATTAATCCACAGTTCCCGGCATTGAATTATTCTGGTGATATGGTTAAAGCCCCGGTTTTCTTTACTGAATTGTCGGGTTATCTGGCCAATGTATCTACTCAACTGGGTGCTACCGGAGGTTCTCTTCAACCAATTATCGATGGTGGAGGCGGAAGTGTTCCTTTATCTCAAGGCACTAATGCCGGTCTTACTGCTCAGCAGGTTACCGCCCTTCAGGGAGCTATTACCGCATTAGGAGGTGATCCTTCAACAATGACCATTGCACAGGCTCAGGGATTCTTTGGTGCTGCCTCTGCTTCTTTTAGCGCAAACTCACAGGCCATGTCAGCCAATGCTGTTGCAACAGCCGATAAAAAAGTTGATGCCGATCAGAGTGGTTCAGGCATTGTTCCTATTATTGGAGCTAACCTGAGTTTCGACAGGCTGAATATTGGAATCAAATATGAACACAAAGCAAGCATTAAAGTGAAAAACGCAACAACAATTGATGATGTTGGGTTGTATCCTGATGGAGCTGAAACTCCAAGTGATATTCCTTCCATGCTTTCGGTTGGCGTTGGCTTTAAAGCAACAGATAAACTAAAACTCAGTGGTGGTGTGCACTATTATTTCGATAAAGGTGCCGAGTATGGCAAAAAGCTTAATGGCGAATTTGTGAAGAACGACAAGGTAATGGATAAGAATTTCTGGGAATTGGGTCTTGGTGTTGAGTATGAGATTAACGAAAAATGGCTTGTCAGTGCAGGCTATCTGCGCACTCAAACCGGGGTTATGGATTTATACCAGACTGATCTGAGCCACAGCTTATCAACCAATAGCATAGCCGGCGGACTTCGTTTTATGGCCAATGAAAATGTTGGAATCAACTTTGGCGTAATGAATACCATGTATCTTGAAAATACACGTGATTTCCCGGCAGCTTCACCATATCCTGCTTATTCCGAAACCTACAACCGCAAAGCCTTTACGATTGCTTTAGGTGTTGATTTCAGCTTCTAAATATTAGTACTGATCATATTTCAGAGCCGGGATGATTGTCCCGGCTTTTTTTAACCCTAATTTGAAAATTTAAGGCAATTATTCGACGGAATGTTCTGATAAATTCAAAAATATTACTTTTGTAGCAATGAAACTTCTGAAATTCTTTCAAACCAATCCCGGGATGCATTTTTCATTGCTGGATTATATCATAAAAACCAACAATGTTTCAATGACTACATTTTTTTGCTCTAAATCAACTAAACCGACAAAGTCGTTGCCTTTGAACCAGTCATTTCTAAGGGTATTTATATTTTCGGCATTCTTCTTTGCAGGGATTCAATTTTCAAGAGCTCAAGTATTCGTAATTGATACCAATAGTTTCTTAAATGAGGTTGATACTACGCGTCTTATTCAGGAAACTCACACTTTTGAAGACGAAATACTTCCGGATGACGAAGAGAGGGTGCTGACAGAAGACAGCTTTTTTATTCCAAACGACGTACTTTATAAAAACAGGTGGGATACCTTGTACATCAGAACTGGCCGGGTGAATTTGACGGAAATTCATGATTCCGTTTTTATTTTTTTAAATAATCCACACGAAACTCCATTTCATTTTCCATTTAAAGGCAAACTGATTTCAAAATACGGATGGCGAAGCGGCCGGTTTCACTCAGGAATGGATATCAAACTTGAACAAGGTGATACCATTGTCAGTGCTTTTGATGGAAAAGTTCGAATTGCGCGTGTTATGAGCGGATATGGAAAACTGATTGTAATTCGCCATAATAATGGTCTGGAAACAGTTTACAGCCATATGTCAAAGATTATTGTAGGTGTTAATCAGGAGGTGAAAGCCGGCCAGCCTATTGGTTTGGGAGGCCGAACCGGAAGAGCTACAACCACGCATCTGCATTTCGAAACCAGATACCTGGGTGAACATTTTAATCCTGACCGCATTATTGATTTTGAGAATCATACACTTATAAAAGATACCCTCATAATAAACAAGGAGTTCTGGCAGCCAACAAAAGCAAGTACCATTGCTTCTGCCCATGATGAGGGTTCAGCAGATAAGAAGTACCATACCATCAAACAAGGAGATACACTTTCTGCAATCGCCCGAAAACACAGAACCTCAGTGAACCGTTTGTGTCAGTTAAATGGGTTTAAAGAAAACAAAGTGCTGAGAATCGGATCAAAAATACGTGTTTCATAGAGTCGTTTTAATCTGAAATGACTCCTGATTGTTTCTGCCGGAGAGAATTTGATTAACTTTACAACGAGACATAAATCCAACCTGTCGAAAAAATATATCAGATGGCAAAACAACTGTTACGGTTCTCCCTCTTAGTTTTTACAATATTACTGCTTGTCTTTGGTTTTTCCTGCAAAAGCCCGGCCAGGCTTGCATTCAGAAATATCGCACCATTCTATAATCCTGATTCTGAATTTAAAGGACTTAGTTACGAGCTCTTCAATCTGGATGATTCAATAACCAATCTCTATTTATCATTTCCTTACAAGCAGCTTTTGTATGTAAAAGAGAACGGTTCACAGGTAGCAAATTTTCGTTTCTTTTATCAGCTCTACGACGGATTTGACAATTCCAGACTAATAGATTCTGCCTCTTTTTATGGAAGTGATTCATTGAAAAAACAGGAAAAATTTCTTGATTCTATCCCTTTAGTCACTTTCAGAGGCCGTAATTATATCATAAACGCAGAACTGACCGATTTGAATTCCGGTAAATCTTACGGTCGCTTTCTGAGTTTGAATAAGAGCAAACTCAGCACAAATGATGATGTTATTTTGTTGGGGTCAGATAATTTGCCGCTGATGAGAAATTATGTTCATAGAAATGAATCATTCCAACTCAGATTAAATGAAGATTTGAAAGATATCAAAATAGCTTTATCGTCCGGAGCTTCACTCCCGGCTATAAATCCTTATGCGGCTTCGGCAAGAGCCAACGAAACGGGGTTTGACAGCACTTTTACAGTTGGCGTATACGAAGGTTTTTCTGACCAATTGTTGCTGAATAATCCGGGAACTTATTTTATTGTGTCAGAAAATGAAGATGTTTTTCTAGCGCACAGGTTTTACGATGGTTTCCCCGAAATCGGAACTGTAGCAGAAATGCGCGAATCATTGCGTTATATATCTACCGATTCAGAGTATCGTAATATGATGGCACAACCACCGAGGGCTGCTGTTGATGATTTCTGGATAAAAATAACCGGACATCCGGAACGCGCTTTGCAGCAAATAAAACGATATTACAAAAGGGTAGAGGAGGCCAACCGGTTTTTTACTTTATCAAAAGAGGGCTGGAAATCTGACAGGGGAATGATTTACATTGTTTATGGACCTCCCAGCGTGGTTTACCGCAATGCTTTTTCGGAAGAGTGGACTTATGGAGAAATCGGCAATCCCTTGTCTGTCAGATTTTTGTTTAATTCCGTTTCTTTCGCAGGTGATCTGACTGAATTCGAACTTGTTAGATCAGATAATTATCGGAATTCCTGGCATCTCGCTGTTTCTAACTGGCGCAGGTAATGCTTTATCCCAAAACCTGAAGATTTTAACTTAATTTTGCCTCTGGTTAAGCAATCAATCAATGGACAATATCTCCCACATACTGAAAAAGGATTCTTTCACTCATGCTGACATCGTGCAGCTATTATCTGCTGAAAAGGATGACAGAAGTTTATTATTTGCTGCATCAGCAGAGATAAAGGAGAAATACGTCGGGAATATAGTTTACTTCAGGGGATTGATTGAATTTTCTAATATCTGCAGCAAAGATTGCTACTATTGTGGAATCCGAAGTGGAAATAAAAAAGCCATCCGTTACAATCTTACCGATAAGGAAATACTTGATGCTGCGAGATTCGCATTTGAGAGCGACTACGGCTCTGTTGTGCTTCAGGGAGGCGAGATTGAAGGCGAAGCTTTTACCCGAAGAATTGAGAAACTTTTGCAGGGAATCAAGGAGTTATCTGATGGGCGCCTGGGTGTAACACTTTCAGTTGGGGAGCAAACGCTTGAAGTATATCAGCGTTGGTTCAATGCCGGCGCACATCGTTATTTACTCCGGATTGAGTCTTCAAACAAGGAACTCTATTACAAGATTCACCCAAAGGACAGTACCCATAGTTTCGAGCGCCGAATGACAGCGTTGCGCAACCTGAGGGAAGCCGGTTATCAGGTTGGCACAGGGGTAATGATCGGATTGCCTTTCCAAACCTTAGACAATCTGGCCGATGATCTTCTTTTTATGAAAGATATGGACATTGATATGTGCGGTATGGGTCCTTATATCGAACATGCCGACACTCCTTTGTGGGACTTCAGGGATGGTTTGCTGCCACTTGAAGAAAGGTTTAACCTGGCACTTAAAATGATTGCCATCCTCAGGATAATGATGAAAAACATCAATATAGCCTCTGCAACAGCGCTTCAGGCCATTGATCCGATTGGCAGAGAAAAAGCCCTGAAGATAGGCGCCAACATCATCATGCCCAATATTACTCCAGGCATGTATCGCAACGATTACAAACTATACGAAAATAAACCTTGTACCGATGAAGAAGCAGCCGACTGCAAAAACTGCCTCGAAGCCCGGATTCATATGTCGGGGAATAAAATAGGTTATAATGAATGGGGAGACTCCGCTCATTTTAAAGAAAGAAACTGATCCTTTTCTGAGAACGCTGATGTGCCTGTAGAATCAGAAAATATTTCGCTGAATTATTTCCTTACTTTTTAACATTTGTATTGTCTGTTAAAGATAGTTTCCTATTTTTGACACCCACAAGCATTTTTAATTTATTCCATTTCTAATCCACTTCACAAATGAAGAAAACCCTTCTGCCATCAATCATCATGGCTCTGCTACTTTTATTCTCAACATCTAAAGCAAATAACCTCGAATATGTCTCTGGCATTCCGGCCACGGTGAACGACTATAAGATTGTCGGTAATATTATGTATTGCGCTGTGAATAATGGCATTATGATCATGGATTATACCGATGCTGCGGCGCCCCAAATGCTGTCTTACCTTCAAATGGAAGATGCTGCCGGCCAAATTGAGATACAGGGCGAGTATGCATATGTGATGGCACGAACTGCAGGAATGCGGATTATTAATATCAGTAATCCGTCAGAGCCTTTTGAAACGGGGAGTTTTCGTCTTGGTAATTCAGCTCAGGGATGGGGAATTGCAGTTCAGGCTAATTATGCATATCTGGCTTATGGAATGGATGGTTTTCGCATTGTGGACATAAGTAATCCTTCATCGCCGGCAGAAACCGGCGCTTTTTTCCTTCCTGAATCAGATATTTTCAGCAGAGTTGTAGTAAAAGAAAATGTTGCTTATACTACTGTTGGTAATATTGTGTATGCGCTGAATGTTCAAAATCCGCAATCGCCTGTATTATTGGGGCAGAAATCAATTCTTGGAGGGATCACCGATATGGCTCTCCGGCAGAACTTCCTGATTTGTGTTTCGAATTTCAACGATTTCAGCAGCAGTTTTTATGGACTGATAGTCCTCGATGTTACAAATCCGGCATCCATCAATCAAGTTGGCAATTATGATACAGATGTTTATTCCTATAAGCTGGGGCTATCAGGAAACCTTTGCTATATAGGCAATGGAACTGCAGGTGTTGCAGTGCTTAATGTTGATGCACTCGGGTTGGTAACATATATTGGTAATGTTGGTGGTTTTACATCACCTGTGAGGCTGGTCAGGGTATCCGATGGAAAAGCATTCGTAAGCGGAGAAAAAATTGGAATACAATCATTTATGGTGGATACTCCGGCATCTTTCACTCATTTGTCATCTTTTAGTACTTTGCATGATTGCAGGGATATTCAGATAAGAGGAAATGTCGCTTATATTGCCAATGGAAGAGATGGACTGGTAACTGTTGATATTTCAGATCCAATCCATCCGGTTATAATTGGCTGGTCACCCAACTCGGGCAATGGGCTGGGTATCGCACTAAACAATGACTATGCTTACATTGCTGATGGATCAGCCGGGGTTATGGAATATAATATTGTTAATCCTCACTTACCTGTTTTAACAGGATCAGTTATGACGGACAACTGGGCACAGGATATTGTAATCAGAAACAATATTGGCTATGTAGCCGTCGATGTGCTTGGTCTTCAATTGCTTAATTTATCTATTCCCGGTCTTCCCTCCAGTACCGGAAGCGCATTTGATCTTTCAGGGACTTCCTATGGTATTGCACTAAAGGATAATCTTGCATTGCTTGCTTCCGGTGGTGCGGGACTTCACCTTGTTGATATTTCAATGCCGGCACAACCTGCATTGGTTTCAACCTACAATACACCCGGATCAGCTTATGATGTATTTTCAAAAGATAATAAAGTTTATATTGCTGATAGTCAAGGTGGTTTGGTGGTTGTTGATATCTCAGATATCCATATGCCGCAAGGAATCGGACAAAGTTTCATTCCCGGCGATGCAAGGCAGGTTATTGTGGAAGGCAATTCTGCTTTTGTTGCCGACTGGTCTCATGGCATCAGGGTTTTAAGTATAAATGATCCCGCCAATATGATTCAAACCCACAACTATAAATTATCGGGAACGGCTCATAATATGGCGTTGCATGGTGAATTCATTTACATTGCTTCCGGTTCGGCCGGATTGACCATCCTGAGAAACCCACTCAGTACCGGTAAAAATGAACTAAAAAAGCAGGCTGGATTATCAATGGTAGTTTCACCAAACCCGATTCAGGAAAGTTTTACAATAAATCTGAACTCAACAAAACCTTTGGATGCTAAACTCAGGCTTTATGATGTAACTGGTCGTGAGTTGGGAATTGTTTTTTCGGGCACAATTCCTGCAGGAGAAAGTTTAATAAATTCCTGCTCTGCTAATCCGCTGATCTGTAATATTAAATCAGGTATTTATTTGCTTAAATTGGATTCAGCATCTGAAAGCATAAGTTTAAAGCTTGTAAAACCTTAAATTTGCAGAAATAACATCAGCGAATGAAACAATATCATGATTTGTTGCGCCATGTAATGGAGGATGGAGTGCGTAAGCACGATCGCACCGGAACGGGCACTATCAGTGTTTTTGGGTATCAGATGAGGTTTAATCTTGAGGAAGGATTTCCGGTTCTAACCACCAAAAAGTTGCATTTACGTTCCATTATATATGAGCTTCTCTGGTTTCTCTGTGGAGATACCAACGTGAAATATCTGCACGATAACAAAGTCAGTATATGGGATGAATGGGCTGATTCAAAGGGAGATCTTGGTCCGGTTTACGGCCACCAGTGGCGTTCATGGAATGCTGCCGACGGAAGAACCATCGATCAGATTTCAGAAGTTGTGAAGATGATTAAAGAGAAACCAGATTCCCGCAGGATGATGGTTTCTGCATGGAATCCAGGAGATGTGGATAAAATGGCTCTGCCACCATGTCATGTAATGTTTCAGTTCTACGTTTCTGAAGGGAAACTATCGTGTCAGCTTTATCAACGTAGTGCCGATATTTTTCTGGGCGTACCTTTCAATATTGCTTCGTATGCATTGCTAACGATGATGATGGCGCAGGTTACCGGATTAAAAGCCGGAGAGTTCATTCATACTTTCGGCGATGCACATATTTACCTGAATCACACCGAACAGGTTGCACTTCAGCTCAGTCGTGAATTGAGACCTTTACCCAAAATGATTATCAATCCGGAGGTCAAAGATATCTTTGGATTCCATTTTGAGGATTTTACCCTTGAAGGTTACGATCCGCACCCGCACATTAAGGCTCCTGTAGCTGTCTGATTTATTAAACTTTTCAATCTAACACCACTGCCTGATTATGAAAATCATCTCCATCATAGTTGCCATAGCCGATAACCTTGCTATTGGGAAAGACAATCAGTTACTCTGGCATATTCCGGAAGATCTGAAACGATTCAAAGCCCTGACAACCGGGCACACCCTGGTAATGGGAAAACGAACATTTGAATCATTGCCAATCCGGCCACTTCCCAAACGGCGAAGTATTGTGATTACTGATGTTTCGGGTGAGCAGATTCCGGGCTGCGATATGGCTTATACAATCGACGAGGCCATTGCAAAGATGGATGAAGGCCGCGAGAATTTTATTATTGGCGGAGGTATGGTTTACCGGCAGTTTATGCCTCTTGCACATAAACTATACCTTACATTGGTGCACAAGGATTTTGAGGCTGATACTTTCTACCCGGCAATAGATTTTAATGAATGGGTTGAAGTTGAACGCGAGTTTGTGGATGCAAAGGAATCGCTCGGCTTTGATTATTCCTATGTTACTTACTCAAGAAAGTCGTAATATTGAAGTATAAAATTATGCCTTTTGGAGCCTAATTGCTGAGTATAAACTCAGTTCCAACTGTATTTACTCCGGCAAAAATACCAAGACCTCCTTCAATATTTGAAAATATCGGAGCGGGTTCCTGAAAAGGATTGTCCCCTTCAAAGTTCCAAACCGATTTGTGGTAATTGTAGAAATCCTGATCAGTCACAGAAAGAAAGATAACAATTTTGGTTTCCTGTTCTACCGGGTTGTAGATAGTTGAAGTTTTGTAAGTATAGTATTCACCATCCTTGTTTTTGTCGGAAGTATAGGGTTCTCCTCTGGTGAGCCATAAATCGTAGAGATATTCTCCACCTGTAGATTCATCACCATAGCTTGTTGCAACCACAACGTTGTAGAAATGACCAGCGCCGTTAATGTCCTGAAACCTGAAGTTTGCCAGATATCCTGTCTGCCCGTATTCTTCTACCTCTTCAATGCCTGTTAATTCTATGGCTGGCGGAAGATCAGATGGAATGGTGCACTCAGCAGTAACTCTGAATCCTCCAGGAGCGGTAACTTCAAGATAATAGGTTTTCGAAGGAAGTATTTCAAATTCATCTGCACTCAAAAGGTAAGTATCCCTGTTGGCATCAAAAGGTATTACCATACTATTGACTCCGTCTGATATCCGAACACTTGCATTTTTAATAACGGGAAACTGCTCATCGTATGAATTGTAAGGATTGTGCCCATATAAAGGTCTGCTTTTCGTTACTTTAACCTTAATGAAATCAGATTGCGGCGAGATGATGGAATGAATGACCAGCTTGGGAAGCGATTCCGGAACATCAACATCAGAAATCATATTCTCACAACTGCTGAGAAAGAGAAATGAAAAAATGATGACAAATATTTTTGAGATTGTATTTTTCATGGCTTAAAACTTTATGTTGTAAGAAACAGAAGGAATAATCGGGAAAATGGATACCTGTTTGAGTTTACTGATTGTTCCATTATCACTATATTCATTATCAATAAAATAGAAGAATGGATTTTTGCGGTTGTAGGTATTGTAAATTCCCAACTCCCATGTTCTCTCATGTCTTTTCATTTTTTTATGAAACTGAATGGCAAAATCCAACCGGTGATAAGCTTTCATGCGAAACGAATTTACTTTTCCGTAATCAGTTACTGTGTTAAAGTACTCGTAGTAAATATGTTCGCCTGGAGGAAGGAAATCCGTTATTGGAGAGTAGGTGTTTCCGGCATATTCACCAAGAGGGAGAGTGATTGCACTGCCAGTTCCGTAAACCCATGTACCTGATAAGGTTATATTGTCGCTGAGTTCGTAAATTGCAACAACCGAAATATCATGTCTGCGGTCGTACCTGGCCCAGAAATATTCACCGAAGTTGATCTCATCAAATTTAAGCTTTGTCCACGATAAGGTATATCCAACCCATCCCGTAAGCTTTCCGGTTTTCCGCTGCACAAGCATTTCTATGCCGTATGATTTACCTGAGCCGGCGGTAACGTTATCCTGCCATGTAAAATTTTGGGCTTCAGTAGGATCATCAAGCAGTAAAAAGCTGGCTCCGGGTTTATACCCCAAAATATTTCTACTCCATTTGTAATAACCTTCGAGTGTCAATGTCAGGTTTTTAGAGGGCAGGTCCTGTGCAAATCCAGCCGATATCTGCCTGGAATTCTGAGGTTTAATCCTTTTGGTTGATGGTACCCATAGATCGGTTGGAAGGCCAATCCCGGTATTGCTCAGCAAGTGAATAAACTGGTTCATTTCAGCAAAAGCAGCTTTGGCTGATAGTCCTTCTCTGATTAAATAATTTAGAGATAGCCTTGGCTCGGCAAATACATAACTTTTTTTATCGGCAATAAAATGACTCATTCTGATTCCAGCATTCGCCTGAAATTTGTTCAGTGTTAAATGATTTTCAACATAAAGCCCAGATTCCTGCGAATTATATGTGGTTTTCTTTTTGAAATCATACAGTGTCTGACTGTCTTTTTCTATAATGGCAGTAGGTGTAAACAGGTGATTGGTTGTCTGAACTCCCGCCCTGAACAGATATTTGGTGGAAACGTGATACTCTAAATCGTATTTTAATGCTAAATCGCGAATACCGGAGTTGTAGTTCAACTTATATGT
>Ga0351882_1073_pt1 | contig 32681 bp, 30 predicted proteins | sample BONcelFGM3001F13_FD_206762 | JGI IMG/M metagenome (GOLD analysis project Ga0351882, IMG submission 206762) | Enriched cells from coal bed in the Powder River Basin, Montana, United States - BONCAT cells FGM rep3 HSBNCT.FGM.300.1.F13 ... | reverse complement strand
GGGCATCGTGACGGTCGCGGCGATGTGGGTGATTCCGCCGATGAAGGATCGGGAGCATTTCTTTTACGCCTGCGTGCTTTTGATTTCCGCCGGTGTGATCGGCGCGTTTTCCTCAATGGATCTGCTGTTCTTTTATGCGTTCCACGAGGTTGCGCTGATCCCGACCTTTCTGCTGATCGGCATCTGGGGAAGCGGGGACCGGCAGACGGCGGCGTGGAAGGCGACGATCTACCTCGGTCTTGGGAGCTTCGTGTTGCTGCTGGGAATCATCGGCTTGTATCTGAGCGAGCCTGTGGGCTCACGGACGTTTGATATTCCGTCCATTCAGGACATGGCGGCGGCGGGAGCCATCGATGCGCCGGATTGGGTGTATCTTCTTCTGCTGTTTGGGTTTGGCACGCTGGTTTCGCTGTTTCCGTTCCATTCCTGGGCTCCGCAGGCGTATGCGTCGGCACCGACACCGGCTTCGATGCTGCATGCGGGGGTGCTCAAGAAGTTCGGGCTGTATGGCCTCATCCGGGTGGTCGTTCCGGTTTTCCCTGAAGCGATTCAGACTTATCTGAATCTGCTGCTGGTCCTGCTGGCGTGTAACATCCTTTATATCGGCTTGGTGACGATTACCCAGAAGCGGCTCGATTGGACGCTGGGTTATTCGAGCGTGATGCACATGGGGTACATCTTTCTCGGAATCGCCGGCCTGAATGAACTTAGCGTGAGCGGTGCGGCGGTGCTGATGGTGGGACACGGGTTGTCGATCGCGGCATTATTTGCCCTGTGCGGGGTGTTGCGGGAACGGACGGGAACGCTGGAGTATTCGGAGCTGGGCGGACTTGGAAAGAGCATGCCAAAGATGGGTTTGCTCTTCGGATTTGCCACCATGGCCTCGGTGGGGTTGCCGGGGTTTGCAAATTTCCCCGGGGAGCTGCTGGTGTTCTTTGGAGCGTTTGGCGCCCGGGATCTGCCTGCGAGCGGATTTCCCATCAATGCCTATCAAATTACGACGGTGATCGCGGTGTGGGGTGTCGTGATTTCGGCGGTGTATATGCTGCGCGCCTATCGGAAAGTCTTTTTCGGAACCCTGCCGGAGCGCTGGGGCGGCCTGGCTGACATCCCGCCGATGACACGCTATGCGACGGTGCTGCTGATCGCGGCCTCGATGGCCGCGGGCTTCTACCCGCAACTGCTTCTGCGGTTCATTACTCCTTCGATTTTACTGCCGTGAACCCGATTTACCTCGAAGCCATTGTTGTCTGCCTCGGCATTGCCTTGCTGATGGTGGAGTCCTTTGTGCCGCGCCTGAGCAAATGGGTGCTGGGCGTCGCGGGGATCGCCGGGCTGGCGGTGACCTTCGTGCTGACGTTTTTTGTCGATCCCGAAGCGATGGCGGGCACGCATTACGCGGCGTTTTACTCGGCGGGGCCGACGGCGATGTTCTTCAAGCAGTTTATGCTGCTGACGACGATTCTGGTGATCGTGATGAGCATCGATTACGAGGCGGTGCTTGAGAAATGCATTCCGGGCACGCGCAAAGGCGCGGGCGTCGGCGAGTTTCTGACGCTTCCCGTCCTGACCTGTGCCGGGCTGATGTGGCTGGTGTCGGCGACGGATTTCATCCTGATCTTCGTGTCGCTTGAGCTCGTAACGATTTCCCTCTACGTGCTGGTCACCTACATGCGGAAGAGCCCCACTTGTCTGGAGGCAGGAACCAAATATTTGATCCTCGGCGCGTTATCGACCGGGTTCATTGTTTACGGGATTACCTGGATTTTCGGGATGACCGGGCAGACGAATCTGGCCGCGATCTCGGCGGTGCTGCCGGAGATGCCGCGGGAAAACCTGACGGGGCTCATTTTCGGAGTGGCCCTGGTTCTGGTTTCGCTGGGTTTCAAGGTGGCGGCGGTCCCCTTCCAGTTCTGGATTCCGGATGTCTATCAGGGCGCGCCCACTCCGGTGACGGCGTTCCTTTCGGTGGGCTCCAAGGCGGCCGGATTTGTGGTGTTGCTGCGGGTGTTGCAGACGTTTTATGTGCTGCCGGTGCTTGAGGAGAAGCTGGTGACCGTTCTCTCGGTCCTTGCGGGCGCGACGCTGATTTACGGCAACCTGGCGGCGCTTCCGCAAAAGAATATGAAGCGGTTGCTGGCGTATTCGAGCATTGGGCACGCGGGGTATTTGTTCATGGCGGTGGCGAGTGTCGGCCTCGCGTTGATGGCGAGCCGGGCGATTGCCTTTTATCTGGTGGCTTATCTGGCGATGACCTTTCTCGCCTTTATGGTGCTTCTGGTGGTGGCGAAGACGATTGGCGGTGACGATATTTCGCATTTCAACGGACTTGGCCGCCGTTCGCCGTGGCTGGCCGGAGCGATGCTGGTATCGATGTTGTCGCTGGCCGGGATTCCGTTTACGGCGGGGTTCCTTGGAAAATTCCTCATCTTTCAGGTGGCGCTGGCAGCGGGTCACTTTTGGCTGATCGGGATTGGCGTGGTGACGGTGGCCTGCGGATTTTACTATTACCTGCAGGTGGTGCGCGCGATGTACTGGCAGCCCAGCCCGGAGGATGTGCCGGAGATCGTGGTGTCGGTGCCGATGCGAATCAGCATGGCCGTGCTTGCCGCGATGATTTTCGTTTTCGGTGTCTTTCCGCAGCCGGTCTTTTCGCTGCTGAACCGGTAGGGGGTTTCCCCTCGATGCCGGCTTCTCTTATGGAGCGATCCGTGCTTGGATCTGCGTATGAGCGAAACTCTCCGGCCCCAACGACCGCTCGATGAATTGAAGGAACTCCGGGCGCTGACCGGGGATGAGGATGGCGCCCAGCGGGTCGCTTTTACGCCGGCATGGGCGAAGGCGCGGCGCTGGTTTCGCACGAAGCTGGAGGAACTGCCCGTGGAGATTCACGACGACGAGGCGGGCAATACGTGGGCGACGCTTCGGGGGGAGTCGGACAAGGCATTGCTGATGGGGGGGCACATCGATTCCGTGCCGAACGGAGGCTGGCTCGACGGATGCCTGAATCTGATGGCGGCGCTTGAGACGCTGCGAAGAATCTGTGCGGAATATGAAGGAAAACCTCCGGTTACGGTGCGGCTGGTGGATTGGGCGGATGAGGAGGGAGCCCGCTTCGGGAAAAGTCTGTTTGGATCCTCGGCATGCTCCGGGACGCTGGATCTGGAGGAGGCCCGCAGTCTGGTGGACAAGGATGGGATTCGATTGCCGGATGCCATTCGCGAGCACGGCATCGATCTGGAGCGCGCCAAGGAGTGCGGAAAGGAGCTGGCGAATGCGGCGGCGTATCTGGAGCTGCACATCGAGCAGGGGCCCGTCCTGCTGGATCTGGATCTGCCGTTGGGCACGGTGCTGGGGACGTTTGGCGTCGAGCGGCATGCGATTACCTTTCACGGGCAGGCGGCCCATTCGGGAAGCACGCCGATGAACCGAAGAAAGGATGCCTTTCTTGCCGCGGCGAAGATGAGCCCCGAGATTTATGCGATTACGGATCGCAATGGCGGAGTCTGCACGATCGGCTCGTGCGTGACGAAGCCGGGCATCGTCACGAGCGTGGTGCAGGATTGCACGATCACGCTGGATCAACGGCACCTCGACGCGGACGCGCTGGCGCGGATGCTCTCCGAGGCGAAGGCGGCGGGCGAGCGGTTTGCGGCGGAGGGGGGAGTGGCCGTCGAGTGGAAGCGTCTCTGGCAGATCGAGCCGATTTTATTCGACGAGAAGCTGATCGCGCTGTGCGACGAGGCGATTTCCGAGACCTGCGGCGTGACGCACCGGCTGCCGTCCGGCCCGTTGCACGATGCCGCGGAACCCGCGCGATCGGGTATTCCGACAGTTATGATGTTCGTGCAGAGTTTGCATGGCATCAGCCACAACAAGATCGAAGATACGAAGGAAGAGCACATCGAGATGTCAGTGGAAGCGTTTAACCGTCTCGCCGGCAAGGCAATGGCATGGCTCGCGACGAAATGAAGCGGGTTGCCGCGCAGCCAGTTCAGCCGTTTGGCCTCGAAAATGCTCAAAAACAGCCAATAAAATCCCCTCGCAAGTCGAGTCACCAGAAGTAATCCCATGGCCACATTAGCAACCGTCGTGGACGGTCTGAAACTACCGAATCCTTTTGTCATCGGCTCGGGACCTCCCGGAACGAACAAAAACGTCATCAATCGCGCTTTCCGGGAAGGGTGGGGGGCGGTGATCGCCAAGACGATCAGCCTCGACGCGTCCAAGGTGATCAATGTCACGCCGCGTTATGGCAAGCTGAAGGCGGGGGACGGCAAGGAGGTGATCGGATGGGAGAATATCGAACTCATCAGCGACCGCCCGGTGGACATCTGGATGGAAGAGTTCAAGGAAATCAAGGACGCCCATCCCGAGGGCATTCTGATTGCGTCGATCATGGAAGAATTCAACAAAGACGCGTGGGTCGAGCTCGTCGAGCGTTGCGAGGCGGCCGGCGTGGATTCCTTCGAGCTGAATTTTTCGTGCCCGCACGGCATGCCCGAGCGGAAGATGGGCGGGGCGATGGGCCAGGATCCCGAGGTTCTCGGGCAGGTCTGCGAGTGGGTGACGGGCGCGGCGACGAAACCCGTATGGGCGAAGATGACGCCGAACATCACGCACATCGAAGATCCGACGCGGGCCGCGCTGGCGGCGGGCTGCCAGGGCGTGAGCGCGATCAACACGATTCGCAGCGTGATCGGGGTGAACCTGGATACGCTGCGGCCGGAGCCGAGCGTGGAAGGCTACACGACGCCTGGGGGCTATTCTTCCAAGGCGGTGAAACCCATTGCGCTTCGCATGTGCATGGAGATTTCGCAGCTGATCGATTCGGAGTTTCCCGGGCGGACGCTTTCGGGTCTTGGCGGGGTGGAGACGGGCGGGGACGCGGCGCAGTTTATTCTGCTGGGGTCGGATACGGTGCAGGTCTGCACGGGGGTGATGAAGTTCGGCTACGGATGTGTGCAGGGAATGTGCGAGAGTCTGCTCGCGTTCATGGAGAAGCATGGCTTCGAAACGATCGGGGACTTCAAGGGCAAGAGTCTGCCGTATTTCACAACGCACGCCGAGCTTGTCCGGATGCAGAAGGAGCGCAAGGCGGCGGACGAAGCCAAAAAAATGGTGAAAGCCGATGGCGAGTGGAGCGGCGACGATTTTGTTGCGCAATCCGATGCGCTGGCGCAAGGATAGGCGGTTGCGCGGCGGGCGTCCCCGCCGCATGCGGTCCCCCATCATTATTAACTTATGAATATCTGCCGCAGTTTTATTGGTGGGGAATGGATGGCCGCCGAGGCGGTGGAGACCGGCCTGGTCTATAACCCTTCGCTGGGCGAAGTGATTGCCGAAGTCCCCCTCGGGGGTGCCGGTCTGGTGGATCAGGCCGTGCGCGCGGCGGACGATGCCTTTCCGGATTGGAGGGAGACGCCGGCCATCGACCGGGCGGGTATATTGTTCCGGTACAAGGCGCTGCTGGAGCAGAACGTCGATGCGCTTGCGTTGAGCATTTCGACCGAGCATGGGAAAACGATTCCCGAGGCGCGCGGCGATGTGCGGCGGGGCATTCAGATGGTGGAGTATGCCTGTGGGGCTCCCTCGTTGTTGATGGGCGAGTCGCTGGAAAATGTGGCGCGGGGCATCGACTGTGATTCCATCCGCCAGCCGCTGGGCGTGTGCGTCGGGATTACGCCGTTCAATTTTCCCGCCATGGTGCCGCTCTGGATGTTTCCGCTGGCGCTGGCGTGCGGAAACACGTTTGTTCTCAAGCCGAGCGAGAAGGTGCCGCTGACGGCGATCCGCTTGATCGAGTTGCTTGCGGAGGCGGGGCTGCCCAAGGGCGTGCTGAATTTGATCCACGGCGGGCGGGAGTGCGTGGATGCGCTCCTTGTGCATCCGCTGGCGCGGGCGATTTCCTTTGTGGGATCGACGCCGGTGGCGCGGCATATTTTTGAAACCGGCACGCGCAATGGAAAGCGGGTGCAGGCGGCTGGCGGGGCGAAAAATTTCATCCTGTTGATGCCGGACGCGACGATCCATGAAACCGTGCGCGGGCTTGCCGAGGCGGCATTCGGCTGCGCGGGCGAGCGATGCATGGCGGGATCGACCGCCATCGCCATCGGCGATGCGGCGGCGCGGGTGCTGCCGGAATTGGCAAATGTGGCGAAGGCCATGCGGGTGGGCTCGACTTTCGACGATCCGAACATGCAAATGGGACCGGTGATTACGGCCCAGCATCGGGACCGTGTGAGCGAGCTCATTGCTGCCGGCGAGGCCGAGGGCGCGAAGGTGCTGGCGGATGGCCGGGGGGTGCGCGTGGAGGGAGCGCCGAAGGGGTTTTATGTCGGGCCGACCATCCTGGATGAAATTCGTCCGGATATGACGGTGGCGAAGGAGGAGATATTCGGCCCCGTCTTGAATGTCTATCGCATGGATGATCTGGACGCGGCCATCGAGCTGGCGAATCGGTCCGCGTATGGAAATGGGGCGGCGATATTCACGAATTCCGGGCGGGCGGCGCGGGAATTCAAACACCGGATTCGCGCCGGGATGGTCGGGATCAATGTCGGCGTGCCGGCGGCGATGGCGTTCTTTCCGTTTAGCGGGTGGAATGAATCGTTTTTTGGAGACCTGCATCTTCAGGGCCGGGAGGGTGTGGCATTCTACACGCAGCAGAAGGTGACGACGTCGCGATGGTTTGCTCCGGGTGAGGGCGATGTGTGGGCGGGATGATTTTGTCACGGAGCGCGCGGAAATTCTCGTTTTCTGTGATAAATAGGTTCCCATGAGTTTGTTGATCAAGAACGGTGAGATCGTGACGCCGGACAGCCGTTACGTGGCGGATATCTGGTGCGAGGAGGAGACGATTACGCGGATCGATCGCGATCTTGCCGCACCTGCCGGAGCGGAAGTGATCGACGCGGCTGGCAAGTATGTGTTTCCGGGATTTATCGATCCGCATACGCACATTTACCTGCCGTTCATGGGGACGCATGCGAAGGATACTTATGAGACGGGCAGCAAGGCCGCGCTGATCGGAGGGACGACGACTTTTTTCGACATGTGCTGCCCATCGCGCGCCGAAGAGCCGCTGGCGGACGGCTTCGAGGTGTGGAACGCGCAGAGCGCCGGGAAGTCGGCGTGCGACTATTCGTATCACATGGGCGTCACGAAATTCGACGATGCCACCGAGGGGCAGCTGCGGGAAATCGTGAAACGGGGCGTGGGGTCGTTCAAAATCTTTCTGGCCTACAAGGGCGCGTTTGGCATCGATGATGGCGAGCTCTACCGGACGCTGAAGCTGGCGAAGGAGCTCGGCGTGGTCGTGTGCGCGCATTGTGAAAACGAAACGCTGGTTGCCGAGCTTCAGAAGGAATTGCTGGCCGCCGGGGTGACGGGTCCCGAAGGGCATCACGACAGCCGTCCCCCGGCGGTGGAAGCCGAGGGGGTGCATCATTTGATGACTTTCGCCGGTCTGACGGGCGCCAATATTTACATCGTCCATTTGAGCTGTGAGGAGGCCCTGCGCAAGGCGATCGAGGCGAGGCTGTCCGGGGTGAACGTGTTTGTTGAGACGCTGATCCAGTATCTGGTGATCGACAAAACGTATGCGGAGCGGCCGGATTTCGAAGGGGCGAAGTATGTGATGTCGCCGCCCCTGCGGGATGCGCGGAATCAGGACGTGCTCTGGCACGGGTTGAAGACGGGGCTGGTGAATACGGTGGCGACGGATCATGCGCCGTTTGATTTCAAGGGACAGAAGCCGATGGGGCGCGGGGATTTTACGAAGATTCCGAATGGAATACCCGCGCTTGAGGACCGGATGAACCTTCTCTACACGCATGGCGTCTGCGCGGGGCGCATGGATCTGCAACGGTTTGTGGATGTCGGGAGCACGCAGGCGGCGAAGATCTTTGGGTTGTTTCCCCGCAAGGGCGCGATCCAGATCGGTTCGGATGCGGATCTGGTCGTTTATGACCCGGCGTATCGCGGGCGGATCTCCGCGGCGGCGCAGACGATGAATCTCGACTACAGCGCGTTCGAAGGATGGGAGATTCTGGGCCGTCCCTCGGTGGTGACGGTGCGTGGAGAGGCCGCGGTGCGGGACGGGAAATTTACTGGCTCCGTGGGGCGCGGCAGGTTTTTGGAACGCGCACCGAATCATTTTTAGGCATATGGACGATGTGACGCTGTTGGATGGCGCGGGGAAAGGACCCGCGCATGGGTTCCCGTTTGATCCGACGCATGGGTTCAGCAAGGAGGCGCTTTTGCGCGTGGGAGCGCCGGACGCTCCGGCGGATTTCGAGGCTTTCTGGCGAGACCGGTATGCGGCGGCCATGGAAATCGAGCCGCGGCCGGAGTTGCGGGACACGGGGACGGCACGAAATGGCTGGCGGATTTGGAAACTCTCCTACCGCTCGACGGACCGAGCGGAAATCCGCGGCTGGATTTTGACTCCCGAGCGCGGTGGGGTTCGCCGGGGCTTTGTGGTGGGGCATGGATATGGCGCCCGGACGGAAGCGGATTTTCACCTCCCTTTCGAAGAGGCGATGCTTGTGTTTCCCTGCGCCAGGGGGCTGGGTGCGAGCGTGCATGAGACGATTCCGGATCAGCCGGAGTGGCATGTTTTGCACGGGATCGAGGATCGGGACCGGTACGTCATCGGAGGGTGCGTCGAGGACATCTGGCACGCGGTGAGCGTACTGCTGCGGGTGCGGCCGGATCTCGAGGGGCATATCGGCTATTTGGGAGGCAGCTTCGGCGGTGGCATCGGCGCCCTCGCGCTGGCGTGGGATGACCGCATAATGCGCGGGCACCTGAATGTGCCTACGTTCGGCAACCAGCCGCTGCGCCTTCAGCTGGCATCCACCGGGAGCGCGGCGAGCGTGCAAAAGAAGTGGAAACGGAAGCCGGAGGTTGCCGCGACCCTGGCGTATTATGATGCGGCGGCGGCGGCCCGGTTTATTCGACAGCCGATGCATTGCTCGTGCGCCTTGTTCGATCCCGCCGTGGCTCCGGCGGGTCAATTTGCGGTTTATAACGCCATTGCCAGCGAGAAGCGGTTGTTTGTTCTGCCGGCGGGGCATCATGAGTATGCCGGGCAGGTGGAACGGGAACGGGAACTGCTACGGGAAATTCACGATTTTTTCCGGGATTTGTAGCGGGTAGTTAGGCGAGAAACCCGGGGAGAATCGAATTCTCCAAAAACGTGAACCGGGAATATCACAAATGGTGGAGCTGGCGCCTTGGCCGGGAGATGGAACTGCTCATCTTCGGCCATGCGGGCGCGAAGGTGCTTGTTTTTCCGACGCGGGGCGGGCGGTTTTACGAGTATGAGAATATGCGGATGACGGAGATCCTCCGTCCGAAGATCGAAGCGGGTCTTCTACAGATTTACTGCCTGGATAGCCTGGATGCGGAGAGCTTTTATTGTTTCTGGGCGCATCCGTCGGGACGGATCAACCGGCATTTGCAATACGAGGATTACATCATCCACGAGGTGTTTCCGTTGATGCATTCGAAGAATCCGGATCCCTGTGTGATCGCGCACGGCTGCAGCCTGGGCGCTTTTCACGCGGCAAACATCGCGTTTCGGCATCCGCACTTGTTCAAGAAGCTGGCGGCATTTTCGGGGCGGTATGACCTTACGCTTAGCGTCGAGCATTTCCGCGACCTTTTTGACGGTTACTATAGCGAGCAGGTTTATTACAATACGCCGACGCATTTTCTTCCCGATCTGGGGAGGGAGGATCATCTGGGCGCGCTGCAGAACATGGATATTGTGCTGACGATCGGCAAGGAGGACCCGTTTCGTGGAAACAACGAGGCTTTGAGCGGGATTCTGCAAGGGAAGGATATCCGGCACCAAATCCATTATTGGGACGACCGGGCGCACCGGGGGTACTATTGGCGGCGCATGGCGGACATCTATCTTTAGGGCACTGCCCCATGTTTCCGGTTTTCGCCGCGGATCCTGGGAATGCCCGCCCTTGCAGCCCCCGAACGGTCGCCGCGCGCTATTAGGCGCGGGGCGCTTTTCAGGTCGTCCCATCGTGTGAGGAGATCGACGATGATGTTGACGCCGAATTTGCAGGCGTCCTGCACGGAGGATTCGGACAGGTTTGCGAAGTGCGTGGGGCTACTGATCGGGGGACGTCCCGTCCGGACGCCGGCACAAGCCGGCCGACCATTTTCCCCGGACAACCGTGCGCTCCATATCAAATCCCAGCCCCTCGAAAACTCCCCGCACCTCCTCGAGCTGGGTCCGAAGCACTCCCGAAAAAATAACCACTCCGCCCCGGGACCGAACGGCCCGCTTGAGAATCGGCGCCGCCCGGATCAGCAAATCGCTGAAAAGATTCGCCACCACCACCTCGTGTCGCTCCGCGGGACTCCACTCCAGAACATCCGCGCGTTTGATCCGGATATTGCGCATCCCGTTAGCGCGCGCGTTCACTTTCGAGATTCGCACACACGCCGGATCAAAGTCAAAAGCCTCCACACGTTCCGCCCCCAGGGCCGACGCGGCAATGGCCAGGATTCCGCTGCCCGTGCCCGCATCCACTGCCGTCCACGGCTGCTTCAGCCCGCCGGCGACATCGCAGAGCATCCGCAGGCAACTGGCCGTGGTCGCATGCTCGCCGGTGCCGAAAGCCATGCCCGAGGGAATCAGAATCGCCTTGCGCCGGTCCTTCCGCCCGGCCTCGAACGGTTCGGGATCCGAAAAAATGCGCAACTTTCCCCGGATGTTCAGAGGCGCCCGGGGTGTTTGCGGATCTCCGGTCCACAGCCGCGCCTTCGCAGCCTTTCCCCCAAACTCCCGCACCAGCCCGCGAACCTCTTTTTCCTCCACGAACGCCTCCACGCGCACCCGCTTCCCGTCCGGCCAGCCAATAAAGGCGACCCGTCCGGGACCGAGGAAAAGCAGCCGCTCCGCCCACGCATCCTCCCACTTCGCACTAATTAATCGTGTCCAACGCCACATGGCTTTTCCTTGCAAATGCCATGGCAGCCCGGAACATGGCGAGCGTGAAGTCGCAACGCCTCATCGTCGCCTCGAGTGAAACCAGCGCCGACATGCTCTACGCCACGGGATTTCATGTTCCCGATCCCTTCGTATTCGTCGAGAGAAACGGCCGCACCGCCATCCTCCTGAGCGATTTGGAAATCGACCGCGGCCGCCGCGACGCAGCCATCGATTCCGTGCAGGCCTATTCCGAAATCGAAGCCAGCCTCCGCCGAAAGCGCAGAAATGACCCGGCCTTCGCGGAGGTCGTCGCGGAATTTCTCAGAAAGCAAAAAATCCACACGCCCGAGGTCCCCTCCGATTTCCCGGCAGGCCTCGCCATGCTGCTCGAACGGGAGGGCGTCGCCGTCCATCCCGTCATCGGACATTTCTGGCCGCAGCGCGAATTCAAGACCCCTGCGGAAATCCGCGCGCTGTCCACCGCCCAGCGCCTGTCCGAAACCGGCCTCGCCCGGGCCACCGAGATTCTCAAAACCTCAACCATCCGCAGGGACCGGAAACTCTCCTGGAAAGGCACGCTCCTCACCTCCGAGCGCCTCCGGGCGGAAATCGAATCCGCCATTCTCTACCAGGGCGGATTCGCCGCGAACAACACCATCGTCGCCGGCGGCAACCAGGCCTGCGATCCCCACGAACGCGGACACGGCCCCTTGTTCGCCCACCAGCTCATCATTCTCGACATCTTCCCTCGTTCGGCGAAAACCGGCTTCTTCGGCGACGTCACCCGCACCGTCGTTCGCGGCCGCGCCAATGCGGACCAGCGCCGCCTCTGGGAAACCTGCCTCGAAGGTCAAAATCGCGCGCTCCAGGCCCTGAAACCGGGAGTCAGCGGGAAAGCGCTCCAGGATTCCATCCGCGACTTTTTCACCGGCCAGGGTTATCCCACCGAGCTGAAAAAAGGCCGCTGGCAGGGTTTCTTTCACGGACTTGGGCACGGGCTCGGACTCGAAATCCACGAGGAACCCCGCCTGGCCCGCACCACCTTCCAGCCCGGCCAATGTTTCACGGTCGAGCCCGGCATCTACATCCACGGCATCGGCGGCGTCCGCCACGAGGATGTCGCCATCATCACCGAGACAGGCCGCCGTCTCCTGAGCCGCTTCCCGAAGCAATTGGAGCTCTAATTTCCGCCTGTTTGCATTGAACACAGGCCGCGCCACGGTGTCAGAAATTCACACCCTTCATCCCACTCGCAACGAATCATGATGCTCTTCCTTCTCCTCATCGGCATCCCGATGATCATCGCCCTCATCGCGCAAGCGAAGGTCTCATCGGCCTTTGGGAAATGGAAAAATGTCGCCGCTTCCTCCGGCGTCACCGGCGCACAGGCCGCCCGCGAAATCCTCACCGCGGCCAACATTCACGACGTCGATGTCGTCGAGATCAACGACATGCTCGGCGACCACTACGATCCGGCCCAGAAACGCCTCTGCCTCTCCTCCGACGTTTTCCGGACGCCGTCGGTCGCCGCCCTCGGCATCGCCGCTCACGAATGCGGCCACGCCATTCAGGACGCCAAAGCCTACGCCCCGCTGCAATGGCGCATGGCCGTCGTCCCGAGCACCATGATTGTTTCGCGAATCCTTCCCTTCGTCGTCCTTGGCGGGTTTTTCATCCCCTTCCTTTTCCGCGAGCTCATCATGGTGGCTGCGATTTGTTATGGGATCCTGTCCATTTTCCAGTTCATCACCCTTCCCGTGGAATTCGACGCCAGCCGCCGGGCCAAGATCATTCTCGGCCGGATGGGCCTCGTTCAGCCGGGAGCGGAAACCGCCGGCGTGAATAACGTCCTCGACTCCGCCGCCCTCACCTACCTCGCCGCGTTCGTTGCCGTCCTCGGCCAGTTGCTCTACTACGTGCTCCTCCTCACGGGAGGCAGCAGACGGTGAATTCGAAAAAACGCGCCAGCCCTCCGGTCGTCCTCACCATCGCCGGCTCCGATAATTCCTGCGGAGCCGGCCTCCAGGCCGATCTGAAAACCATCACCGCTCTCGGAGGTTACGGGCTCACCACGGCCACCTGCGTGGTGGCGGAAGTCCCCGGCAGGGTCAGCATGATCCAGTCCGTCACCGCCCGCATCGTCGCCGAGCAGATCCGCCTCTCGTTCGCCGCATTTCCCGTCGCCGCCATCAAGACCGGCATGCTCTTCTCCGCCGCCATTATCGAAGCCGTCCACGCCGCCCTGCTCGCGGGAGCGGTCGCGTCCAAACAAAAACCCGCGCTCGTCATCGACCCCGTCATGGTCGCATCCAGCGGCGATCCGCTTTTGAAACCCAGCGCCATCCGCGCCTGCCGCCGGCTCCTTTTCCCGCTCGCCAGCCTCGTTACGCCCAATCTCGGCGAACTCGAAACCCTCTCCGGCCAGACCATTCGTTCGCTGGAGGAAATGGAAGCCGCCGGGCGGACCCTCGCGGCTCAATACCGCGTCCCCTTCCTCTTGAAAGGCGGCCATCTCCAGCACGACAAGGCCGTCGATCTGCTCATCGGGCCGGACGGTCGCAAAATCCGATACGAAGCGGACTTCATCCGCGGCGCGGACCCGCACGGCACCGGCTGCGCCTACTCGGCCGCCATCGCGACCGGCCTCGCCCACGGCCACCCGCTTCCTGACGCCATCGCCGACGCCAAGGAATTCATCACCCGCGCCATCCGGCAGCGCCATCGCTGGAAAACCACCGAGGCGCTCGACCACTCCGCGCCACCGGCAGCCTAAAGCCCGGGATAAGGAAGCGTCGTTCCGTTCTCAAACGCCGACGGAATCGTCGTCACCGGATCCGGATTTTTGGGATCCCAATAGATCCGCGCGATTCGGGTCCAGCGCGTGCCCTCGTACGGCGTCAACGTTCCGTCCTTCAGCTTCTGCCGGACCGCTTCCCGCAGCTGGAAGGGAGTCGCCGTTTCCAGTCCCTTCAGGTCGAGGCTGGTGGTGCGAATATCCGCCGGCCAGATCCATTCGAACTCCGCAAATGCAAACTTTCCGATCGTCGGCGAGCCCGGTGTGTCATCCCGCACGTTCAGGTAATACTGCTCCTTCACCCGCGAGATCCACCCCGTAAACTGCGCCGTCTTCGTCGGCCCATCTCCGGAAACCCGGTAATAAATCGTATATTCGTCCTCGTTTTTCGGAAGCGAAGCCACCCGGTGAATCTTCGTCACCGTCACGCTCTCCCCATTGACCTCCCGGGTGGAATCCTCGACGTACTCGAACACCCCAAGCAGCCGCGTATCCAGATTCGTCGATGCCGTGGTCGTCAGCGGCGAATCAAAAAGACATCCGGACAGCAAGCCCAGAAAACCAAGCGCCAGCGCCACACCCAAACTCTTGCGGAAATTCATCATCATACCCAGCGCCCGTTTCCCCGCATTCCTTGCGGCGGCCCGGTCGAGGTCACACTCTGTTCAAATCCGGGTCCCCGGAGCAATCACAGAGTTCTTCGGAATGCAAACAAGGCCATCCCGGATGTAATACCCGGTTCCGTCCACATCCTGGGATTTCCCCTCCGGCGAAATCACCACGCCATCCCCGATCCGTGCGTTTTTATCGATGATCGCGTGATCGATCCGGCAATTTTTCCCGATCCCGATCGGCGGTGCTCCCACCGGCGCGTCATGCGCGTCATCCTCGTAATAATCCGCGCCCATGATGATCGTATCCCGCAGCGTGCAGCCCGAGCGGATCACGCTCCGGATGCCCACCACACACCGCTCCAGCTTGGAATTCGTGATATGGCTGCCATCCGAGATGATCGCCCGATCCAGCGTCGTATTCTGCACCACACTGGCCGGGAGGAATCGCGCCTGCGTGTAGGTCGTATGCCCACCCTCGTAAAAACTATACTGCGGGTTCGGAGCGGCCAGGTTCAGGTTCGCATCAAAGAAGGCCCGGATCGTCCCGATATCCTCCCAATACCCCTCAAAAATATACGCATCCACCTTCAGCCGCTCGATCGCCGCCGGGATGACATGCTTGCCGAAATCCACCAGATCATTGTCCAGGCAATCCACCAGCACATCCCGGTTAAACACATAGATCCCCATCGACGCCTGAAAAAGCTCCTCGTCCCCCCGATGCCCGATCTCCTCCAGCAGCTCCCTGGGAATCCTCAGCGTATCCTGCACCGCCGGGTCCTTCGGCTTCTCCACGAACCGCGTGATCCGCCGGTTCTCATCCGTGTCCATGATGCCAAACCCCGGCACCGCCAGACGGTTCACCGGGATCGTCCCAATCGTAATGTCGGCCCCCCGGTCAATATGCTGGCGGATGATGTCCCGGTAATCCATCCGATAGAGCTGATCCCCGCTCAGGATAATGAAATAATCATACGACCGCTCCAGAAAATACCGCAGGTTCTGCCGCACCGCATCCGCCGTCCCCTGGTACCACTTCGACCCCTCCGGCGTCTGCTGCGCCGCCAGGATATCCACGAAACTCGGCGTAAAATTATCGAACTTGTACGTCGCGTTGATGTGGCTGTGCAGCGATGTGCTGTTAAATTGCGTGAGCACATAGATCCCGCGCAGCCCCGAGTTCAGGCAATTGCTGATCGGGATGTCCACCAGCCGGTACTTGCCCCCCAGCGGCACCGCCGGCTTGGCGCGTTCCTTGGTGAGCGGGAAAAGGCGGGTTCCGGCCCCGCCGCCCATGATGATTGCGAGCGTGCTGCTGGTCAGGGAGGTAAATGGCATACGGGTCGGCATACAGAGTTGGGAGAGGAAGTGTCGAACCGAATGCATCTTGCCCGCCACACTCCCCTTTGTCACCATGCAATTCCTCCCGAAAGTGGCGGAGATCAAAAAATATGTGTGGAATCGTAGGATACGTCGGTAAATCGGAAGCACCCCCCATCCTCATCCAGGGCCTGCGCCGCCTGGAATACCGCGGCTACGACTCCGCCGGCATGGCCATCCTGAACGGCTCCGGCATCGCCGTCCGCAAAACCGTCGGCCGCATCGCCAACCTCGAAGCCAGCGTCGCCTCCGAGCCCATCCACGGCAGCCTCGGCATCAGCCACACCCGCTGGGCCACCCACGGCAGCGTCACCCGCGAAAACGCCCACCCCCACTTCGACCACACCGGCCAGCTCGCCCTCGTCCACAACGGCGTCATCGAAAACTACCAGACCCTCCGCACCCAGCTCGAAGAAAAAGGCCACACCTTCCTCTCCCAGACCGACACCGAAGTCCTCGCCCACCTCATCGGCTGCGAACTCGACCAAGCCGGCCCGCCCTCCAAAGCCGCCCTCGTCCAGGCCATCCGCGCCGCCCTCCGCCAGATCATCGGCACCTACGGCATCGCCGTCATCCACGCCGGCATCCCCGGCCTCATGGTCGGAGCCCGCCGCGGCAGCCCCCTCGTCCTCGGCATCGGCAAAGGCGAGCACTTCCTCGCCTCCGACGCCGCCGCCATGGTCAGCCACACCCGCGACGTCGTTTATATCAAGGACTACGAGATCGTCGCCCTCCAGGACGACTCCTTCGACATCTCCACCCTCCAGGGTGCCGGAGCCGGCTACGAAGTCAGCAAGATCGAATACACCGAAAAAGACGTCAGCAAAGGCATCTACCCCCACTACATGCTCAAGGAAATCTTCGAGCAGCCCGACACCATCCGCGACGCCATGCGCGGCCGCCTCTCCCACGAGGAAGCCACCGCCATCCTCGGCGGCCTGGAAATGACCAACGCCGAACTCCGCGATGTCGAACGCATCGTCCTCACCGGCTGCGGCACCGCCCTCCACTCCGCCATGGTCGGCGAATACATGATCGAGTCCCTCGCCCACCTCCCCGTCGAGTGCGAATTCGCCTCCGAGCTCCGCTACCGCAATCTGCCCATGACCAAAGACACCCTCGTCTTCGTCATCAGCCAGAGCGGCGAGACCGCCGACACCCTCGCCGCCCTCCGCGAATGCCAGCGCAAAGGCCACCGCACCCTCGGCATCTGCAACGGCGTCGGCTCCACCATCGCCCGCGAGACCGACGGCGGCGTTTATATGCACTGCGGCCCCGAGATCGGCGTCGCCGCCACGAAATCCTTCACCTCCCAGCTCGTCGTCCACGCCCTCATCGCCCTGCTCCTCGGCCGCATCCACCACCTCTCCCACGGCGAAGGCCTCACCATCATCCACGAGCTTGAGCAACTCCCCGGCAAAGTCACCCAAGTCCTCGAACTCAACGACCCCATCGCCCGCATCGCCAAAAAATACGCCCAAGCCAAAGTCTTCCTCTTCATGGGCCGGCAATTCAACTACCCCATCGCCCTCGAAGGCGCCCTCAAGCTCAAGGAAATCAGCTACATCGCCGCCACCGGCTACCCCAGCGCCGAACTCAAACACGGCGTCATCGCCCTCGTCGGCGAAGACACCCCCTCCGTCGTCATCGCCCCCCGCGACGCCGTCTTCGACAAAAACGTCAGCAACATCGAAGCAGTCCGCGCCCGCCAAGGCCCCCGCAACGCCCGCGGCCCCAACGGCGACGCCCACGACGTCATCCTCATCCCCGACGCCCCCGAGTACCTCACCCCCATTCTTACCTCCATCGCGCTCCAGCTGCTGTCCTACCACATCTCGGTCGAACTCGGCTGCGACGTGGACAAACCCCGCAACCTGGCAAAGTCCGTCACCGTCGAGTAGTCCTCCACCAAAACCCGGCAGGGCTTGTGTGCGGACATTAAAGTCGGTAAACGGACATTAAAGTAGGTAAGTCGCCAACAAAGTTGGTAAATTTTCAGGGGTCCGCAATCGCGCCCCCCGCAACTCTACTGAGTTGAGCGGCAGAGATCCGAACGACGAAACGTCATTCGGCAAAGCCGTTGATATGAAGTAGCTCTGACCTGGTTTGTGGCTGAATTCAGCTTGCTCACAAACCGGTAGCTCTGGCTTGGCGCCAGCTCCCGAGCTCTCTCCCTTCGGGGCTCGGGCTGCCGCTACCTCGCCTCTGGCGTTCATGAACAAGCCTGAACGCAGGTTTAATGACTCAGAAGGTGAGTGGAATAAGGCCCTCACTTTTTGGGAAAAACCTAATTACGTTTGACATTTCCCCACAAAACCCTAAATATATGATCACAATCCTGGAACTCATGAGGAAAATTGATTCAATTCCCGCACTCATTACATCGACCCAACGGGCGCAAGCTGCGTCCCGTCGTATTGAGGAATTGGAGAAAGAACTCAAAGAGCAATTCAAAATCATCGAGGAAGAATCCGTCGAAATCAGAGGTTTCTTCGGCGAAATCAACCTTGATCCGACTCCGCCCACCGCAGAAGTATTCCTCCCGGAATTCATCAACCAAGCGTTGCTGCCAACCACGCCCCCCAAGAAAAAATTTGAGAAGGTGCTGGCAATCATTAAAGCCACCAAGAATCCCGACGGGATCTCATTCCGGGAACTTGTCGAGGTATGGAAAGCCCTCCAATGGGAAGACTGGCACTCCGAAAAACTCGATCAGAAACTTCGAGACGCGATTAAGACCGCACGCACGGTCGGCAATATCAACATTCAACACTCAGGAGGCCATGGCGGGAAATTCACCGTAAAATAGCAAAAGGCCGAGAGGTTACAGCCTCCCGGCCTTTATAGATAGTCGTTGCCGACCCTCCAACAAGGACATGCTGGCACAGACGACCACCATTTACAAGGGTTTCCTCAATGGAACCAAGTGGTTCAACACGCCCACAACCAAAGCTTGCCTGTCCTCAAATCCCCGAGGGCAGGCAGCGGCGTGCCCACTCAGGTTCCCGGAAACCCTAAAATTTTGTTCCGCCTCGGGGATTTCAACCTCCCCGTCGAGATAACTCACGCCGAAATCTTCGACGGCTGGGCAGCCGTCAAAGGCATCCAAATCGGCAAGTTCGCCCGGGAAGAGTGTCTCGTCTTCATCGGGCCAAAAATAGAAAATTACAGAGAAAACGAAGATAGTTGGTTAACACATGCCCGTTTTTGGTGTGAATATAGTGGAAGGAGAAATTCCTTCCGCCGTCACCAAAAACCGATGATCCAGGAAGAGAAGTCCGACCAATCCCAAACTCCCCACGTCTTTGATAGTGAGAACCTCGCTATCATCGTGATTACCAAAAACAGGGCCGAAAGTATCGGCCTGAGCCTGCCCCAACTCAAAGTCCTTTGGGGAAAACCTCATAGTGCCTCGATCATTGAAGGCGAATACATCTGCCTCCACGGAAAGGAGGCTCAATGAAACAAAATCAACGCATCAGCGAGGCCAACCTCGCCAGCGGCGGTGCCTACCAGCCTTTCCTCGAAACGCACCACGTCTCGTCTCAAGGGGGCGCCAGCAGAATATCAGGTTGGAAAACCGGGAGGATTCATCACCTGCTCTCGAAACTGGAAAAGCAATTCTTCTACCTCTTGGACTGGTCTGAAGAGGTTGCCGACATTCGGGAACAGTTCGCCTTGCCACTGGATAAAACCCAAGACATTGCCGACCAACTGGGCGTTGCTCATCCCAAGCAAGTGCCTTCAACCGCACCGATGGTCATGACCACGGACTTCCTCGTCACCCTGAACAGCAGAAAGCAACTCGCAATCACAGTCAAACCCTCACAGGAACTGAGCCGGAAGCGGATTCTTGAAAAATTTGAAATCGAGCGCCTTTACTGGACAGAGCAGGATACGGAATGGCGGATTGCCACGGAAAAAGAGGTTCCCGTGGCACTGGTCGAAAACATCGAGTGGATCCATCCGGCTCAAAATCCTCATCCCCTAGACATCACAAACTCCGCCGAAGAGGTTCTCCTCCGACTCCTTTCAGAAGGGCAGTCCCTGGCGGAAGCTACTTCCACCGTAGACAAGGAGCTAAATATCCAAGCTGGAAACTCCCTCACACTGGTCCGGTATTTTCTGGCGACTCGCCGCTGGAAAACGGACATGACAACAAAGATTGACCCGTCCAAACCCCTGAGGATCACCCATGGATAACCTCAGTGTGAATAGCCTCATTGAGTGGCGCGATCCCACTCAGCCCGAAACGACCGTGGAACGGGTTCTTCAGATCAACGCCCAGCTGGGAGAGGTGTTCGTCATCAAGGTCGCCGGCAATAAGGGGCTTCCCGAACGCCGGAAAGTGGCTGACATCCAAGATGCGCTCCATTCGGGGGAAGCCAGAATCCTCAGAGAGGATCCCTGGTTGAGCCCAGCGCCGGCCGACATCCATCCCAAACACCTTAAAAAGCGAGATTGGGCGTGGGAAATCATCCGACCGATTGTGGAAATCCCAAACCTTTTCAAGGACATTCACGCCCGCGCTCAGGCGATCAAAAAAGCCGTGGTGCAAACATCGGAGAAACACGTCTACGCCCTGTTGCGGAAATACTGGCAAGGCGGGCAAACCAAAGACGCCCTGATCCCTCGCTATCACCATTGTGGCTCCCGGGGAACCCTCCGTGCCGGAAAGACCCGAAAAACCGGCCCCAAAAGCAAATCCCCACACGCCCGTGGCAAAAGACTCACGGAGCAAGATCTCGCCCATATCGACCATGGCATCACCTTGTTCTACGAAAACCAAAAAGAGAGCAGCATTCGAGGCGCTTACCGGCAGACCATCCAGCGATTCTACCATGAGGGTTTCACCATAAAAGATGGAGTCACCGTCCCGCTCATCAAACCCCCACATGAGCTTCCCACCGCCAAGCAGTTCAAAAACCGCCTCAAAACGACGCGAAATCCAGCCACTCTGCTCCTGAAGCGCCGTGGCGAGCGCAGATTCAATCTTGAACACCGACCGGTCTTGGGGAAACACCGAGTCCTCGGTCCAGGAAGCCACTATGCCATCGACTTCACCATCGCTGATGTCTACCTCGTCAGTTCCATCAATCGGGACCAAACGATCGGGCGTCCCACGATTTATCTGATCGTCGATTACTTCAGTCACCTGATCACAGGGATCAATGTGACGATGGAACATGGAAACTTCGTCAACGCCGGTCTCGCCATTGAATGCGCGGCAACCAACAAAGTTGAGTTCTGCCGACGATACGGTGTCGAAATTTCCGACGAAGATTGGCCAGCCCACCATCTTCCCACAGCCCTCCTGGCAGATCGGGGTGAACTCCGTGGGCCCATTGCCAATACCATTGTCGAAACCCTTGGGGTCAGGCTGGACAACACCCCTCCTTACCGAGCCGATCTAAAGGGGCTCGTTGAACGAACCTTCGGACTCCTGAACACGGAACTCCTTCACCTCCTGCCGGGGCGGGTCAAAAAAGACCAAAACCGAGGGGATGAGAAGCCGGCAGAACAAGCTGCGCTCACCCTTCAAGAGTTGACCAAGCTGGTCATCAAGTGGGCTCTGGCCCGAAATCAGGAGGCGATTAACGAATTCCGCCCCGACGAGGACACCGTGGATGTCACTCCCACACCACTGGCGCTTTGGAATTGGGGCGTCGCCAACCGTAGCGGAAGCCTGCGAACTTTCCCAGACGAACACATCCGTGCGGCACTGCTTCCATTGAAGAAAGCCGCCATCACCCGCCGGGGAATCCGGCTCAGTGGAAATTACTATTCCTGCAAGACCGCCATGGAAAATCACTGGTTCGTTCTGCCGGGAGGAAAACAGCGCAGCATCACCTGCCACTACGACCCAAGGGACGCCTCCTTCATCTACCTTCGCGCTGACAGCGGATTCGAGATGTGTCACCTGACCAACCAATCCGACATCGCCAAAAACAGGAGCTGGATGGAACTGGAAATCTTCCACGCCCGACAGATGGCCAAAAAAACCGAGGCCACCGCCCAAGCCGTCCAACTTCGGGCAAGCCTCGATGCAGAAATCGCCGCCGTCACCCCCAAGAAGAACAAGAAGAAAATCACGAAAAATATCCGGGATGCTCGGGCGGCCGAAATCCTCCATACCCGATCCCCAGTTCCAAAGCAGCCGACTAACATCGTCCCGATGACCGGCGACGAGGATGAGGTCGAAGCCGCACAGTTGAAACTCCTTCAAAAAATCAACGGATGAACACAATCCAATTTCCACAGGCATCGTATTGCACATGCGGGCTGCCCCAATACGACGGAAACCCTCTCATCGAAGCGCTGCCCCCAATTCTCTCCGACCACAAAATCGGAGAACTGCTCAAGCGGGAGGTTCCCTACGAGGACAAGCAAAGATCGCTTCCGGCAGAAGTTCGGCGCCACGCTCTCGACGCAATTTCGACGGTCTTCGTCCCGCTCCCTCAGCATTTCCATCTCGTCCATACCGTTTCCAAAGTCATCCGGACTGGTTACACATCGAGAAATCCCATGAACCCCCGATTCTGGGCAAACATCCCCGGACAGCGAACGGATCTCACCACCCGCCTCACAGGAATCGAACAGGCTCCCGAAAACACCCTAGGAATGGCCATCGTAGGCCCGTCCGGCACCGGAAAAACCTACAGCATCAATCGAATCCTCCGTCTCCTGCATCAAGTCATCCAGCACACTCACTACAAGGGACAAGCGATGAGCCTCACCCAACTCACATGGTTGAAACTCGACTGCCCATTCGATGGCTCGATCAAGGGCCTTGCGACAAAATTCTTCGCCGCCATCGACCGAACCCTCGGCACCCCATACCACAAGATTTACGGGAACAGTCGGCGCACGGTGGATCAAATGATGCCCGACATGGCAACTGTAGCTGCCATGCACGCTCTCGGCTGCCTCGTTATCGACGAAATCCAACACTTGGAAGCCGCCAAACACATCGGACGGACCAAAATGCTCAACTTCTTCACCGAGATGAGCAACACGATGAACGTCCCGATCATTCTGATGGGAACGCCCAAAGCCATCGGAGTCCTCTCTTCCGAGTTCCGAAGCGCCCGGCGTGCCACCGGGCAAGGTGCCATCTATTGGGAACGGGCAAAAAACAACGCCACTTGGCAAATCTTCGTCAAAGCTCTCTGGAAATACCAATACACCGCCAAGGAAACACCATTGACGGAGGAAATGTCCAACCTGCTCTACGACCTGAGCCAGGGAATTACCCACCTCGCCGTCACACTTTACTCCCTAGCTCAGGACCGCGTCATCGGGATCAGCGAGAATTTGACTCCAGAAGTCCTCACGAAAACGGCTGCGATTTACTTCAAACCCGTCCAACCCTTCCTGAACGCCCTCAGAACCGGCGATCAGAAATTCGTCAATATGGAAGATCTCAATTGTGACGCCCTCACGACGCACATTGCCGAACTGAAGCAGAAAACCGTCCTGTTCCAGACTCCCGAGGCGGATGTCGCCACCACGAAACCCACGACGAATAAACCCGCAAAGGCCTCCCGCGTAAAACGAGAAAAAACCGCTCCATCCGGCCTTCTCGCCTCGCTGGACCGAGCAACAAAAGACAAAAAGAACATCCACCAGATTCTCCAAGAAGAAGGTCACATTCTGGACGTAACCACCCTCATTTCCGCATGATCGGTCACTTCCCAATTCCGTATCCAGACGAATTGCTCTACAGCGTTTGCGCTCGTGCCTTCGCATACTGGCAGCCTCCCAGCAAAAAGGGGTTCTGCGAACTGCTCTACGGGTCAGGAGCCATCGCCGTCTTTGACTTCCCCAGCCGACTGAAATTCCTTTCAGATCAATTGCCGCCAGCCCACCCGGCAACAGGAGAAGGCTTCCTCAACGGAAACACACTCCTCCCGCTTTTTCTTCCATTCCTGCCGATCGAGCGAGCCGAACGATGCCGAGAGGCGGCACTTAACGACGGCGGGAAAAAACTTCCGTTCCTCACCGGGGTCATGGCCAGCCGCCTTACCCAGCCAACCCACCTCCGCGTTTGCCCCAAATGTATTGAAGAGAACCTCGCCACCTACGGAGAAGCGTTCTGGCACCGCAGCCATCAAATTGAAGGAATCCTCACCTGCCACAAACATGGAACGCATTTAGCGGAGTCTTCCATCAGACGTCGGGGGCGACAAAATCGGCATGAATTTCACGTTCCAACAACCGAGTGGACCAAAATGGAAGCCGCCGACACCGGGGAGGACACCCAGCTCGCCGCCGATACCCACTGGCTTCTCAACCAAAATACCCACCGGCCAGGACTCGTCCTTCTTAGAGAATCCTACATCGAGGCCCTGCAGGAACGCCGGCTGGCGCATCCCTCGGGTAGGATCTACCTGTCTCACCTCTTGGAACAATTCGTCGAGTTCCACGGAAGAGAACGCCTCGCCAGGCTCAACTGCTCGTTGGACGCAGACGAAAACTGGCTTGCTCAACTCGTCCGAAAAGGACGAGTCCGGTGTGCCCACCCAATCCAACACCTCCTCCTGATCCATTTTCTCGGACATACCGTCCAGAGCTTTTTCGAAATCCTCATGGCCCCGCCGACCAAACCGGCAGTCTCGGCCAAGGCCCTCAAACCGTCCCGGATCAAAACCGTTAACACCGACATGCTGAAGGAACTTTGGATGGATCACACCATCAGTCTCCGGGAAATCAGCCGGAGATTCGACGTTGATCCCATGACCATAAAACGAAAAGCTGTTCAAGCCGGACTCAAATTTCCCCGAAATGCGGTCAGGCCCACTCGGAAAAAACCTGCCCGCCGCACCAGCCAACCCAAGTTGCGACTCCAATGTCACCGCCGCCGATGGGAGAAAGCCCTCCGTTGCGGCCGTCAGGCCCGCCAACTCCTGCCAAGCACCTACTCCTACCTCTACCGATTCGACCGGGAGTGGCTCGATGCGCATAGGCCACCACATTCCCCAGCCAAAGTAGTCAGGCAGCGTGTGAACTGGCCTGAGCGCGACCGTCTGATCGCCGCAAAAGCGGAGGAGATTATCCGACGGGGCGGAAATACACCCAACCCCGTCGCTGTTTACAGAGAACTGGGCATCACCGGCCTCCTCCGGCGAAACGGGCACAAACTTCCATTGACCATGCAGGTCATCCGCCACAGCACTCTTTCAGACAAGGCTGAGGGGCAACGGTCCTTTCGGACCCTGCTCCCCAACCTGAAAAACCGCTCCACTTAGCCGACATTACCCAACTATGAATCCATTCCCGGAAAACATTCTCAGCCCCAAGACCGCGCACCGCATTCCACAGAGTATCGGGCACTCGGCCATCGAGAGGCTCTTGGCATTCGGGATAAATGCTTACGGCTTCCTCATGGACGACGACCTCCTCGAAGAAACCATCGCGAAGGGATTCGCCAACGACGTCGAACGCGCCAAAGCCGATCTTCTTTCACAACTCCCTCCAGAAATCCGCTCGGAGATCCGATTCGAGGCGAGGGACGACCCCGCCATCTCTGAATCCCAACAAGGTGGAAGCGAAGAAAATCCTCCATCTCCAGATGTTCCGTTCACCTCGGCAATCCTCCAACTCCTCTACGACCATCGCCGACAACAGGCTGAAAATTTCACCCTGAAGCGGAACGCCATAGAAGAGCTATTCCTGTTGGGCATCAGCATCGGAAAGGGAGAGCGCCTTTCCCCAGAAGAAGAAGCCGAATTCCGAAGAACCTTCGGAGCCGCCGAACTCACCGGCCGCCTGATCTCCGCCGCCGGCTCCATTCCAGAGATGGACGACTTTCGTGAAAACGCCCTCAACACCTTCTCCGAGGCCGGGTTCTTCAAAAACTGGATCCAAAGCGCCCCCGAGATTCAGGAATCCCTCGAAAGGTGGGCGGGGGAAGACTCACCCGCCAACTCCAACACGCAGATCCTCGAAGGAGCCCTACGGGCTTTCCTGCCCACCCAGAGCGCCGACCAAGCAAAAGGAATCGCCGAAGCCCTCTCCATGCCGCTGGATCGTGTCATGCCGGACCTGTCCACGACGGACAAACTGGCAAAAACAGACAATACCGACCATAATCTATAACGGACCAGAAATGAAACGAGGAAATCCAACCGAATACCGAGGCAATTTCGTGATCGAAACCCTCTCCGGCGACATCTACGCGGCCGACCGCCTGAAGGTTACGCAAGAAGGCGCCCAGATATTCCTCGGCCCAATTCAGACAGGCACCGTGTCCCCAGCGGAACTCAAAGCCATTCACCAACTCGAAGGAACGGCCTCGCTCGATCTCTCAACGGAACAAAGCAAAATCGCCGCCACCTTCCTCGTCCTCGAAAATCTCATCGAACAATACAGCGCGACAAAGGGAATCACACCCAGCTCCTTCACCCATCACCACGCTTTCTGCATCTTCGGCTCTTGTTCGCTCGCCTTAACCCTCCTCCCAGAACGGACAAGCGAAGACATTGATCTCATCGGACCCGAGGAGTTCGTGGACTACATCAACGAAATCGACGCACCTTATACCGAACTCTCAATCGAAGTGCTTCCTCCCACCCTCAACCAGCTCCTAGGGAACTGGAGAGAAAGAACCACAAAAATGCTCGCCTACAAAGGGACGGAGTTCCTCGTGCTCCATCCTTTGGACACCCTTTCCCAAAAACTGCTGCGTTTCTCAGAAGAGAAATTTGAGACCAAAGACAAACCAGACATCATTGCACTCCTCGCCCGGCTCGGAACTCCCCGGGAAACCCTCAAATATATCCTCACGGAAAATGCACTGCGCTATTACCCCAATCCCTTGGGCAAAGATGCCCAAAACATTGCGGTGGAGCGTAATACACGCTGGTTCTGCCAACAGTTTCTCGACTGCTCCTACGAAGACATCGTCAAAGCAGCTATTGAACGGCTGCAAACGGTGACGAGCCGCATCGGAAAACCAGATCGAATTCAAAGCCTGCCTGACTTCGAGCTCCAAGATAAAATCAAACTCCACCAAAAAAAACCTGATGACTTCGGCATTTCATGACGGCAATTCTCTGCACCGGCAAGAACTCGAGAAGTTCCTCTCCGGAGAGCAGGTCGATCCCAATCGTCTCCGCGAAGCCTACCACGGAACGGAAGATCCCCGGATTCGTGATCTCTGCCGGATGCTCATGAAAACCACCAAGGTCGAACGCGTGGAAGACCTTGCCGGAGAGGAGGGCAATCTCGATGGGCTGCTCACCCGCCGCAACGCTCGCATCCTCGCTACAAAATTCCAGCGAAAGAAGGCCTTCCCGGTGCAAAAAGAACCGATGGAAAAGTATGGGGATGCCACCCCAAGTCTGTAGATAAATCGGGACTTTCAGGTAGCCACCAGACAGAGAAGAAGGGAAAAGAGTTCCAAAGGAACTCATGCTCGGCTTCTTCCCAATCCCATACCCGGATGAAACGCTCTATAGTGTAATCTGTCGGTTCAACTCGATAATGGCCCTGCCGATCACGAGTCTCAACGAAAACCTCTTCGGCAACACCCGAGTAGGAGCCGATCCGGTGCTGCCCAGAAATCTCGATCATCTGACCCGACAACTGCCTCCCAAATACCCGTTCTCCGAAGAACAAATCATCCAGCAACACACGCTCTACAACCTGGCCGCAATCTATCTATCGGGACAAGACCGGAACATCCTGCTGGCCAGTATAAAGAAATCCGAACGGGCACACATCCTCGCTTCCCACAGATACATCCTCGCTCCAAAGTCGCTTCGGCTCTGTCCAGCCTGCAAAACGGAAGAAATTTCCAAGCAGGGCGAGGCCTACTGGCACCGCACCCACCAATTCAAAGGAGTCACGGTTTGCCCCATCCATCGAACGAACCTCGCTGAAACCGACGTTCCCTCCCTCTCCCTCACGACGCACGGCAGCCGCCGAAGCCGATACGTGACGGCAAGCAGCGTCTCAATACCGCAAAACATACCGGAAACACCCGATCCGAGATCCCTTCGATATGCGGAACTCGTCGAGAAAATCCTTTCGACGCAAATCCTTCCCTCCCAAGGTGCCGTCCAGAGGGCGATACTCAACGGCCTCCTGCACCATGGGCTCGCTACAAAAAGAGGGAAACGGTGGCAAATGGACTTTGAAAAGATTTACCACATCTTGAGAGACCATGGATGCCCAATCGCCTTCCAAGCAACCCTTCAAAAAATCAAAAACCGAAAGATCCTGCTGGGACGCCTTATCCACTTAGGAAAACTCAATCCAGTCGGAGTCACGCTCCTTGCCGCCGCCCTCTCAATAGGCATCACCAACGCGAAGGAGCCGACATCTGCAAAAAGAGCAGGCGAGCCCCGCAAAAATCGGTTCCTACAGAACAAATCGGGAACACCCGGTGCAGGGCGCCGTTGGGCGAGGAAAGTCGACTATCAACCGTTCGACATCGTCTGCGCCGAGCAGATCCCCGTCGCCAAAAAACAAATCGTCGCGGATGACCCTCTCACTCGCATTACAAAAACAACGCTGATACGCGCCCTCACCCAGACGACCAAACTGCCCTTCGTCCATTGCCAGAAGCTGCCGCTGACTACAAAAGCCTTGAGTGAAGCAATCGACACCCACGAACAGTTCGCGCTCCGCGCCATATCCATAGGGAAAAAGCAGCTGGAGGAGAAAGGTCGGCCGCTCACCCCCTATTACCTCGCAGCGGCGTGTCGACTCCTATACCCATACAAGAAATATCCAGTCGTCAGAAAGCTGATCATGGACGCATGCGCAAAAACTTACCAAGTATAGTGCCCCACTGCTCTCACCATCCCGGGAAAATTACCAACTCCAGAAACGCCCCCGAAACGAGCCTTTCAGAGAGAAAATTTACCTACTTTAATGCCCCGTTACAGGGCTGGCGAGGCTCTCGCCATGCCTCTGGATCGTGTCATGCCGGACCTCCCCGCAACAGACAAACTGGAAAAAACCGAGGATCCAGCCAACCAGAAAACCCCCGATTAGTTCGGCATTTCATGACGGCAATTCTCTACACCGGCAAGAACTCGAAAAGCGCCGCTGCGGGACAGCAGGTCACCCCGAAGAATCTCGACACCCAACCCTCGGCGAAATATAATCCATCATGCCATCCGACGACGGCCTCACCCGAAAACAGTGGGAAGAAAAACTTGGGCAGATTGCCCAGAACCTTCGCCTGCCTACCCAACTGACCCTGATGGGGAGCGCCCCCAACATCCTCGCCGGCCAACCCTCCCGAACGAGCATGGACCTGGACGTCTGGAACCCCACCAGCGATTTCGACCGCAGCGACCTTCAAAATGCCGTCGAGAAAGCCGGACTCCTGTTTGACCCCAAGGAAGCCATCGACCCCACCACGCCTTACATACAAATTGTCGAACCCGGCATCTGCCAACTCGGGGAATTCAAACCGCAGAAAATCGAGAAGCGAGGAAACCTTCACCTCGAAAAACCCCCTGCCGCAACCCTCATCGCCGCCAAACTCCTCCGGGCGCAGGACAAAGACCTCGAAGACATCGCATGGTTGCTCTCCACTCACCAAATCAGTCACGACGCGGTCCGAGACGTCATCCTGACATTCCCAGCACCCCAACGGCAAACCGCCTTGGAAAATCTCGTCTACCTCGCCGCCCTGTCCCACCACACCCGTGCAACAACCGAAACCAGCCCCAAAAAGAGACCACTGGCACCCCGCAGCCGTGCAAAAAAAACAAATCCCACAAACCTTGAAGGCCCGCCACCGCTCTAATTCATCCACCAAGGCACCGGGGGCAAGATCGCGCAGCCTTAGGGTGGAGCAGATGATCTTCCAGCCCAAGCTCATCGCTCAAGCCCTCCGGAACCACCAGTGGGAAGACCTCGCCCTCCTCGCAGAAACCCTGCAAGCAGGAATCCCGGCCGACCTCGCCCAAACCGACCCGGCCCGTTTCCAGATGTGGATGAAAGGGCTCACCTACTGCTACCTCATCGGCTGGCACCGGCTTAACGCCGGCGTCCTGCGCTCAATGGGCGAGAGCCACACCGTCGCACCCGGCGCGCTGACCCCGAACGACGAGCTCTTGCCAACGACGGAATCGGCGCTCGCATCCAAGCAGGCCACACTCAACTAAAAAGGAAACCTCCATGAAAAGCACTGGAACCAAAAAGAAATTGTCGCCAAAGGAATGCGAAGAACTGCTTGGAACATTAAAAGCGCGCTTCGAGAAAAATGCGAGCCGCCACAAGGGGCTCGCATGGGCCGGGGTGCAGGCGAAGCTGGAAGCCAGCGCCGAAAAACTGTGGTCGCTCCGTGAGATGGAAGACACCGGCGGGGAGCCGGATGTGGTGGGTCAGGATGCAAAGACGGGGGAATATGTCTTTTTCGATTGTTCCCCGGAGAGCCCCAAGGGCCGGGCGGGGGTTTGTTACGACCGGGAGGCGCTGGAATCCCGGAAGGAACATAAACCCAAGGATAACGCGCTCGATATGGCGGCGGCCATGGGCGTCGAGCTTCTCACGGAGGAAGAATATCACGAGCTGCAGGCACGCGGAGAATTCGACACAAAGACGACGACGTGGGTAAAGACCCCCGCCGACATTCGCAAGCTCGGCGGCGCCCTCTTCGGCGACCGCCGCTACGGACGTGTCTTCATCTTCCACAACGGGGCGGAGTCTTATTATAGCGCCCGGGGGTTCCGTGGTTCGCTAAGGGTCTAGCGCCTTGTATCTTCGAAAGTTTCGGATCACGTGGTCATGAATTTCGTTAAAGGCATGCTGGAAAACGGATGTGCACCGATGGCGCGAACATCGCGCCGCCAAACTGGACCCATTGCTCTCGGAATGCGACGCGTTGATCCGCATTTTCGTCACCAGCCTCCAAACCTCCGAATCCCGTTCCCGCGCCCAATGACTCATTCCTGTTTCGATGTTCAATGTTCGATGTTCCTCCCGCACCCCAGCGATACGATTTTCTACGTGTTACAGGCTGCTAATGCCCGCTTCGAAGTTCCAAACCGGAGGGATCACTGGAAATGAAATACATCGCACACGAGAGCGAGGCTAAACCTCGGACATTTGTATCCGGGCGGGAGTGGCGCTCGGAAACCAACTTGTTCGGAATCCCCCTGGTCCACGTCGCTTTTGGACGGGACAGCAATCGGAAATTGCTCAAAGCAAAGGGGGTGATTGCGATCGGGCAGCATGCCTGCGGGGGACTTTGTATTTCGCAGTTCGGCATCGGACTCGTGTGTCTTTCGCAGTTCTCGATAGCGGCTGTCTCGGTCGCTCAGTTTGCCATTGCGGGGATCGCCGTCGCGCAATTCGGAATCTTTGTGGATGGCATCGCGCAGTTCGCCCTACGAATGCTGCATCTGTTTTAGAAACTGTAGTCACGCCAGTCCCTGGAAACTGTAGTCACGCCAGTCCCTGGCGTGGGCGCCCCGGGGGGGCCGGGACGGCTGCATCCGGGTTGAAGTTACTGGCCGGCGGTGATGCGCCAGATGGTGTTATTGCCGTCCTCGCTCATGAGGAGGGAGCCGTCGTTGGCAACGGCGAGGCCGACGGGGCGCCCCCAGACCCTGCCGTCTTTGGCGACGAATCCGGTGACGAAATCCTCGTAGGCGCCGTTTGGCTGGCCATTTTCGAGCGGGACGCGGACGACTTTGTAACCGGTGCGCGGCTGGCGATTCCACGAGCCGTGGAAGGCGGCGAAGGCGTCGCCTTGGTATTCGGGGGGAAATTTATCCCCGGTGTAAAAGACGAGGTTCAGCGAGGCGGAGTGGGCCTGGACGAGGATGTCGGGAACGAGGACCCTGCCGGCGAGTTCGGGATGCGGGTCGTCCGTGTGCCGGGGGTCGGGATGGCCGCCGATGTAGTAACAGGGCCAGCCGTAGAAGCCGCCTTTCCGGACGCGGGTGATGTAGTCGGGGACGAGGTCGTCGCCGAGTCCGTCGCGTTCGTTGACGGAGGTCCATAGATCTCCGGTGCCGGGATGGATGGCGATGCCCACGGGATTACGGATCCCGGTGGCATAGACGCGTTTGCCGGAGCCGTCGGGGTTCATGACAAAAATGCGGGCGCGGTCGTGTTCGACGTCGTCGTTTCCTTCGTCCACGTTGCTTTTGGAGCCGACGGAGGCGAAGAGCTGTTTGCCGTCCTTTGAAAAAACGATGTCGCGGGTCCAGTGGCCGCCGCCTTCCAGCCGGCCGCCGAAGGAGAGGTCGGTGATGTGCGCGGCCTCGCCCGCGGCCTTGAGGCCGCCGCTGGCGTAGGGGAAGCGGACGATGGAGTCGGTGTTGGCGACGTAGAGGTATTTGGGTTCGGAGCCGGGCGGATAAAACGCGAGGCCGAAGGGCTGCTTGAGACCGTCGGCGAAGACCTCGTTGAGCTCGGGAGTTCCGTCGTTATCCGCGTCGCGGAGCACGCGGATGCGCCCGGGCCCGCTTTCGGTGACGAAGAGGTCGCCATTCGGAGCGGTGAGGAGATAGCGCGGGTTTTGGAGGCCGGTGGCGTATTTTTCGATCTTAAATCCCGGGGGCACCCGCGGCATGGCTCCCTCGGGCTGGGCGATGATGTCGGCTCGGTTGTTGACGGATTTCGTCGCGTAGGGTTCGGGCATATCCTCCGGGGTGATGTGGTAGGATTTGCCGGGGTGCGCGGCGGCCGCGGGTTCGCCGGTCGCTGCGGCCAGGAAGCTGGCGGGAATGAGCAGGGATGGGAGGAGGTGTTGAATTCTCATGGGTGGGATGGATGGGAATATGTGTATTTCAGCCCACGGGTGTCCGGTCATAAGTGCCACAGCGTCAACTGGTTAGAATCTAATGGCTCCAAAGTTCTGAAGTCTGATTCTGTAAGTAGTTCATGGAGAGGGACTTTCTCAAACGGATGAACGCTAAGAAGCTGCAAAGTTCTGTGCAAGGTCCCGGGCAACTCCATCTGC
>Ga0351882_1061_pt3 | contig 33220 bp, 32 predicted proteins | sample BONcelFGM3001F13_FD_206762 | JGI IMG/M metagenome (GOLD analysis project Ga0351882, IMG submission 206762) | Enriched cells from coal bed in the Powder River Basin, Montana, United States - BONCAT cells FGM rep3 HSBNCT.FGM.300.1.F13 ... | reverse complement strand
ACTCGTTAGGCGGGGATTGGCACCCACGATCGATAAGGCCCGCGCCCTGCTTATGTCCGGCAGCGTGCTGGTTGGCGATGTGCCAGTGGATAAGGCCGGAGAGTCGGTGCCGTCTGATTCTTCCATAAGGATCAAGGGCTTCGATCACCCCTTTGTTTCAAGGGGAGGGGTAAAACTCGATAAAGCTGTAAGGGAATTTGCCATACGCGTCGAAGATTGCGTGTGCATGGACATAGGTGCCTCAACCGGCGGTTTCACCGATTGTCTTCTAGCTCATGGGGCCAAAAAGGTGTATGCCATAGATGTCGGCTATGGACAGTTGGCCTCGAAAATAGCGACAGATTCCCGGGTTGTGGTCATCGACAGACAAAATATCCGTACCATGGATAGTTCACTTGTGCCAGACAGGATAGATCTTGCGGTGATGGATGTCTCCTTTATATCGCTTGAACGAATCTTCCCGGCGGTGAATTCTTATCTTGCAAAGGGTGCGAAAATTGTCGCCCTTGTAAAGCCCCAGTTCGAGTTGGGCAAGGAAGATGTCGGCGCGGGCGGTGTTGTAGAAAATGCAGCTTTGCATGAAAAAGCCGTAGAAAAGGCCAAAGCCGCCGGCACCGCGCTTGGATGGAGCGTCTTGGGATGCATTCAATCGCCCATCTGCGGTGCGAAGGGCAATGTGGAATTTCTTGTGTTTTTTATCAAATTATAGATATTCCCATGCCTTGCATTGTTGTTATGCTGCCTTGAGGTTTTTGAAAATGTCTATATTTCAGTTGGAGGCCCGTTGAACACTCCTTTCAGGTATGTCGCGCTTTTTTGCATTCTTTTTTTTGCAGGCTGTGCAGCCAAACAGCCCCATGTCGTAAAAAAGATAGACGACGACAATCCGTATTTTAAATTTCTCAAGGCGGATATGCTGGGTTTTGAGGGTTTTACCAAAAAATCCAACAAGAAACTTGCCGAACTGATAGAAAGAAATCCAGACAACGCATTCTTCCATTATCTCATGGCCAACAACTACGCCAGGGACAAGCAGTTTGCGGAGGCTGTTGATGCATGCAGTAAGGCGATAGAACTCAGACCTGATTTCGAAGAGGCTCGCGTATTTCTGGGCAGGCTTTATTCGTACACTTCGAGGAACAAGGATGCGGCCCTTATTTTCGAGGGCATCATTGGGAAAAATCCCCAAAACGAAGAAGCCTATGTGCTGCTTGCCAGTTCGTATGTGGCCGAGAAGGAATTTAACAAGGCGATATCGGTTCTTAAAAAACTTGCAAAGGTAAATCCCGATTCCGTTCAGGCCTATTTTTTCATGGGCACCGTCGAGGAAAGATATTTGGGCAACGGACAAAAGGCGTTGGCGGCCTATCGCAATGCGCTTTCAATAGAGCCCGCGAACATAGGCGTGATGATCGCCATGGCGCAACTTTATTTAAGCATGGGAAATCTGGATAAGGCATTGGAGGCTTATGAGGAGATAGTTCATCTGGATCCAGAAGATGTGGCCTCCCAGCTTAAAATTGCGCTCATATATTACGAACTCAAAAATAACGAAAAGGCGGTTGCGGCGTTCGAGGATATTCTCAAGAAAAATCCCGAAGCGGATAAGATCAGGTATTATCTGGGAGCGCTCTACGAGGCATTAGGCGATAAAGAAAGGTCCATTATCGCACTGGCAGGTATTCCCCGAGAATCCGGTTTTTATAAAGATGCGAGAATTTTCATGGCATCGTCTTATGTCTCAATGGCTAGGCTCGAAGATTCCGAGGCCGTGCTCAGGGATGCCATCCAAGCCAAGCCCGACATCCCAGAATTTTACGAATTACTCGCGGCGATCATCGAGGAGCGTGGAGCATACCGTGAGGTCATCGCAGTGCTTAAAAAGGGTCATGAACGTATGCCGGGGAATGAAAGAATTCTCTATATGCTGGGAATGGCCTATGAACGCGTGGATGATCGCGAAGAAGCGATTTTAGCGATGAAGAAGGTAATTAAGATAAATCCCGACAATCCGGGTGCGCTAAATCACGTGGGCTACGCCTATGCCGAAGCCGGTGAGAAGCTAGACAAGGCGCTTCCGATGATAGAGAGGGCCTTGGCATTAAAGCCCAAGGACGGTTACATAACAGACAGTCTGGGTTGGGTGTACTTTAAGATGGGGGATAATGAAAAAGCCTACGGCTATCTAGTCGAGGCAAACAAGATGGCACCTAACGAACCTATCATACTAGAGCATCTAGGAGATGTCCTTTTGAGCCTTGATAAAAGGGAAGATGCCTTAAAACATTACGAGAAAGCGCTTGAGGCGGGTGCCTTGAAAAAGGTAGATCAAAAACTTCTGGATGCTATAAATGCAAAAATACAAGGGTTGGGGGTTAGATGATCGGCAAGAGAAGCGTTCGAATTTTTATCTTGGTTTGTATGGCTTTGTTTTTTGTGTCGTGCGCCAAAAAACCTCTGCACATAGCCAGAGGGGAAATAGGCTGGCCGTCGAAACGCGCTGCAGAGCTTTTTACTTCAATAACGAATATGTCGGAGGTTACCTCCACATTAAAGGCGCTGGTGCAGATAGAAATTACCGACGAGGAAAAGATATTGCGCACCGAAGCCGCGATAGTTTTAAAACGGCCCGGCATGTTGAGGTTCGATGCAATAGATTCTCTGGCTGACGTCTGGGCCGAGGCCGCAAGCGACGGCAATGGGCTTTGGCTGCATCTAAATTCCAGAAAAAAACTTTATAAAGGAAAGGCGGTGGCCAGAAATCTTCAAAGGCTCGTAAAATTCGATCTGGATGTTCCGGAACTGATTTCGCTTATTACGGGGGTTCCGCCCCTTTCTAGGGACGCGTCAATAAAGCAGCTTGGCAAAAGAGTCGAAAATCACTTTCTTTCAGGTGGTGGTAAATACCACCTGTGGACCAAGGGAGCTCTTGATTATGTATCTACGTTCGCCAGATACGGCGATGCCGAGGGGGAAGTGTATTATGTCGCGTTCTTTAACGACTACAGACGAAAAAACGGGATTTGGTTTCCTCACAGGATAGAAATTTCATTTCCCAAAAGGAATACCAGTGTCGTGATAGAGTACGAGGATGTCACCTTCGGAGAGGAAATCAATTCCAGCTTATTTGCGCCTCCTGTCAAAAACGATGTGAGGACGATAGATCTGGAGAAGACCGATGAAGAAGATTGATCTTCGCATGTCTTTTGGTTTTGTTGTGATCTGGCTTATCTTTGTTGCCTCATGCAGTTACCGCGTGGAGAGAAGTCCCCAGGTCGCAGTGATCGCCATTCCTGCCGATCCCGCCGTTTTAAATCCAATTCTCACCACCGAGTTGTCTGGTCATAGAATCTGCGATCATATCTTCGATTCTCTTATTTCACTCGATAACACGACCTACGAGCCAAGGCCGATGCTGGCAGAAAGCTGGAACGTGTCGGAAGACGGTCTGACGATAGTTTTTCATCTAAAAAAAGGAGTTTTGTGGCATGATGGCGTAGCTCTCACCGCCGACGATGTGGTGTTCACCTTTAGCGCTATCACCGATGAAAGAGTGGTTGCGCCGCTTTATGGAGGGCTTTTCAGGGCGCTTTCCGGTGTCTATAAAATCGACGATCACTCGGTGAAGTTTGTTTTCGGGGAACCTTTTTTTCGTTCGCTTACCACAGCAGGGCTTATAAAGATCATACCCAAGCATATCTACGCCGATCTGGACAACTTCGGCACAAACTCCGCCAACCGGAAGCCTGTGGGAAGTGGTCCCTACAGGTTTGCAGGTTGGAAGCTCGGAAATAGGGTGGATATTTCAAGAAACGATTTTTACTACGGTGCCAAGCCGGAGCTATCCGGAATTGTGTTTAAGGTGATATCCGACAAGAGTGCGGCCCTTGAGGCGCTCAAAAAAGGCGAGGTCGATGTTTCCGAAATCAGCTCTCTTGAATGGACTTTTCAAACAGGCGATGAAAAATTTGCATCCCGTTTCGGAAAGCACCTGTATTATCCCCCCAACATTTCTCTTATCGTCTGGAACAATCGCAGACCCTATTTTTCAGACAGGCGCGTGAGGAAGGCACTGGGAATGCTCATCGATCGCGAAAAGATACTCAAAAAGGTCATGTTCGGACTAGGCGAGACGATCTCCGGTCCTCTCTACAGGTTCGGTCCCAACTACGCAGCCGACATAAAGCCGGATTCCTACGATCCCAATGAGGCGAGAAGACTTCTAGATGAATCGGGCTGGGTGGATCATGACGATGACGGCATCCGGGACAAAGACGGCGTTTCGTTTCGTTTCGATTTTATGATACGCTCGAACGATCGCTTCGGCCGCAGTGTGGCACTTTTTCTAAAAGAGGAGTTGAGAAGGCTTGGCATAGAGATGACCATCTCAACCTTCGAATGGGCCACTCTCGTGGGAAGGCTCATGCAGCGCGACTTCGATGCAGCGCCCATGAATTTCGCCATAGGCATAGTGGACGACCCCTTCAATATGTGGCATTCTTCGGGTCTGAAGGACGGTTCCAACTATTCCGGTTTTATAAATGAACGCGTCGATCGCATCTTGGAAGAGGCTAGGCGAGAATACGATCCCAGAAAAAGAAGAGTGCTGTACGGAGAACTTCAACATATCATGCACGAAAAGCAGCCGGCGGCATTTCTCTATATTATGCCCACGCTTATGGCCATAGCCGGCAGGTTTGAAAACGTCGTCGATTACCCGGCTGCGCCTGATACCAATGAGTGGAAGGTCGGGGTGTCGCAGACGCTTTGGGAATGGTGATGCGTTTATTTATCTTGAAAAGGATTTTGACGCTTGTCCCGACGTTCTTCGGGATACTCATAATTACCTTTGCCGTGATGCATTTAGCGCCCGGGGATCCTTCCGAACTTATAGCGCAAAACGCCTTGAATGCCGGCGGCGTTTCCGCAGGTGAGATAATCGACAAAACCCGAGCCGGATATGGGCTCGACAAACCGATTCATGCGCAGTTTTTTCTATGGCTTCGCCGTGCGGTTGCTCTCGATTTCGGCAATTCCTACCGCGACAACAGGCCAGTCATAAAAAAAATATGGGAGGCGCTACCTGTAACGATACTCCTTAATTCGCTCTCGATATTTTTGATCTATCTCATCTCCATTCCTTTGGGCGTTTATGCATCGAGAAAGGCCGGTGGTTTGTTCGATCGAATATCATCGATAGGCACGATGGTTCTCTACTCGTTGCCTGTTTTTTGGGTGGCGATGATGTTGATAATCCTTTTCGCTGGAGGAGATTTTTTTAACTGGTTTCCCATCGCGGGAATAATGTCCGATTCCGCGGCAAACCTTCCTTGGTACGGCTTTGCGGGAAATGTATTCTGGCATCTGGTTTTGCCGATAGCCTGTCTCGTCTATGGCGGTTTTGCATATATATCCCGGATGGTCAGATCTTCCATGCTGGATGTTCTAAGGCAGGATTTTATAATGACCGCCTATGCAAAAGGGCTTTCTGTTTTTGACGTGATGGTGAGGCATGCCTTTCGAAATGCCATCATACCAATAGTGACGCTTTTCGGCATGCTGCTTCCGGCCATGATCAGCGGAAGTGTCATCGTAGAACAGATATTTTCCATACCCGGCATGGGCAGGCTTGGTTTTGAATCTGTGCTTGCGCGCGATTATCCGGTGATTATGGGTATAACAACAATGTCGGCTTTTCTTACGCTGGCGGGCCTTTTGCTTTCGGATATACTCTACACCTTGGTTGATCCGAGAATAACCTTTGAGGCCGGAAAATGAATATCGCGATGTTTAAAAAATCCCCAATGATGTCGCATCTGAAAAGCTCGAAGATAGCGATGCTGTCGGTGATCTTTATAATAGCTGTGATGTTTTTGGCTGTCCTGGCGCCCGTGATAGCAAACGATGTCCCGATATTTGCCGTACACGATGGCAGGCTGGTGTTTCCCGTTTTTTTTGAATCCGATCGTTATCTGGACGCGGACGGTTATAGCCGGGCGATTTATCCTCCGGTGCGCTTTGGTCCCGGCAGCTACGATATAAACGCTATACTTCAACCTCCTTCGAAGTTGCATCTCTTTGGAACCGATGGCGAGGGTCGGGATGTCTTTGCCATGTTTGTCTGGGGCTCTAGAATTTCGGTTTCGGTCGGCCTGGTGGCCATGGGAATAGCCGCGGCCATAGGGATAATTATGGGGCTTTTGGCGGGATTTTTCGGGGGATGGGTGGATATCGTCATTATGAGGTTTCTAGAGATCATGATGTGCTTTCCGACTTTTTTCCTGATTTTGGCGATATTGGCCTTTGTGGGTCCTTCCATATACAACATAATGCTCGTGATAGGGTTGACCGGATGGACTCCCATTGCGAGGCTCACGCGAGGCGAGGTCTTAAGACTAAGGACGCTTCCTTTCGTGTCGGCGGCGTATGCGACAGGCCGTGGCCGCATCGGAATTATGAAAAAACACATACTTCCAAATGCCCTTTCTCCGATTTTGGTGACGGTTTCCTTCGGCATAGCTGCGGCAATGCTCGCCGAGGCATCGCTTTCCTTTCTTGGTTTCGGTGTTCCGCCTGATGTGTCAAGCTGGGGAGGGATGCTTGCCGATGCAAGAAACTATATGGGTCTGGGGTGGTGGTTGACTTTAATACCCGGCTCTGCGATTTTCCTCACCGTTGCGTCCTACAATTTCGCAGGTGAGGCGATCAGGGACTTTATGGATCCGCATAAGTATGCGATAAATCGGGGTTAGACGTTGAGTGCAACATCATGCACTCCTTCAAGTAGGGGAAGATTGAGATGATTCTTGACGTAAAAAATCTGACCACGCACTTTTTTACCGATGATGGCGAGGTTTGTGCCGTCGAGGACGTTTCCTTCTCGCTTGGCAAGGGAGAGGTGTTGGGAATAGTTGGAGAGAGCGGCTGCGGCAAAAGCGTGATGTCGCTTTCGATAATGGGTCTTGTGCAAAAGCCCGGCAAGATAATTTCAGGGTCGATTGTGCTCCAAGACAAAAACGGTTCCGTGGATCTGGCGAAAACTTCCGGCAGGATTTTGCGCGATATAAGAGGCAGGCGCATCGGCATGATATTTCAAGAACCGATGACTTCTCTAGATCCCGTGTACACGATAGGCTATCAAATTCGCGAGGCAATTCTCGCCCACGAAGGCGTTTCCCGCAAAGAGGCCGATGTCAGGGTTTGCGACCTTCTCAAACTCGTGGGTATTCCCGAACCTTCCCGGCGCATGAAGGAATATCCCCATCAGCTTTCAGGCGGCATGCGCCAGCGGGCCATGATAGCCATGGCACTTTCGTGTAATCCAGATATATTGATCGCAGACGAGCCGACGACTGCGCTCGATGTCACGATACAGGCGCAAATTCTAGAGTTGATGGGTGGCCTTAAAGAAAAGTTTGGAATGTCGATTCTTCTGATAACGCACGATCTGGGGGTGGTTGCCGAAATGGCCCAGAGGGTGGCGGTCATGTATGCCGGGCGTATAGTCGAAAGCGGAGTTACGGAAGAGATTTTTTCTTCTCCGATGCATCCCTATACGCAGGGCCTTTTGAAGTCGGTCATGCCTCTTGAAAAGTCATCTGGCAGGTTGCCTACGATTCCGGGCAGGGTTCCTTCTCTCATAAATCTTCCAAAAGGCTGTGCGTTTGCAGAAAGGTGCCCACTGGTGAAGGAAAGATGTAGGAAAGAATTTGTGCCCGAAGATCCGTGTGGTTTAGGGAGAGTTGTTAGATGTTTTTATGCGGGAAGCGCGCTATGACCGATATGCTTTTAAAATTAGAAGGACTCGTTAAGAGTTTTCCCATGCGATCCGGCCTTTTCGGTCGTGGGGCGGAAAGCGTCAAGGCGGTCAGGGGCGTCGATCTTTCAATAGCCCGGGGAGAAACGCTTGGTCTCGTCGGCGAAAGCGGTTGTGGCAAGAGCACTTTGGGGCAGCTGGTTTTGCGTCTTATCGATCCGGACGAAGGCAGGATAGAATTCAACGGTAGGGATATAACGGCTCTTTCCCAGTCGAAGCTTCGTCCTCTTCGAAGGGAGCTGCAGATAATCTTTCAAGACCCCTATGCGTCGCTAAACCCCAGAATGAAAATAGGAGAGATAATTGCGGAGCCGCTGGAGGTTCATCATATAGGTGACGCATCGTCAAGGCGTGCGAAGGTGCGCGAGCTTTTAGCTCTCGTCGGCATGGGAGATGACGTTTTGGCAAAGTATCCCCATGAATTTTCCGGAGGGCAGAGGCAGCGCATAGGGATAGCTAGGGCGATAGCCCTCGATCCCAAGCTCATCATTGCCGATGAGCCGGTTTCAGCGTTGGATGTTTCTATAAGGGGTGAAATATTAAATCTGATGGAGGATCTCAAGGTTAGGCTTTCACTTTCGTATCTGTTCATCTCCCATGATCTTAAGGTCGTCGAGCATATAAGCCACAGGATTGCGGTCATGTATTTGGGCAAGATCATGGAAATCTTTCCGGCATCCGGTTTGTCCTTTGCGAGGCACCCCTACACGAAGGCGCTTGTCGAATCCGTTCCCGTCCCAGATCCAAAATCCAGGAGAAAGCGAATGGTGCTTTGCGGAGACGTACCATCGCCTGTCGATCCCCCGAAGGGATGTCCCTTTCACCCCAGATGCCCTCGTGCGGAAAAAATATGTTCGTTGGAGGAGCCGTCTTTTACAGTTTATGGTGAAAAATCAGCTGGTGCTTGTCATTTTATAAAATCGGATTTTTAGGGTGGAAAAGGGGTAATCATGAAAAAGATAGTCGTCGTCATCGTCTTGTTTTTGTCGTTCGTGCTTGCAACGAATCTTCAGGCCAAAAAGGAGGAGGTGGTGAAGGGGCACGGCAGCGTTTCCATACCGCCTTTCGGAATTTCCTTCGATGCCAGCTACGATGCTCGTCTTGATACTTTGGTTCCCGGATATAAGGTGATCAACGTGCTCGTGGAAAACACTTCCTTTAACATTCTGGGTTTCGATCCCAAAAAAGACCAGTGGTCTATCGTCATGGCCGGAAGCAAGAAGGCTATACCGGCCATTCATAATCTGCGCAGTCAACAGCCCAAGATATGGTCGGCTCTTCCGGATAGAATCAGGGAGATAGTCGGTTATCCTCTTGTTTTGCCGATAGGAGGAAAAGAAGTGATAGATATTTTTGTTCCCGATAAATACGATCTTTCCGCTTTTAACGAGATCAGAGTTTCCATCTATTCACTTCAAACGCGTTTTGACATATTGGTAACCCAATAGATGCCATGGGCATAACCATAATACAGAAAAGCGACCTCACGAAGAAGCGTTCGCGGAGCATCAAAGCGCTTATACTCTCAGGAGGCGCCGTCACCGGAGGTTCGTTCAAGGCCGGCGGCATCAAGGCGCTAAACGACTATTTTTCAAATTTTTCCGTCAACGATTTCGATATCTATGTTGGGATAAGTTCTGGAAGCCTCATTGCCGCCCCGCTTGTGGGAGGTATATCCCCGGAGTCGATATTAAAAAGCCTCGACGGCACATCGCGACATTTCACGCCGCTTACCGCTTGGCACTATTACCGGCCGAACTTCGAAGAATTCATATTAAGACCGATAAAGTTTTTGACGAAGATGGCGGTAATGCTTCCCGGAAAACTGCTGCATTTGGCTGCCAGATACCCGGAGTGGTCGAGCGGGATGCTGAGGAGAATATGGTGTTTTGTCGAAAAACCATCGCTTCAGTCGTACGAAGATATGATGCTTCCCATAATCGAAAGTATGGGAGAGGAAAATTTTCCTTCTTTGGCCGAGCTCATGCCTTCCGGTATTTTCGATAATAGCGCTCTTGAGAGATACATAAGGAAGAATATCGAAAGCAACGGTCTTTTAAATGATTTCAAGGAAATCGAGAGGGTTCAGGGTAAAAAGCTCTACATCTCCGCCATGCGCCTCGATGGCGGAGGGCACGTTCTTTTCGGCCCCGATGAAGATTCTTCGCTCACTCTTTCCGAAGCCATTCAGGCTTCTACAGCGCTTCCCGGTTTTTACAGGCCGGCAAAAATACGCGGAGTGGATTATGTCGATGGCGGCGTGCAACAAACTGCAAATCTGGATGTGGCGGTGGATAAAGGCGCAGAGCTGATAGTCTGTTATAATCCATTTCGTCCCTACCAGTCGCGCGAGTTCGTGGAGGATTTTTCAAAGGGAACGGGGCTGGCTTCCGGTGGAATTCTTGCCGTTCTAAACCAGATATTTAGGGCGTTGTTCCATTCCCGACTTCATCTAGCGATAGATCATCTGGCGAGTCGGGATGATTTTAAAGGGGACATAATACTCATAGAGCCGCGGGCGGACGATGCCGCCTTTTTCGAATTAAATCCTCTTTCGCTAAAAAATCGCGTGGAAGCCGCGAAGCTTGGCTTTCGCTCGGTGCGAAATTCCATAGATGCCCGTTTCGACGAGATATCTAAAATCATGCGCGCGCATGGAATTGAAATGAACCGGGAAGGGGTTGAAACGGAGTTTGAAAAAATGACCGGGCCAAATTCTGACAAGGCCGAGATCCAGATGCTTTTAGAGGGCAGGCGTTTGCGGAAGAGGGGCGAAAAACTCAAGGCGAAGATCCGCCGTTCTACGGTCAGGAAAAGGAAAGATAAAAAAAGATGAAAGGTTCCCAGCTAGATATCTTCGGGGGGCAAAACGACGAGCCTAAGGTTAAGCTCAAGGCCAAGCCCAAGGTTAAATCCAAAACCAGTTCCAAAAACAAGGAACTTGATCATGATTCCTCCGGAATAAAACGCAAGAGAACCGGTCGCGAGGTAAAAAAAGCGCCGATGCTCATAGATGCGTGTCAATCCGATCTTCAACCCAAGCCCGAGGTCCTGCCGGAGATAAAGCCGGGTTCAGAGCATCAAAGCATGCCTCAACCCAAAATTTTTTCGATCTCCGAAATCACCGAGCGCATAAAGAGGATGCTTGAGGGTTCGTATCCCGATATCTGGATTTCCGGAGAGGTAACTGATTTTAGAGGACGCACCTCCAGGCATTACTATTTTGCGCTCAAGGATCAGTCTAAAAACAAAATACGCGCCGTCATCTTCAACGGCGCATCCCGAAAAATTCCTTTCGAACTCCAAGACGGTCTGGAAGTGATCTGCCATGGTCAGCTAGACGTGTATGGCCCGGGAGGATACTACTCTATAATCATCGACCGAATAGAACCCAAGGGCGTTGGCGCGTTGCAGGCGGCCTTTGAAGAACTCAAGAAAAAATTAGATGCCCAAGGGCTTTTTAGATCAGATGCAAAGAAACCGATACCATATCTTCCAGGGAAGATCGGAATAGTCACTTCGCCGACCGGCGCCGCTATTCGTGATATCATACAAGTGCTTGCGAGAAGATTTCCCAACGTAGAGGTTTTGCTCTATCCCGTGAGGGTTCAGGGCGAAGGCGCTTGTCTTGAGATAGCCCGGGCCATAGAAAATGCCAACCGCAATCCGGATCTCGACGTTCTCATAGTGGGCCGAGGGGGAGGTTCCATAGAGGATCTCTGGGCTTTTAACGAGGAAGCTGTGGCGCGTGCAATCTTTGCATCGCGCATTCCGATTATCTCCGCCGTTGGTCACGAGATAGACTTTACCATCGCAGATTTCGTGGCGGATCTGAGGGCGCCTACTCCCTCGGCCGCCGCAGAAATGGCCGTGCCGGTAAAAGCCGATATTTTAAACGACCTCGCAAATCGCAAGAGGCAGCTTGTTTTAGCTCTTCGTCAGTGTGTTGACAGACGCGGGCGCGAACTTTCAGGACTCGCGCAAAGGCTTGCCGATCCAAGAAGGCGGCTGCCAGATCTCATGCGCGGCGTGGACAACCTGCGCGAGCGTATGGTTTTTGCCGCAAAAACCCGCATGAACAATGCGGTGCAGCTGCTTTCCAAATACGCCAGCAATTTAGATCACCTCTCTCCACTTGGAGTTTTGGCGAAAGGCTATTGCGTGGCCGAGAATTTGCGCGGCCATCTCGTGAAAAGGGCCTGCGATGTGGCCCTAAACGATATTCTAAAACTAAAATTTCACGAAGGATCGGCGGAAGCTGTGATCTCCAAAGTCGTTGACGGCGGCGGGGATTAATGTTTAGTGAAGGCCTGTTTTTACGTAAGTATTCAATCTATATGGAACTATATGGAAATTGATCGAGGCGGGAGGCGTTATGCCTGAAAAGAAAACTTTTGAACAATCGATGTCGGCGCTCGATGTCGTGGTTAGGCAGCTAGAATCCGGGGATTTGCCGCTTGAAGAGTCGCTTAAGGTCTTCGAAAAGGGTATAGGTCTTGTTCGCGAATGTGAAGGCAAACTAGACGAGGCGAAGGGAAAAATAGAGCAGTTGATAAACGAAAGCGGCGGCGAGTTGAAAACCGTACAGTTTAAGCCCAAGGATTAGTATGAGGACATCTTTAAAAACTTTAGATTTCCCTCCAACCGGGATCGTCACGCGCAAAGAAAATTTGTTTTTTTGAGGTGCCCATGAATCTCAAGATGTATCTTGAGGAAAAAAAACGCAAGGTTGAGTCGCAGATGTTTAATTCGCTAAGCGATCCTTCAATTCCTGCACGGCTTGCCGAATCCATGGAATACAGTCTCAGGGCCGGAGGCAAGAGACTGCGTCCCGTATTCGTCATGGCAGGTGCAGAGGCCGTGGGCGGCTTGGACGATGAAGTGCTAGATGCCGCAGTAGCAATGGAGATGATTCACACGTTTTCGCTCATACACGACGATCTTCCCGCTATGGACGACGATGACCTTCGCCGCGGCAAGCCGACCAATCACAAAATTTTCGGTGAAGCCGTAGCGGTTCTTGCGGGGGATGCGCTTCTCATAGAAGCATTTTTCCTGCTCACCAAGGGTTTTAAAAACCCCTCGCTTTTATTGGAGGTGGTCCGTGATTTTGCTGCAGCGGCCGGTGCTAGGGGCATGACCGGAGGGCAGGTCTTGGATATGGAATCCACCGGAAAAATCATAAGCGAAAAAGAATTGAACATGCTGCATGCCTGCAAGACAGGCGCTCTTATAAGGGCCTCGGTTGTTTCCGGCGCCAAGCTTTGTGGAGCAGGACGTGATGAATTGACCGCGCTTGAAGCCTACGGTTCGAAGATAGGGCTTGCCTTTCAGATTCAAGATGACGTTTTGGATATAGAGGGAGACGAAAAGCTGCTTGGCAAAGACATTGGCAGTGACGAAGGAAATTTAAAATCTACCTATCCGGCGATAATAGGGCTTGAGAACTCAAAGGTCCGAGCTGCAAAGCTTGTCGATGAAGCCGTTTCGAGGCTTTCGATGTTTGGCTCGTCCGCCGATCCTTTGAGGGAAATCGCAAAATACATCATCGAGAGGAATATGTGAAAACCTTCGATTCAGAAATCCTGATAGATACCGGGTTGTCCATAGAGTTTGTGGATATAACAAACGGCGTACGCGATGCCTGCCGCGAAAGCGGAATACAAAACGGGATGGTAACCGTCGTCTCGTCTCATACCACCGGATGTGTGAAAATCACCGAGCGCTGTGAACGTCTGCAAAAGGACATGACTGCGTTTCTGCAAAAAATCGTTCCCGAGTCTTGCTATCTTCACGATGAATTTACGGTCGATGGAAGGTCCAATGCTAGAATGCACATAATGGCGCTTCTCATGAATTGTGGAGAGACCGTTCCCGTTTTTTCAGGTCAGCCCGGGCTTGGCGTTTGGCAGTCGATATTTTTTGTAGAACTGGACGGGCCGAGAAAAGGCAGAAAAATATCCATAAAGGTAATTGGACAGTGATGCCTTCTGGTTGAGGGCGGAGGTTTGTTGTGGATAGAGAAGATATAAATGGTTTTCTGGCAAGTCTTGAAGATTTAAATGCAAATGAACATGTGTTTCTCGATTATACATTCGAAACCTTTCTCGATCCAATCGTAGCGGCAGCCGAACTTTGTCAGGAAACCTCCACCGCCCAATGGAAGAGGCCGGGTGTGGATGAGGATTTAAGACCCGTGTATGCGGCAAAACTTGTGGATTTTGTCGTCTTGGAGTCTTCGGGCATTTCAACATTCTATGAAAGGGGTGGGGGAGCTTCCGAATATATAAGGGTGAAGGTAAAAATTGCGCATCCCCTTGTCAATTTTGGCACTTCACTGGCGGGTTTTCTTACCGCGGCTATGGGTGAAGGAGCTTTTTTCAGCCATGGGATTACAGCGATAAAGCTTGTCGATGTTTCTTTTCCGCCGCGTTTTTTGGATTCCTTCGAAGGGCCTGCCTTCGGCATTTCAGGGCTGCGCGATTATATGCAGGTGTATGACAGGCCTTTTTTTTTCGGTGTTGTAAAACCCAACGTGGGTTTGGATCCCAAAAGTTTTTCGGAGTTGGCGTATGAAGGATGGTTAGGCGGTCTAGACGCTGCCAAGGACGACGAAATGCTCGTCGATCCGGCCTATTCTCCATTTGAGACGCGAACTAGGCTTGTGGGGGAGAAAAGAAAAGCTGCGGAAGATAAAACGGGCGAACCCAAAATGTTTATCGCCAATATCACGCATGACCTAGACAGGATGTTGGAGCTTTCTGATATCGCTGTTTCAAACGGTGTGAATGCAGTGATGATAAACGTTATGGCGGTGGGGCTTGCAGCTGCCAGAAAGTTGCGCGGTCATTTGGGTGTTCCGCTGGTTGCGCATTTTGATTGCATAGCTCCGATGTCGATGCATCCCTGGTTTGGAGTTTCCACCAAGGTGATGACCAAGCTTCAAAGGCTTATTGGCTGCGATGCCATCATCATGCCCGGATTTGGCCTTCGCATGAAAACCCCCGATGAAGAGGTGATCGACAACGTTCGGGAATGTACTAATTCGCTGGGCAAAATAGCGAAGGCCCTACCCGTTCCCGGCGGCAGCGACTGGGCTGGAAGTCTTCGCGCCATATACGACAGAATAGGTCACCGGGATTTTGCGATGGTTCCCGGCCGGGGTGTATTCGGCCATCCAAAGGGTCCGCGTTCCGGAGCCGCAAGCCTTCGTCAGGCGTGGGATGCCATAAGCGGTTCATTTGATATCTCAGATTATGCGAGACGTCATCCGGAGCTTAGCGAGGCGATCGATGCCTTTGGAGGAAAATGAAAATGAAAAAGTTTTTTTGGGCATTCAATGTGCTTTGGACGATGCTTTTTCTAGGCGGCGTTTCTATGGCCGCTGTTCCACCAAAAATCGAAGAATTGCTTGCTTCTACCTATCCGCCTGCGATGCCTTCAAAGGCTCTCGATACGGCGCATTACGATTTAAACATCGACACCCTGAAAGGTTATGTCGTTATGGAACAAGGCGGCATACCGGCCGAACGAGCGCGGTTTTTTATCGAATGGCAGGAATACGATTACAGGGGTGTTGTCGTGCATTTAGACGAAGACAACAAGGTTACGACCAGAAGAGGTTCTCCTTACTGCTATCTCCAAAGGGGCGATGTTTTGGCGGTGGCCGGAATGAAAATTTTCAACCGCACTGTGTATCTAAAACTGATAACTCCAAAGATCTACATTCCGGAGTTGCGCAGCACGGAAAAACGATATTCCCGCGTAACGGTGATGCTGGGATTTAGATTGCCCAAGGAAATTTATAATTCCGATGATGCAAGTGCCGCAATAGAGCTTATTGAAAAATGGCTTAAACCCTTCAAGGATTACGATAGCGCGGCAGCATATGCCTTGACGATTAGGGCGCAGGCGGCTTTAACCGAAGTTGAGAAGGAGCTTACCCTGGAAGAGAAAGCCGCCAAAAACGTGAAGACGAGCGATAAGACGAGAGAAGAAAAAATAGAAAATCTCGAGTCGAAGATAGAGGCTGCTCAAAGAGAGATGGAGGAGGCGCAAAAACAGATGGAAGAACTCAAAAAGCAAATGAAATAGATGCGAGATATCTTAACCGAATCGATATGGGAGGATTTATGGTGAAAAAGAAAGTGGTCATAATGGGTGCTGCAGGCAGAGATTTTCACAACTTTAATACCTATTTCCGGGATAATGACGATTACGAAGTGGTGGCTTTTACAGCTACCCAGATACCCAACATAGAGGGGCGCATATATCCGCCGTCCTTGTCTGGTCCTTTGTATCCTCACGGGATAAAAATTTTTCCGGAAGAAGAACTTTCCGACCTTATAAAAAGGACCAACGCAGACTTGGTCGTGTTCGCATACAGCGATGTGTCCCACGAATACGTCATGCAGAAAGGCTCTCAGGTGCTCGCGGCCGGTGCCAACTACATGATCATGTCGCCCAAGATGACCCAGATAAAAGCCAAGGTCCCCGTGATTTCAGTGTGTGCGGTAAGGACCGGATGCGGCAAGAGCCAGACCTCGAGAAAAATCGTCGCCGCGCTTAAAAAGATGGGCAAGAAAGTCGTGGCCATACGACATCCCATGCCCTACGGCGATTTGGCCGAACAGGCCGTACAGCGCTTTGCTTCTTATGAGGATTTGGATCTTCATAAATGTACCATCGAAGAGCGCGAGGAATATGAACCCTATATCGATGAGGGGCTGGTCGTATATTCGGGCGTGGATTACGAAGCCATAGTGCGTCGGGCGGAAAAGGAGGCCGAGATCCTGATTTGGGACGGGGGAAACAACGACATGCCTTTTATCAAATCCGATCTCGAGATTACCGTCCTAGATCCCCTGCGTGCCGGTCACGAAAGAGTTTTCTTCCCCGGCGAAACCAATTTTTTAACCGCCGATGTGCTTGTCATCAATAAGTATGAACAGGCAAGCGCCGAGCAGTTAAACACCATCCTGGCCAATATCAAGAAATTCAATCCGCACGCGCAGGTCATAAAGGGCGCGTCGAAGCTCACGGTTGACGATCCTGCAGGGGTGAAGGGCAAAAAGGTGCTTGTTATAGAGGACGGTCCTACGCTTACCCACGGTGGAATGAGTTACGGCGCCGGCATGGTGGCCGCCGACGACTTCGAAGCCGCCGAGATAATCGATCCCAAACCTTACGCTGTGGGCAGCATCAAGGATGCGTACACGAAATATCCAAATCTGGGAAACCTGATACCGGCGCTTGGGTATTACGAAGATCAACTAAAGGACCTTGAGAAATCGATAGAGAATACTCCCTGTGATCTTATCCTTATAGGCAGTCCCATCGATATCCGTCGCGTGATCGATCTGCACAAGCCGTCGATGCGCGTTTACTACAATCTCGAGGAAATAGGGGAGCCTACGATAGACGGGATACTCAAGGATTTTGTGAAAAAATAAAACCATCGGACAGTTCTGGTCACGCTCAGGTCAAAACGGCACGTCATCAGGACCTGTATCCATTTCGAATGACGACGGTGTTGCGTTGACGTCGGCAGATGCGAAATCGGTGGTTGTTCGCGCGCCACCATCGTTTTTGGAACCCAAAAACTGCACATTTTGCGCCACGACTTCGGTTGTGTAGCGTTTGTTGCCTTCTTTGTCGTCCCACTGCCTCGTCTGGATGCGTCCTTCGATATAAACCTGACGGCCCTTTGAAAGATAGGAGGCGCAGCTGTCGGCCTGAGGACCCCACACGACTATACGATGCCATTCAGTGCGTTCTTGCTTCTGGCCGTTTTTATCTTTCCAGGTTTCGCCTGTGGCGAGATTGAATTTGGTAACGTTTTTGCCGCTTCCGGTGACCGCTTTTTCGGGGTCTGCGCCAAGTCTTCCAACCAATATGACCTTGTTTACACTCATCTTGCACATCCTTTCTAGGCTATTTCGTTGTCCTTGCTATTTTCTTTTCCATTCCAATTATCTCAGATCCCCAATTTTGATATGACGCGTCGCTTTTCCAGTGTGGAACGCTATTTCTCGCCTCCGCGATTTCATCAGCGGCCTCTTTGAAGTTGCCTTTTTCAAAGAGAGTATCTGCCAACGCCAGATGGTTTTCAGGATAAGTCGGCGCTAGCCTTATCGCTTGTCTTAAATAGTTTTCCGCAAGGTCTAGATCGCGAGTTATGCTGTCTGGACGTACGCCGGTTTGGGGAAGTTTTGTATAGAGCTGTCCTAACACGCGATAGGCCCCGCCATGATCGTATTCGGGTTCAATTTTAATGACTCTATCGCAATCAGATATCATCCGTCGTATGCCGTTTTGATAGCCTACGATGTGTAGCTGATAGTAAAGCCCGGTATTGATCGCTCGCCAGTAATAGCAACCGGCGTTTTCCGGATCGCTCATGAGGCACCTTTCGGCGTGCTCTACGCCCAAAAGGGCGGACTTTTTAGCCGCAGATCTGTCCTTTGTTTCCATCGAAAAAAAGGCCGAGTCTTTCGAAGCGATAAGAAGTTTTTGGGCATTCCAGACGCCGTTTGTAGCCCCGATGGAGACAGGGCTTTTTTCCGTGCTTGCGCAGGCAAAAAACGAAGAAAGTGCCAAGATCACGATGATGGATAAAAGAATATTTTTTATCATAAGGAGCCAAGCGTCTATCACGCTTTTTCGGTGGCTTCAAGGTTTTATTGAAAAATGCCTTGCAAGAGTCATATTTTCCAAATTAACCCCTTTGCTTGACGAGCTTATATTGCTGTGGTAGCCAAATTTTCCTGAAATCTGGCGGCGTACCCAAATGGCTAAGGGAGAGGTCTGCAAAACCTCCATCTATCGGTTCAATTCCGATCGTCGCCTCAGTAGGGCAGGGAATAGGGGTTAGGGGTTAGGGGGTAGGGAATAGGGCAACACCTCATAAGAGGGAATTCAAAATTCTCCCCTTATGTCTCCGAAACGTTCATGAAACAATTCCTAGCTAGTCAATGAATAAACACGATCATCCTTTTGTAGATTTAGTCTAAAAAACATTGATATTCCTTCGGTATTTGGTTACGTAGCTGCTTGATGGGAAGCATGACGGCTATTCCGGAGCGGAACTGGTGGCAGGAGATGCCCGAGGAAAATCTATGGTATCTTGTAGGACTCATCGCGAGTGATGGGTGTCTTTCCGGTGACGGAAGGCATATCGATATTACGGCAAAAGACGGCGGATATCTCGAACTTGTGAAGAAAGCCTGCGGAATACCAAACAGGGTTTCGAGGAAATATAACGGGCGAGGACAGTTGTCACACAGGATACAGCTCAGTTCAGTTTCGTTCTGGCTATTTCTTCAGAACATCGGTCTTATGCCCGACAAATCAAAGAGGTTGGGTGCTCTCAGTATTCCGGATGATTCATTTCCTGATTTTCTTAGAGGTGTGATCGACGGCGATGGTTGCATCAGGAAGTGGCGACATCCACAAAATGGCGGCGAACAGTGGTCTCTGAAGATTGTCGGAGCATCGAGGCCGTTTGTCGAATGGTTGGGGGAAAGGACGCGGTCACTTCTGGGTGCTACAGGGAGAGTTCACCTCCAGCGCAATGAGTTTTCGGGGCTATGGGTTCTCAAGTTCGGCAAGATGTCAGCGCAGAGCGTTCTTGAGTACTGTTATTTCGGCAGCGGGCGGCTTGCGATTTCTGAAAAAGCCGCTCTCGCCAGAGCTTGTATCGATGCGGAAAGGGGGTGGTCAAGGAGCAGGACGTTGTCGAAGTCGAAGAAGAAGATTTTGCCCGAGTGGCGGAACAGGCAGACGCAAGGGACTCTGGGAAAGGGTCTCCTTCATGGCAACATGAAGGTAATAAACCGGGTGAATTCGGGGAAGCCCACATCCTGATTACAGGACGGGTAATCCCGAGCCGAGCCGCAGGCGGGACGCAAAAAGCGGGTCCTGCGGAAGGTGTAGAGACTAGAGGGTGAGCCCCAACGATAATCCCTCATTAGCGCCCGGCTCGCCACAGGCGAGAAGAGATAGTCCATGCCGGGAGGAAACTTCCGGGTACATGTAAAATCCCTCGGGGAGAGATCCCTGTACCGGTTCGATTCCGGTCTCGGGCACAGAAGATCAGGGTGTGAGGAAATTCAAATAGGGAAAAGGGTGTAGGAAATAGGGATCGTTATAAATAAGGGGCGGGGCGTATGCATTTTGATCGCGGTGCGTTTGACGATTTTATAATCGAAAACGATGTCGTCGGTTTTTTCGATAAGCCTGTCACGCTCAAGTCTGGCCGTATATCCCATTGGTATGTCAACTGGCGCAAAGTAGCAGGCGATGCCTATCTCGTGGATTGTCTCGCCGATTACTTGCTGGCATTTTGCAGGGATCTTGAGCTTAATCCGGATGGGTTTTACGGTGTTCCTGAAGGCGCTACGAAACTTGGCGTCATTTCAACCTACAAGCTTGCAAAATCCTCTGGTCGTTTTGCGAAGGGTTCGCACTGTCTTTCCATGGGAAGGGCCAAGCCAAAGGAACACGGAGTTCCTGCCGACCGCTATTTTGTGGGTGCGCCGTCAGGTCAGGTGGTAGTCGTTGAGGACGTAACGACCACAGGTGGCTCTCTCATCTCTGAACTTGCAAAGCTAAAAGAGGCGGCGGTGAATGTGGTGGCAGCGATTGGGCTTACAAATCGGATGGAGCTTGCAAGCGATGGAAGAAGCGTTAAAGATGCGGTGAATGCGGCGGGCGTTCGTTATCATGCCCTAAGCGACGCCACCTCCTTTCTTCCGGTTGCGTATGCGAAAAAAGCCCCGGGAGCTGAAATAGGCAAGGCTATAGAGGATGAGTTTAACCGATATGGAGTTTCGCCACTTACGCTTTTAAAATGAAAAACAATCGGAGGAGAGCATGATAATAAATCAAAGTCACAGTATAATACCGGCATGCGATGTGGATGAGAAAAAATATGAGGAGCTTGTCAAGGCCACTGCGGATATCCCCGGCATAGGAGGATACAAGCTGGGTTTTATGCTTGCCTTGTCCATCGGTCTTCCAAGGGCTGTGGAGATTGCCAGAAAATACACAGACAAGCCTCTCATCTACGATCACCAGAAGGCGGCCACCGACATTCCCGACACCGGCGAGTCCTTTGCGAAGATTTGCAAGTCATCCGGTGTGGATGCTGTGATACTCTTTCCGCAGGCCGGTCCCGAGACCGAAAGGGCCTGGATTGATTTCGCGAGAAACGAGGAGCTTGAGGTGATAGTTGGCGGGCTTATGACCCACAAAAAATACGTCAGGAGCGAGGGAGGTTATATAGCCGATGATGCGGTGGTGGAGATGTACGAAAAGGCCGCAGGTCTTGGAATCAACGACTATGTCGTTCCGGGCAATAACCCGGAGGCCATCAGGAAAATCAGGGCCATGCTCGAGAGAGAGCATTCGCATCCGGTGTTTTATTCACCCGGGTTTGTTTCGCAAGGTGGAAGGGTAGAAGAATCCGTCAAAGCCGCAGGCGATAGGTTTCATGCGATAGTTGGCCGGGGCATATACGGTGCCGCCGATATGAGAAAAGCCGCAGAATCTTTCTGTAAAGATCTCGGTTGATAAACAGAAGGAAGGTTCTATGTCAGGTATAGAGGTTTTGATAGAAGAGTCCGCCATCAAGTCGCGTGTTTCTGAGATAGCCCGTCAAATCGAGGCCGATTTTCCAGACGGCGAGATGGTCGTCGTTGGTGTTTTGAAGGGGTCTTTTATATTTATGGCAGACCTTGTGCGGGACATAAAAAGACCGCTTGCTTGCGATTTTATAAGAGTAGCGAGCTACGAAAACGATCAGGATACCGGTATCGTCAGGATGGAATTCGATATGACCCAGCCTGTAGAAGGGAAAAATGTCCTGCTCGTGGAGGATATAGTGGATTCCGGAAAAACTCTCAGATATCTTCTAAAGCATCTCAAGACCAAGGGACCGAAGAGTCTTAAAGTAGCCAGCCTGCTCTATAAAGAGATGGGTACCGACTCGAAAAAATTAGTCGATTACATCGGTTTCGAAGTTCCGAAAAAGTACGTAATAGGTTACGGCTTAGACTCCAACGGTATTTACAGATCCCTTCCCTACGTTGGTTGTATATAGCATCCCAGAGACATTTTTCTCGATTTACGTCTAGAAAATACATTTTTATTACACTTTTTTCTTCTTTCTCCGTTACACTTGTGATATAGAGGCGGCAGTCTATGCGTTAGCAACAACAACCTTAAGGAGGATTTATGGTAATTCGTAAGAAAGCGACGAGCAAGGCCCCCAAGAAGACGACCAAGCGCCCCACAGCCAAGAAGGCTGCGTTTGGCGGCTACAAGATCAACTTCAAGGGTACAACCCATTCGCTCGAAAACGTGTTTGGCACGCAGCCGATAGCGCCAAGCGAAATGACCAAGAAGCTTTGGGCCTATGTAAAGAAACATCAGCTTTCCAGCAAATAGTTTGAGTTTTACCTCGTAAAAAGGCCATCCTTAAGGGTGGCCTTTTTGTTGTGCGCCCGGCAGAGGGGGCGCATTCGATTTGATTTTTTGATCAGTCCTTGCCTTCTCCCAGCACTATCAGCTTGTTTACAAGCCCCATCAGATCCACTGTCCGGTCAAGCGATTCAAGCGGAGCTTCTCCGGCCGCCTCATCTTTTTCATCCATATCTATGAATTTCACGCCGTATGAATATCCGGTGTCGAGCGGGATTTCATAAACTATATTTCCGGTGAGAAAAAGTGAGTGAATTTCATTATCGACATCTATGTCGAATTCAAACAGGTAATCGGTATCTCCAGCGAGCCCAATTGGGGATTCCAGCCGTAACCCTCCAGCGCTTAGGTTGATGATCTTTGCATCTATTGCGTCCTCGTCCCTCATCCTTCCCACTCTTGCAGGCAGCGGAGGGGTGAAGCTGTATCTGGGTAAAAGTCTTCTATTAACCCGGCGGACGTCTTTCGGATTCACCACTACCCGAACGGTATTTTCCATTTGATCGGGAAGTTCATCTCTCAAAACTTTGCCTTCCACCTCGTAAATAGCGCTTCCGGTGAGCGATGGGATAAAGCCAAGCACGGTGCTTCGAAGTGGAGCGTTTTGGGGAATGTCTATAACGAGGAAGTCTTTTTGTATGTCCCACATCCTGAGTCTTTCGACCTCGTTGCCCTTTAACATGTAGAAATGGGCGTGGGCATCTTTTAGAACTTTCCTGAGATCGTCTTTTTTTTCGGTCATATTTATCTCCGGCGTTGACTAGCATTAAGCTCTTTCGAAAAATGGCTTCCATTTTTCTTCGGGAGGCTTCTTTCCCGACAATGATACCACGATAAGCAAAACGGCAGCCAGCAGGAATGCGGGGATGATTATGTATTCCCCTAGCTCGTCGCCGGGTATCCCAAAAGACGCTTCAAAGAAGGCATGAACGCTTGATATATCGAAAATTATCTTCGTCATTATGGTCCCAACGATGCCGCCAAGTATAGAGGCTAGGCCGCCTGCAGTCGTGACCCTCTTCCAGAAAAAAGCCGCGAGTATGGCGGGGGTGAGTCCCGCGCCTATCATCGTATATGCGGCCAGCGCCATCGACAAAACATTTTTAAATCTTGTAAGTAGAACGTAGGCCAGTATGCCGAGAATTATTATGGTCGCCCGGTTGACTATAAGTACCGTTTTCTGGCTCATGTCCTTTTTTATAAAACGCTGGATTATGTCGTGGGTGATGTTTGTCGCTGGTGCCATGAGAAAAGAGTTTGCCGTTGAAAAAACGATGGCTATGCCGGCGGCAAGCAGGAGGCAACCAGCCCAAGCCGGCAATCCGAATCTCGCGACATCTAGTATCACGCGTTCGGCATGACCTTGTTGGCCAAGCAAAGGAAACATGGCGCTGCCTATTACCGCAAGCGTGCATATGAGGACGTCCACCACTATTATGCCAACGACCCATCCGATCACTGCGCGTTTTGCGGTTTTTTCGTCTTTGGCGGAGAAAAATTTCTGGTACATCGACGGCTCGCCAAGCAGTAGAAAGAAAACGGGAAAGAATACTGCCAGCGCCCATACGATGTTGCGTCCGCCCATGATCGAAAAGTGCTCGGGAGGAAGACTTGCTATCACAGCGTTGACGCCGCCAAGCTCCCAGACCAGAAGCGGAACAGCGATGACTATGCCGACGAGGATCATTATTCCATTTACGAGATCGAGGGCGAATATCGACTTCATTCCGGCTAGGCCTGTCAGCACTATCACCATCAAGGTGACTATCGCCACGCCTGTCTGCCAAGGTATGCCGGTTACAAGTTCCAGAACGTACGCCCCTCCCCGGAACTGATAGCCCACTATCGTCGTGCATCCTATGATGAGCGCAATCGAACCCAAAAGTCTTGCCGCACCATTGTATCTTTTTTCCAGGATATCAGGCAGCGTGTATTCGGCTAAGTGCCTTACCCTGCCAGCCAACCAATACACAAGGACTATAGCAACCCAAGCTCCGACCGCCATCCAGAGTTCCGAGAAACCCTGCCGGTAGGCCAGCCCAGCACCTCCTATGAGGCTGCCTGCACCTGTCCAAGTGGCGATGAGCGTGGTTACCATGACGAGCGTGGAGGCGCTGCGTCCGCTTACCATAAAGTCCTGCTGATTTTTGACCCTAAGACTCTTGTAGAAGCTAAGGGCTACCATGAATGTGAGATAGGCTATGACTGCCAGAAGATAAACGTCCATGGGGATCCTTTCGGTCGAGGTTTTTTTAGCTATACCTCGTCAAGTTTTAAGAAAGATGAATTTGAGTATGAATATTATGCCCGGTAGATATACCATAAAATTCACCTTAGGAACGTGGTGCATCCTGCAAGGAGTTCGGTTTTAAGGGTTGTATCGTTGGATTTTAGGTCGAAGATGCCGGCATGCCATCTTTTCATCAAAGCCCCCTCATGTCCGAAGACGTTTTTATCCGGAAATCTGCCTGGGAATGTCTTGTCTTGTGGGTTTTTGTCTGTCCGGTTCAAAAGGCAGCCCGTTTTCGTTCCCGAGATCGGGATCGAAGCAGGCCCGGCATCTGGCTTCATAGCGATCCTTCGCGCCGATGACTACCTGAGCGTTTTCGTTTGTGAGCCTTTGCGATTTCGATGCAAGCCCTCCGCAAACCATGCATATCGCCTTTAGTTTGAGCACCGATTCGGCCACAGCCATAAGGTTTGGCATGGGTCCAAACGGTACGCCGAGATAGTCCTGATCGAGTCCGGCAACGATCACCCGCATGCCGCGGTTTGCGAGCGTCTGGCAGACGTCCACAAGTTTTTCGTCGAAAAACTGGGCCTCGTCTATGCCGATCACCTGAGTATGATCTTTTACCTTGCCCATGATATCTTTGGAAACAGCGACCGGGGTGCAAACGAACTTCTGATCATCGTGCGAGACTATGTGTTCTTCGCTGTATCTGTTGTCGGTCATGGGTTTGAATATTCTCACCTTTTGTTTGGCGATGAGCGAGAGGCGAAGCCTGCGTATAAGCTCCTCGGTTTTGCCGGAAAACATCGGTCCACAGACTACTTCTATCCATCCGGAATGTCGTCCCTGATTGATAAACATCAATTCTCCTTGGGGAATCTCTAATAATCGCCCATCTGCTGCGTTACCCTCCATCGGCGCGGCCTGCGACGTACTTCAAGTACGACTCGGCCGACCTCTGTCGGGTGCCTTGCGACCTTCAACGGTTTGCGGTCCTCCAAAGGAGGACATCAAATGCTGAAGTGTCAATGCGCGGGTACCGCGCATTGACCATCTGAACGATTCTTAGAGATTCCCGAATTGGATTTTAGCACCGAGTTGACTCATAGGCGAGCTTTTGCCCGATCACAAGCATTTTTTTGACAGGCGACCAAATCGATGCGCCGGTGTATCGAATCGCTGCGATTTGTCATGGAGATCTTTCAAAAAATAAAAGGATTTTCTGTGGCATGAGGCTTGCTTTGGCCTGTTTGTATGGACATTCATGCAATCTGCCTCGTCATAATATTCATATTCGCGGTGCCTGCGGCTGCTTTAGGCGAGAGCAAGGTGCCTCCGGTCGAAGCGGTTCAAAAAAAAGCGATAGAATATGCAAGGCTCGATCCCGGGGAGATATCTTCGTGGAAGAAACGAGCTCGTTATCAGGCGTTTCTGCCGAAGCTGCAGTTCGATTACGAAAGCAGGCTGCGCGATCTCATCGACATAAATATAAACGACTCGGTTTATGTGGGTTCAAACGGGGTGGTGGTGGGGCCTGACGAGGGCAACTATTCCTACAACAACGATTCCCATCAAAGTGTGAGCGTAATGGCAACGTGGAATTTCAACGAGGCCATATTCAATCCGGACATGTTAGATATCTCGGCTGAAAGCCGGAGGCTTGCGACGGACAGAAACGCGCTTCTTTCGGAGGTTACCAGAAATTATTTCGATCGCGAAAGATTTGCCGCCGAGCTTTCTTTTATGGACGAAGATCTGCAGAAAAAACCAGATTCCAAAAAACTCGTTCGGGCCAGAGATTTAAAAAGCCTGAGTCTGGATGAAAAAACTGCGGCGCTTGATGCCCTAACGGGCGGATGGTTTGGCGAGGAGCTGCGAAGACTAGCCGCCGGCAAGAGGAGGAGATGATGAAAAGTTTTTTTGGAGTTCAGGCCATATTGTTTTTAATGACAGTTGCTTTTTATGGCTGCGGAGGCGGTGGTATGGGTTTTCGCGAAATGCCGCATCATCAGGTTCTGAAAGTCATAGAGACGCTGCCGGAGGATGGTGGCATAGTGGAGCCTTGGTCCGGGGTTTCTCTGCGATTTTCCGGGCCTGTCAATATGGACAGCATCGATGAAACAAGCCTTGTAATAGCCCGGATTGACGGAGGCGATTTTAAAAAAGCGGCCGATGACGTCATGCGCGGGGATCTGACGGGGATATCTGGCAGCTACGAGGAAGCTGAGGACGGCAGCATCGTCACGTTTTTGCCGGATGAGGAATTTTCATCTGGTACATCTTACCTCATCGTTGCGACAAACCGCATAGTCGGTCCGGATCGAATGCCGCTTAGTCAACATCCATCGATAGCGAAGTCTCCGTTTGTCAGCGGTTTTTTCGTTCTGGAAGGCATTTCCGAGATGCCGCCGGAAAGTGTTGCGTCCTTGGGCGGCAGTGGCAGCGGTGGTGGTGGCGGCGGAGCTGGCGGTGGGGCGGGCGGACGTTCCGCCAAAATCAGACCACAATTTCTTGTGATAAATGAAATTCTCTACGATGCTGTGGGGAGCGACACCAACGGTGATGTGTTCGTGGAGCTTGTAGGCGATGCCGGCACTGACATCGGAGGATATCGTCTGCTTTTTGTAAACGGGGACGATGGCGTCATCAAACACACGATAAATATTCCCGATTCTGCAAATATCCCCGAGGACGGCATATTTCTCATAGCCGATTCCAAGACTGGCCAGACCGGTATAAGCAACGTCGAGGATGCCGATCTGATACTCAATTTCGATCCGCAAAACGGTCCGGACTGTGTCCAGCTCCTAAGCGATGCCGGCCTTCTCATCGACTCACTAGGTTATGGCAGTCCTCTGGTTTCGCCTGCCGAAAACGGTCTTGAATGTTTTGAGGGAGAACCGGCCGTGGATGTGTTGGCCGGCAAGAGCTTGTCGCGTCAAAATGCCGTAGATACCGGAGACAATTCTGTGGATTTTGTCGCGCTTGACGAGCCGTCCCCGGGGGTTTTGTGATCTCGTCTTGACATGTGAACTTACGATATGATGAATGACGTGGGCTATGGCAATAGAGATCAACGAACAATTCGCGCAAACACTTTCGCTGATGGAGGAGGGCGGAAGGAATTTATTTATCACCGGCAAAGCCGGGACCGGCAAATCCACGCTTTTGTCATATTTCCGGGAAAATACCGCAAGGCAGGTTGTGATCGTGGCCCCCACCGGTGTCGCCGCGGTCAACGTAGGCGCCCAGACGCTGCATTCTTTTTTCGGTTTTAAGCCCGACATCACCCCCGATAAAGCGAGGATCGCGGCTAGCAAAGCGGTCCGGGACGGTAGGGTTCGCGTATATCGCAAAATGGAGACCCTCGTCATAGATGAAATATCCATGGTGCGGGCGGATATCTTCGATTGTGCCGACCAGTTTTTGAGGATAGCCCGGGGGATGAAATCCAGGCCGTTTGGAGGAGTGAGCATCGTGATGATAGGAGATCTCTATCAGCTGCCTCCGGTGGTTACCTCCCGCGAACGTGAAATCTTCAAAAGTCATTATGAAAGTCCGTTTTTTTTCGATTCGAAGGTTTATCCCGAAATGGACGTTTCGATATTGGAGCTTGAAAAGATCTACCGCCAGCACGATGACGTCTTTATAGATCTTTTAGGTGCGGTAAGAAACAATACGATAGATGCCAGCGGTCTTTCGCTTTTAAACAGCCGGGTCTCAAAGCGTCCCTTTGAGGAATCAGATGGGGCTATCTATCTTACGGCCTTAAACGTCGAGGCCGACAGAATAAATGCCGAAAGGCTAGGTTCTCTTGCGGGGCGTCGTCGCTCCTACGAGGCCTGCGTATCCGGCAGTTTCGACGAAAGGTCATCCCCCTCCGACGAAGTGATAAGCCTAAAGAAGGGAGCCCGGGTCATGCTTTTAAATAACGATTCCCTCGGGCGATGGGTGAACGGCACGGTGGGGAAGGTCGTTGATATGGCGACTGAATCTATAGAGGTGGAGCTTTGTGACGGGAGCGTCCATGAGATCGAGCCCTATACTTGGCAGATGTTCAAGTTCGGCCTAAACGCGAAATCCGGCCTTATCGTTTCGGAGTCCGTAGGTAAATTCACCCAGCTACCGGTGATGCTCGCGTGGGCGGTGACGATTCATAAGTCGCAGGGCAAGACCTTCGATAGTGCAGTGATAGACGCTGGCCGGGCATTCGCCGCAGGGCAGGTCTATGTGGCGCTAAGTCGCCTGAGAACTTTGGAAGGCATGCGGCTCGCCTGTCCACTCAAAAAAACGCATGTGCGCGTGGACTGGCGCGTGGTCAAATTTCTGACATCACATCGTTACGCCATCTCCGATAAAAAACTTCCTGTCGATAAAAAGGTTGAAATAATCGAGGAGGCGATAAAGGAGAGACAAAAGCTCGAGATCGTCTATCTTAAAGCCAACGACACCAAATCCCGCCGCGTGATTCGTCCTCTAGAGGTGGGCAGCATGCATTATGACGAATGGGAATTTTTGGGCGTTACCGCTGTCTGCGAACTCCGCGGCGAAGAGCGCAACTTCCGCGTGGACCGAATTTTAGAGATGAAGGTGCTAGACTAATCCCCTCCTCCGCCGAACTGTAATCAATATAACGCATCTATCATGCCCGTGCGATCAACGCGAGGGGTCAAGTCTTGCAATGTGCATTTTGAACTGGCCCGGCAGCAACTGGCCGTTTTTCAGACGTCCGCGGGCAATCACTTGAGTCGCGTTCTGCACAAGTCAACCAGAAAATATTTATTTATTTCGATTAGATTTGGTTTTTAGAGCAGGTTTGGCCTGATATTTGCTCATATTTAGGTGTGGAAAGAGGAGGGTTATGGAAAATAAAATCAAATTGTTTTTGCTGTTTTTAAGCGGAGTTTTTCTGATTGCGGGATGCGGCAGCGGTGAGATGGCCGCGCTATCTGGAGAAGATGAATGGCCCTCTTCCGAAATGATCGTTGCCTGTGAAAAAGGATGGCTTGAATCGGCATATCCTCTCGACGGTGCGATCGATGTGCCGCTTGATGCAAAAATAACCCTTTTTGCCCGAGATGGCATCGATCTAAGTAAGCTAGACGATAAGGATATGAGCGTTCGTATGCAGGATATTGCAGAATATGGTGGCGCGGAGATTGCGGAAGATAATGGTGTGGATAGAAATATAGCCAAAGAGGTAATAGGAGAAATTGGTTTTTCCAGCAATGATGAGTTGGAGTTTGCTCCGACAGTTCCCATGTTTTCCAATGCCAATGTGATGGTCGCGGTCAATTATGAACCTTGTCGTGGCTTTGGAAAAACACTTTTTGTGTTTTATTTCAAAACCAAAAATATGGAAGTTTTTGAAGATGCACGGGAAGATGTCCGGGAAGAAAGAGAAGAATTGGTGGATAGTGTTGCTCCGGCTGGCATCGGCGTTTCTTTGAAGGAAGGCACCCGGGCAACGCTTACTTGGGTAGCAACAGGTGACGATGCGGAAGCTGGCACCGCCGCTTATTATGAACTGCGATACAGTTCTTTTCCGATAACAGACGAAGCTGCTTTCGATGCAGCCAGCGCTGTGGCCGGTTTGCCCGTTCCTGCCGTTGCCGGAACGATTGAAGAATTTGTCGTGCCGGGGCTGGATTTTGGCAGATACTACTTTTCACTGCGTGCCTACGACGAAGCGGGAAATGCCTCTCCGGTGCTGCAGAAAAGAATAGATATAAAAGCCAGGGTTACCAAGCTGGCCGAAGCTGAAGAACAAAGAATTAAAAATGATTACATGGCCCGTAGCATTGCCGGTGGTTGTGATTTTAACGGAGATGGCCTTTCCGATTTGCTAATCGGTGCATCTAACGATGATACTCCCGGTGTGGATGTGGGACGTGCGTTTGTTGTTCTTGGCAAGCAAGTTGGAGATTTGGGTTTGCCCGGCGAGGATGGCATAAATGTCCCGGATGTAACGATAGATGGAATTGATAGTCACGTCAGTAGCGCCAACGATTACTTTGGAATGAGTGTATCTTGCGGTGACTTTAACGGAGATGGTTTTTCTGATATGGCCATTGGCGCTCCAAACGAAGACACCTCAAATGGTGTCGAGTATGTGCTCGATTCCGGTGCGGTGTATCTCTTTTTGGGCGGAGAGGATGTCGTGAGCGGATTGACGTTGTCGGCATCGGAAGCGGATATTGTGTTTCGGGGAACCACGACACGGTATTATTTCGGATATTCGGTTTCTTTCGTAGGCGATTTAAATGATGACGGTATGGATGAATTGGCAACGGTGGCTCCAAGCGCCAGAATGCTTGTAGCCGGAGACAGTGCAGTATATATCTTTCACGGAAACGATAATCAGCGAGGTTCGATAGGCGATTTTGCCGCAGAAGTCAAAATTAGAGGAGAAGTTCCGGGCAGCGGTCTTCAAAAAGTGGATGGTGGCGGTGATCTAGATGGCGACGGTAAAATAGATCTTGTTCTCTCTACGGCGCAATATCCCAATAATACCAATATGGGCAGGATCTACGTGCTGCTTGGGAAAAATGGATATCGGCCGGCCATGGATGTGGCGATTGATTCGGAGATTATTTTGACCGGCGCCAATGCCGGAGAGTTTCTTGGTGGGATGATTGCCCAGGAGCCGGCCTATTCTATTCGCGGAGATCTAAACGGTGATGGGAAAGACGATCTTGTGGTGGCAGCACCATATGCTACCGGAAGCGTTACTATGCAGGGCCGGGTTTATGTGTTCTATGGTAGGGTAGATTGGAGCGGGGTAAGCGGCTTAGAAGATGCGGATGTGGTGATTACCGGTAATTTGCAAGGAGATCGTTTCGGCTCGGATTTAGACAGCGGAATGGATCTAAATAATGACGGCAGAGATGATCTGCTCATTTCTTCGCCGTATTTTGATAATGGTCCTACTACGGATTTGGGCGGAGTGTTTGTGTTCTACGGCGTGGATGAATGGCCGGAAGCAATGAATGCCAGTGATGCGGATGTTATTATTTCAAGTGCTGATGGCATAGCCGAGGATATTGCCATAACACCGGCTAAAAACGGCGATACCTTTGGTGCCGTGGCGGCGTTTGCCGGAGACATGGATGGGGATGATTATGTTGACATATTGATAGGGAGTCTTAGAGCGGATATGGATGCCATTGTCGATTGTGGTGCCATATTCATCGTGAGATAGCTGGTTGCAACCGGCCAAATGAAGCGGGGTGATAATCTCTAGAATTGTTTTTTCTTGTCATCTATCCACTTTACACATTCTTTTATCGTTTTTGAAAACAATCGTTCAATGTCCGCGCTGTCATTTCCATAATTGTATGATGAATATCCGGCTACGTTCCTGACTTTCGTGGAGGATGATTTGGCCGTGTGTTGATCTAGGAGCATTCCGGTTTTGGGATCACGCATTGAAACCGTTAAAAATACGGTAAACTTTCTGGTTGAGAACGATCCCAGCGAGGTGTCATAACCGATAAAATTGCCGACTGTGTCCGCAACTCCTGAAGTGTCGGTTTCGTTGGCAGAGTTGGAAACTCTGAAATCAAAATATGCGTCAGCGTTTACAGGCACATGCCCCTGTCGAACCGGATGCTGCTGTTGTTGTTGCAGCTTTTGAATCGCTGCAAGATGATTGGCCAATGCTTGCGAATTAGAATTCGGAATTTCCGTCTCAATACCTGATGGCGCACTTTGTTCTGGAACGGCAAGATTTACTATATACTTGCCCTTGCCGCGTTTCTCCAATTCATTTCTGATATTCATTTGAATCGTTTCTTTTACATCCTCCTCGTTTTGCGTGACGGCACTGCCGCTTAATTTCACCTCTCCCAAAACAACCACTTTTGGCGGTTTGTCTTCTTCGGCGAAAACAAAACCGGCAAAACCAAGAAACATCATGATACAAAACCCGGCTATCAACATTTTTTTGAACATATCATTTCCTCCGCTTTTGGAAAAATTGAAGCCACAAGAAAGTGCCATCCGTGTTTTCAAGGTAGTGTGTCAATCGTCATCCTTCGACGTTATTCCGTATTTTTTAAGCAGATTGCGCAGATGCTTGCGGTCTATCTTGGCCTCGCGGGCCGCCTTGGAAAGATTGTGCCTATTGCGGGAGAGCAGCTCAGACAGATATTCTTTTTCGAAGTTTTCGACTATTTGCTGTTTGGCATCCTTGAACGGAATGTCGCTGTCCACCGCCATTCGTTCGGTCTTGTCCTCGCCATGTTCCATTTCCGCGAAGATGAAATCTATATTTCCCTTGGTTATGGTGTCTCCTTCGGCGAACGATACCGCGCGTTGCATTATGTTTGATAGCTCGCGGACGTTACCCGGCCACTGATGCCGGGAAAGCACCTTTAGCGCATCATCTTCCACTCGCGTGGCCATGAGAGATCCGTCCGGTTTTTTGTTGAAATGTCCGGTGGTCAAAAATCTTTCTACAAGTGGTGGGATGTCCTCTGTCCTATCGCGAAGGGGCGGGAGCAAAACCTTGACCACAGAGAGTCTGTAATAAAGGTCTTCTCTGAATTTTCCGGCATCCACCTCCTGACGCAGGTTTTTGTTCGTTGCGCAAACGACCCTGACGTCGATTTTTACCGGCGTGTTGCTGCCGACTCTTTTTATTTCACGCTGTTCGAGCGCGCGCAAGAGCTTGGGTTGAAGCTCCGAGG
>Ga0351882_1072_pt1 | contig 33323 bp, 21 predicted proteins | sample BONcelFGM3001F13_FD_206762 | JGI IMG/M metagenome (GOLD analysis project Ga0351882, IMG submission 206762) | Enriched cells from coal bed in the Powder River Basin, Montana, United States - BONCAT cells FGM rep3 HSBNCT.FGM.300.1.F13 ... | reverse complement strand
AGCACCTTCCCTTAATGAAACCGAGTCCTCCATCCTGGAGGCCTTTGGCGACGAAGAGCCGTCTCTGGACGAGATCGTTGGCAAATGCGGGTTGCCAACGCCGGTAGTGTCTTCTACGTTGCTCGCCCTTGAAATGCGCCGTCTGGTGAAGCAGTTACCAGGCAGCCGATTTGTGAAAATCCAATAAAATGTCCAAGTCCCTCGTCATTGCGGAAAAGCCCAGCGTTGCAGCCGATCTGGCTCGTGCGCTCGGTAAAGTCCCGAAGAATGGAGACGTCTACGAAAACGAGGAATACGTCATTACCTCGGCCATCGGCCATTTGGTTGAGCTCTGTCTTCCCGGTGAGATGGATAAGAAGAGGGGCAAGTGGAGTTTCGCAAATCTCCCGATCATTCCCGACTTCTTCGACCTCAAGCCCATCGAGAAGACGCAGACCCGCTTCAATCTCATCAAGCGCCTCCTGAAGCGCGCCGAGATCACCGACGTCATCAATGCTTGCGATGCCGGGCGCGAAGGGGAACTTATTTTCCATTACCTCCTGAAGCTGGCAGGGAGTAAGAAGCCGACCCGCCGCCTCTGGCTCCAGAGCATGACTACCGAGGCCATCCGCGATGGCTTTGCCGGTCTTCGCAAGGGAGAGGAAATGATGCCTCTGGCTGATGCCGCCGTGTGCCGGAGCGAAAGCGACTGGCTCGTAGGCATCAATGGTACCCGCGCTCTCACGGCCTTCAACTCCAAGGACGGAGGGTTCCAACTCACCCCGGTGGGTCGCGTGCAGACCCCGACTCTCGCCATCCTGGCCGAGCGTGAGGTGAAGATCCGCGACTTTAACCCCCGGACCTATTTCGAAGTCTTCGGGGATTTTGGTGTCTCAGCCGGTCAATACCGTGGCCGGTGGTTCGACGAGAATTTCAAAAAAGGCGCCGCCGAGGATACCCGTCCCGAGCGCATCTGGGACAAGGCCCAGGCCGAGGAAATCGCCGCCCAATGCGCGGGCAAGCCCGGCATTATCGAGGAGGAAAAGAAGCCCTCCACGCAGGCCTCGCCTCTCCTTTACGACCTCACCACCCTCCAGCGTGAGGCGAACTCCCGCTTCGGCATCAGCGCGAAGCGTACGCTCCAGATTGCCCAAGCTCTCTATGAGCGGCACAAGGTCCTCACTTATCCCCGTACTGATTCCCGTTACCTGCCCGAAGATTACGTGGGCAATGTGAAGGCTGCCTTCACCAAGTTTGAGGCTCCCGATCTGGCCGAGCACGCCCGCAAGGCCTTGTCCGAGGGATGGGTCCGCCCGAACAAGCGTGTCTTTAATGATGCCAAGGTCACGGACCACCACGCCATCATCCCCACCGGCGTCTCGCCGAAGAGCCTCGATGACTTCGAGTTCAAGGTCTTTGAGATGGTGGCCAAGCGCTTCATTGCGGTTTTTTATCCCGCCGCGCAGTTCGAAATCACCACCCGCATCACCCGTGTGGAGAGCCAGGCCTTTAAGAGCGATGGCAAGATCATCACCGATCCCGGTTGGCTGGCTGTTTACGGCAAGCAGGCCGCTCTCGACGGCGAGCAGACCCTGTGCCTCGTCAACAAGGGCGAGACCGCCCAGACCGAGGCGCTAGAGGTCAAGGAAAGCCAGACCAAGCCTCCCGCCCGCTTCTCGGAGGCGACCCTGCTTTCCGCCATGGAAGGCGCGGGCAAACTCGTGGACGATGAGGATCTGCGCGACGCCATGAGTCAGCGCGGCCTCGGCACTCCTGCCACCCGTGCCCAGATCATCGAAGGCCTCATCCTTGATGGCTATCTGACCCGCCAGGCTCGTGACTTGATCGTCACGCAGAAAGGCCTCTCCCTCATCAATCTTCTGCGCGGGATCGGCATCCAGTCGCTCACCTCGCCCGAGATGACCGGCGAGTGGGAATTCAAACTCAAGCGCATGGAGCATGGCGACATGCCGCGCGATGCCTTCATGGAGGAGATCCGTCGCTTTACCGCGGACATCGTCGATAAGGCCAAGAATTTCACCGGTGACAGCGTCGAAGGGCAGTTTGTTGACCTCGAAGCCAAGTGTCCGAAGTGCGAGTCCGCCACCTTTAAGGAGTCTTACAAGGCCTACGAGTGCAAAGGTTGCGGCTTGCTCATCTGGAAAAACATGGCCGGTCGCGAACTCGAGCGTTCCGAGGTCCAGACCCTGCTCGATAAAGGGGCCATCGGCCCTCTCGAAGGCTTCCGCAGCAAGCTGGGTCGCCCCTTCTCCGCCGTCGTCAAACTCGACGAGAATCTCAAGCAGACCTTCGACTTCGGCGATAGCCAGGACTCCCGGCAGAATCTTGATTTCACTGCTCTGCCAGTCGTTGCCGGCTGTCCCGCCTGCAAAACCGGCAGGGTTCATGATGCCGGAGCCGCGTATCTCTGCGACAATGTTGGCAAGTGCAACTTCCGCATGGGCAAGACGCTCTGTCAGCGCGAGGTGCCTCGCGAGCAGGTCGTCAAGCTGCTGGAAAACGGCAAGACCGATCTGATCACCCGCTTCATCTCGAAGCGCGGCAAGCCCTTCAATGCCTTCCTGAAACTGGAAGGAGCGAAGGTCGGATTTGAGTTCGAACCCCGCAAGCCCGCAGCGAAAAAGACCACCACCAAGGCCGCTGCCAAGCCTGCCGCTCGCGCCGAAGCCGCCTAAAAACGACTTTCCGAACGGTGTTCGCCCGCTGGACGTACTGAATATTGTAAAAATTTCGATTCCCGCTTTACACGAGAATTCATCGTGCTTAGGTGGGACTCAAATCCTTTTACCGTTTACATGACCAGCCCTCAGGCCAGTCAGCCTACCCCGTCGGGGTTTAGGATATTGGTGGACCTTGCCTCCCGCTACCCGCGGCTCCTGGCGATCATCTTTTTCCTAGCCTTCCTCTCCAGCTTCGTTAGCGCTCCCACGCCCTATCTGGGCAAGATCATTATTGATGATCTGATTTTCCGGGGAGGAGCCGCCTCCTCGCAGGATGTCAGCACGATTTTCGGAGTTTCGCACACCATCTGGATGATCTTCGCCATCGTCCTTCTGGGCATCCTCCTGAAGGTGCTCGGCAGCATCATCGGTGGCTGGCAGTGCCATTACATCCTCCAGATCACGAGGAATTCCCTCTACGACGTCCGCCTCGATACCGCCCTGCGCCTCCTCGGTGGCAAGCAGCAGAAGCTCGAGACCATCGAGCCCAGCCGCATCGCCTCCCGTCTCGGATTTGACGTGAATATGATGGACGGGGCCATCTTCACCATCCTGCGGAACTTCGTCACCAGCGTCTTCCTGGTCTTCGTTGTTCTCGGCTTCATGCTCTTCCTCAATGTCTGGCTGACCATCATCGTTCTGGCTACGATGCCGATCACTGCCGCCTTAAGCGTCTTCTCCTATCGCAAGCTGCAGGAGTTTAACCGCGAGGAATCCGACCGTGCTGCCGACCTCACTGCCACGGCAGCCGAGACCTTCAGTGCCCTCCGCGTCATCCGCGTTTTTACGGCCGAGCCCTTCTTCCTCGACCGGTTCCAGAAGCGCTGCGAGGCCATGCGCTACGAGGGGCTTCATCACTGGACTCGCTTCCATGCCCTGAATCTTCTCCTCGTCCTGCTCAGCAGCCTGGGAGGTGACATCTTCCTCCTCATCGGAGGTATTCTTGCCATTCAAGGCCAGATTACCTTTGGCGAGTTCTTCGCTTTCTATGGCTACCAAGCCATGCTCTGGGGGCCTGTCGGTACCCTCCTCAATGCGGGTCAGACCATGCAGAGCGGCACTGCCAGCGCGGAAAAGGTCGCCGAACTCGGGCGCATCGAGCAGGAGTCCTACCTCGATACCAAGCCACCGTTGCTCAATCAGCCCTTCAAGGGCGAGATTATCGCCGACAAGCTCTCCTTCCATTACAACCCCGACGAGCCCATCCTGCAGGACCTCTCCTTCACGATTCAGCCTGCGAGCATGGTCGCGCTGGTCGGTCAGTCCGGCTCCGGCAAGACCACCCTGGCAAATCTCCTCCTCGGCATGTATATGCCGACCGGTGGTCGCTTCAGCATTGATGGGACGGACATTCGCGAGTGGGATATCCGCGAACTCCGCAGTCACATGGGCGTCGTCCTTCAGGATGCCACGCTCTTTAACGAAACCATCCGCACGAATGTCTGCCTCGGTCGCGAGTATTCCGAGGCCCGCATCTGGGCGGCTCTCGCCGCTGCTCATATCGACGACTTCGTTCGCAGCCTGCCGAAGAAGCTTGATGAGCCTGTCGGCATCAGCGGAGCCCGTCTCTCCGGAGGCCAGCGCCAGCGCATCGCCATCGCCCGCGTCTTTCTGAAGAATCCCCGCTTCATCATCCTCGACGAAGCGACCAGCGCCCTCGACAGCGAGACGGAGAAGGCCATTCAGCGTTCCTTCGATGCTCTCATGGCGGGCCGCACCGCCGTCGTCATCGCGCACCGCCTCTCCACCATTTATCAGGCCGATCAGATCCTTGTTTTGCATCAGGGTCGCCTGGTCGAAAATGGCACCCACGAGGAACTCGTTACCCGGCCCGCCGGCCACTATCGCGAGCTTTACGAAGCCCAGGTCGAGGGCATGATCCCCATGAGCGGGGCCACCCGCCGTCCCTGGAACCGCCAGAGCTAAACCATCACGATGCCAACGCCCGCTCCCGCCATCCGCCAGACCTCGCCGCTCTGCTCGGACGGTTACCGTGCCGAACTCGAACAATTGCCCCGCGTCTTCCCTCCCGGTTGGATGCACGTCGGCATGTGGGTCAGCATCATTCTCACCCTCATCGTATCCTTGGTGACCCTCCTCAGTCCCATGGACGAATACGTAACCGCTCCCGGCCAGATCCGTCCCTCCGAGTACGCCTTTGTCTTCAGCCGCTCCGCCGGCATTCTGGAGTCCATCGAAATCCTGGATGGTACGCGTATCAAGAAGGGCCAGGTCCTGGCCCGTCTCGATGGCTGGGAAATCCGCAAGCAGATCTCTCTCGTCGAAGGCGAGATCGCCCAGGCTGAAGCCGAGCTCGGCATGGCCCGCGCTGCCGCTTTAAAGGTGGCCGCCGCTCCCGTCCCTCCGGAATTCCTCTTCAGCGCCCTCGAGGTCGAGCGCCAAACCGAAATCCAGACCCTCCAGCAGGATTACCTCAAGAAGCTTAACGACCTTCAGAAAACCGGAGCGGCCTCCGCCACGGAGACTCTCAATCTCCGCCTTCAGCTCATCGCCTCCGAGGCCCTCCTCAAGCGTAGCCAGCAAGCCTACGACCTTTTCAAAGGTGACTATGGCGTTGCCTCTCAGCAAGAGGCCCAGGAGCGCCAGCATATGCTGGAGGCCCGTCTCGCCTCGCTGAAAACCAAGCGTGACCTCGCTTATGAGGACCTCAAGCGCCTGGAGATCATCGCTCCTGCGGATGGCATCGTGCTCTCCACCTCACGCCGTTTTCCCGGCGAGGAAGTGGCTGCCGGCACGGCTCTCTTTAAGATCACCGATGCCGATCAGAAGGAAGTCCGGCTCTATGCCACGGAGGATCGCGTGAATCTGATCCAGCCGGGCCAACTCGTTCGCTTCCGCGCCAATAACAATCCTGATCGGCTCGCTCCGCTGGCCATCGGTCGTGTCACCCACGTCGCCCGGGACCGCGATCTCGAGTCCGAGACATCCGCTACTGGCGCTTGGGAGCAGGGCACCTACCGCGTGAATGTTGCCATCGAAAAAGAGCCCTATCCCATGGCCGTCGGTGCCACCGTGGAGGCGGAGATCGTTTTGGAGCGCCGCCCATTCTGGCGATTGCTCTTCATGAAATCCGCCCCCAAAGAGTCCTGAGGTCGTTTTAGTTCTGCGGCGGGATCTGCGTGCTGAGGAGCTTCATGATGCCGTCGAGCTTGGGCAACTCTGAGGCGGCCTTTGTCCAGTCGGGGCCTTCTGTGGCGTGATGCAGGTTGTCGAGGACACGCAGCAGATTCTTCGACTGTCCCTCGATCCGTTTGCGCGCAGCTTCATCGAGGCTGCCGGATAGCTCGGGCAGTCCCTTCGCGTAGGCGGTCAAGGCGTCAACGGCATCGTGCGTTCCATGACCATCCTGGCTGGCAACGGCTTTTTGGAGGGTGGCCTTTTCCTTCTCCATCGCGCTCCAGAGATCGGGCAGCGTGGTGGGGAGGGTGACAGTACCGTGGGTATGTCCACTGTCGTGGGAATGGCCTTCCTCGGCTTGCGCGTTTGGCAGCGCGATGGCGAGGCTGGTGATGAGGGCGAGTGTGTATAGGTGTTTCATGAGTTTGGATTAGGGTTGGGGTATGGCTTCGGGGATGAGTTTTGCGATGGTCTTCCGGCTGAATTTCCAGAAGACGATCGGTCGGAAAACGAGATCCAGCAGTGTGCTGGTGAAGAGCCCGCAGAAGATGACCACGGCCACGGGGTGCAGGATTTCCCGGCCCGGTTGGCCAGCTCCCATGAGGAGCGGCACCAGAGCGAGGCCTGCGGTGAGTGCTGTCATCAGGACGGGCACGATCCGTTCCTGCGTGCCGCGAACGACCATTGCCTTATCAAATTTCTCACCTTCTTCCCGCATCAGGTGCAGGTAGTGCGAGATCATCATGATGCCATTTCGCGCTGCGATACCGGTGAGCGCGATGAATCCCACCATGGAGGCGATGGAGAAGGTTCCTCCCGAAAGAAATTTCACCCCAAGGACCGCCCCGATGAAGGCGAGGGGGATATTCATCATCACCTGCGCGGCGAAGGACAGGCTCTTGAATTGCACGTACAGCACCAGGAACATCGCGCCAAAGGCTGCGAGACTCAGCAGTCCGATGAGCTTGCTGGCTTGGGCTTGGCTCTCGAATTGACCGCCATACGTCACATGATATCCCGGCGGCAACTCGACATCCTTTGCGATCCGGGCCTGGGCATCATTCACAACGCTCACGAGATCGCGGCCCGCTGCATTGGCGGAGATCACGATGCGGCGCTGGGCGTTTTCCCGGTTCACCATGTTTGGCCCCCGACCCTCGGCGACATCCGCGATCAAGCCGAGTGGGACAAGACGGCCATCCGGGGTGTCGATGGGTATTGCCCGGATGGCTTCCAGATCCTCGCGAGATTCATCCGGCAGCCTCAGTACGATGTCGAAGCTCTTCTGCCCGTCCAGTACGCGGGTGATGGCGCGGCCTTTCATCGCCAGCTCGGCGACGCCTGCGACTTCTCCGGGCCTGAGCCCATAAGCGGCTGCTCGCTGGCGGTCGATGCGCACATGAATCTGCGGCATCTGGGTGAGACGCTCAACCTGCACATCGGCAATGCCCGGCACGCCAGAGATGGCGTCGCTGATTTCATCCGCCTTGCTTCGCAGGACTTGCAGATCATCGCCGAAGAGCTTGATGGCGATCTGCGCCTGCACGCCGGAGAGGATGTGATCGATGCGGTGGGAGATAGGTTGACCCACGCCCACGCTGACGCCGGGGATGTCGTTCAGATGCGTCCGGATATCCGAGAGAATATCCGTCCGGGATCGCTCCGAGGGTTTCAGCTCAAACTCGATTTCCGTCGAGTTGACCTCCTGCACGTGCTCGTCGCCCTCGGCTCGTCCCGCACGTCGCCCGATGGTACTGACTTCCGGCACCTTTTTCAGTAATCCCTCCGCAATCCGCCCGATGCGGTTGCTCTCTTCCAGGGAAGTCCCCGGCGCCGATACCAGGAAGACGGTCACGCTTCCCTCATTGAACTCCGGCAGGAACTCCCGGCCCAGGCCGGGCACCATGGCAACGGCTCCGATGAAGGCCACCGCGACGGCTGCGAATACTAGCTTCGGAATGCGAAATACCACCTCCAGCACCGAGGCTTGGGCCCGTTTGATATTGCGAATGATGAAGCCGTCGCCGCGATGCTCCATCCGCTTCATATTTGGTAGCAGATAGGTGCACAGGGCCGGCGTCACCGTCAGAGAAACAATGAGTGAGGCTATGATGGAAATGATGTACGCGATGGCGAGCGGAGCAAAGATACGCCCTTCGATGCCGCCGAGTGCGAAGAGGGGAATGAAGACGAGCACCACCAGGATCGTGGCGAAGACGATGGAGTTCCGCACTTCCTTCGACGCCTCGAAGACCACATGAGTTGCCGGTTTTGGATTGGGCAGTTGGCGATTCTCGCGAAGTCGTCGGAAGACATTTTCCACATCGACAATGGCATCATCGACCAACTCGCCGATGGCCACCGCCAGTCCGCCCAGAGTCATCGTATTGATACTCAGGCCGAAGGCCTTGAAGACAATGAAGGTGATCAGGAGCGACAGGGGGATCGCGGTCAGCGTGATGAAGGTCGTCCGGAAGTTCAGCAGGAACAGGAAGAGGACGATGGCTACCATGATGCTGCCGTCTCGCAGGGCTTCCTCGACATTCTGAATCGCCCGCTCGATGAAGATGCTCTGACGGAAGATATCGCTGTGAATCTTGACTCCCTCGGGAAGGGATTCCTGAATTTTTTCCACCTCGCTCTCGATGGCTTTGGTGAGTTTGACGGTGTCGGCTGAGGGCTGTTTCTGGATTGTGAGTAACACGGCAGGCTCGCCGTTCACACCGGCATCTCCGCGCTTGCCGAGTGCCCCGCCTTCCCGGATTTCCGCCACCTGTCCCAGCAGGATACTGGCACCGTCGGGTTGGAACTTCACCACGGTGTCGGCCAGATCCTGGACCGACTCCACCCGTGCGATATTGCGGATGAGCTTTTCCTGATAGGGCTCGAACTCACTTGTAAGGAATCCTCCGGAGGAGTTGATATTCGACTCCTCGATGGCCAACTCGATGTCGTGCAGGCTCAGGTCAAAGCTGACTAGCTTGGCCGGATCGACCAGCACCTGGTATTGCTTCACATCGCCACCCACCACGGTGATGGCCGACACGCCTGGAATGGAGAAGAGCCGCCGTCGCAGATCCCAATCTGCCAGAGTTCGCAGGTCCATGGGCGTGACCTTCGGGTTGCTGCTGGTCAGTCCGACCGTGATGATCTGCCCCATGATCGATGAGATCGGCCCCAGGGTGGGACGAATGCCGGGGGGAATGCTGGCCGATGCCATTTGCATCTTTTCCGCCACGATCTGCCGGGCGAGATAGATGTCCGTGGACCAGTCAAACTCTACGAAGATCAGCGACATGCCGATACCCGAGAGTGAGCGCACCCGCTGGACACCGCCAGCGCCGTTGACGGCCGTTTCCAGCGGCAGCGTGACCTGGGCCTCGACCTCATCGGGTGCCAGCCCCGGGGCTTCGGTGAAGATTGTTACTGTCGGTCGGTTGAGATCGGGGAAGACATCCACCGGCAACTTGCTCAGGGCCATCCCTCCGTACACGATCACCACGGCTGTCAGCACGAGGATGAGCAGCCGGTTCCGGATGGAGAATTGTATGATGCGGTCAAACATGACTTTTTTCTCCCGTCTTAGTGACCATGCGAATGACCGTGGTCATCGCCGCCGCCCGCCGCTTCTCCTGCGGGCCTGGCGTATTGCAATTGATAGTTGCCCACCGTCACCACCTTCTCTCCGGGAAGGACGCCTTCGATGATCTCCATCAATCCGCCGGACTGGAGACCGGTCACCACATCGCGTCGCTCGTAGGTGCCCGGCTCGGTCTCGATGAAGACAAAGCGTCCGCCTTCGCTCCCGAGCATGGCCCGGCGCGGGATGGCTACCACGGGCTGAGCTTCTCCGATCTCGATGAACATGCGGGCGCGGTAGTTTGGCAATAGCTTGCCGTCCGTATTTTTGATCCGTCCCAGCGCGAGGAACATCGGTTCCCGAGGTTCGCGACTCGGGGACAGGCTTTCGATGACGGTGGGGAAATTTTCCCCAGGCAAGACATCCACTCTCACGCGGGCGGCCTGTCCCTGGCGGACCTTGGCCAACTCGGGAGATTGATAGACGACTCCCTCGGCCATGAGTTCCGTGGGGTCTCCCAAATTGAGGAGTTCCGTCTCGGGTTGGAAGGTGCTGCCGACCACGCTGTTGATGCGCAGTACCAGGCCATCGATGGGGGAGCGGATTTCCTGCGGAGGACTTCCGGCGGCCAGTGGCGACACACGCAGGAGGGGCTGGTCTTTCTTCACCCGGTCTCCCTGGCGCACGAGTAACTCGGCGACCCGTCCCACGAAGGGGGCGGTCACAGTGGCTTGCTTTTCAGGTGGTAGGCTCAGGATGGCGGGCAGATCCATGCCCGGTCCGAGGTTCTCGATTGCCGCCTCGACGACGGTCAGTCCCAGATTTTGTCGGGCGGACTCCGTGAGGGTGATGATACCGGGTTGTCCGGCCTCGGCTTCTTCTCCGGGAGTCGAACCGTGGTCGTGCCCCGGAGCTGCCCAGAGAGGCGAGGTGATGAGGAGGAAAGGGATAAAAAAGGGGAATTTCATTTTTTGGCAGGCTTCTTGGTTTTTGGGGCCGCTTCGAGATAGGGGCGGCTCATTTCAGGGTGGCTTCCCAGCGCGGCTTGGAGCGCGACCAGGGCGAGGGCTTGATCCTTGAGGAGATCGTCGGCTTGCAGATCCAGGGAATAGACCTCCCGACGCACGGTCAGCACGTCGCGCAGATCGGCCCGGCCTTCTTCATAGGCGGAGGCCAGGGTCTTTTCGGCTTGTTGTAGGGGGCTTCGCGTACTCAGGAAGATGCCGCGTTGCTGTTGCAGCAGGGAGGCGCGCTTGCGGGCTGCCGCCGCGGCGTTGCGGATTTCCAGTTCGATGGCGCTGAGGCGGGCTTCCGCCTCGGCTCGTGCTGCACGTTTCTCCGCGACGGCCCCATCCTGGCGGTCCCAGAGAGGCAGGGGGAAGCTGACGCGCAGACCGAGGAATTGATCGGTGCCCATGCCTTCCGGTTCGTCGAGAGACTGCTCGTTTTCATAACGGACTCCGATGGTCATACCTTCCCAGGCTTCCGCACGAGCCAGGCGGATCTCGGCGGCTGTCCGGTCGATTCCCAGCACCGCGAGATCGGCATCGGGACGATGGGCGTTGGTGGGAGAGTGGGTGCTCGCGCTCAGTTTTTGAACGAGATCCTGCAATGATTCCGTCAGTCGGAGGGGTGTCTCAGGCTCCATGCCGAGCAAGCCTTTCAACTCCATGAGTTTCAGTTCTGCGGTCAGTCTGGCTGTCTGCTCTTCGCGGGTGAGGGTGGTTTCCTCCACGAGAACGAGGGCGGGTTCGGCGGCGCTGCCTTGCCCTGCGGCGAGACGCTTCTCAGCCAGGTCGCGCGTGGCCGACACGTTTTTCTTCATGTCGGCCAGGCGGCTGGCTTCGCGGTTGGCGGCGATGACATCGATGTAGGCTTCCTGGATGCGGGCAATCAAAAGCCGTTCCTGATTGCGGATTTCCCGCATGGCCTCAGCGACCTCGATCCGCCGCACCTGACGACTGAGTCCCAGCCGACCGGTAAGGGGAAAGAGTTGAGATAATTCCAGAGCGAAGGCGCCTTGCCCTTCATTGGCAAAGGCAAAGTCGCTGAGCCCCTCGAAGGCGAATCCGGGGTTCGGCCAGAGTCCGGACTGTTGCAGTCGGCCCTTGGCTTTTTGCACGGCAAAGCGAGCGGCTTTCAGTTCCCGATTATTCATCAGGGCTGTTTGTACGGCGGCTTCCGTACTCAGTGCGGTATTGGCCAAGCCTCGGTCGGACCACAGGAATTGCAGTCCGACGATGGCCAGCAGGGATAGTCCCTTTTGAACCCTATTCCGTTTCATGAGCGTGTGCGACGATGCGAATGCGATCCGCTTTGCGGGCGGTCTCCGCCGGGAAGCTGCCTACAAAGGCTACGCGGGAGTTTCTGACCTTTACCCGGATTGACGGGGCTGGATCGATGTCATCCCGGACGGAGGCCAGTATGGAGCCATCCCGCGAGATGAGTTGGATATCCACATGGGCCGCATAGTGGTGGGCGTATCCCGGGGTTTTTTTCCAGGTGCCAGCCACGAAGAGCCGTCCATGTCTTTCGAAGGAATGCGCTGAGACGACGACCCCCGGTGTGGAGGATTTGGTTTCGATGGGAAGGTTGGTTGGAGACGGCGACGATGTGCCTGTCGAGGCACAGGAGGTCATCAGGAGAACAGTGACAAGAGGGGCCATATAGGCGGCAGCCCGGATGACCCGATTAAAGAGAGCGAAAATTTTCATGAGATTTTATGCGTAAGGATTTGGGAAGAGAGATGCCCACGCGGCCATAGGCCTCGAGGGAGGGGGTGAAACCGTCCAAGCGACGGTTTGTGGGAAATCAAGGCTCCGAAAAATACGGGCGCGTCCAGACGAGGGCGCGACGGGGCCTTGCGTTCCTTACGCTAACTGAGGAGGCAGCAGGATTTCCGAGATCGGGCCATCGGGGGGAGTGAGATGGCTGATGGAATACTGGCTGGTCAGGACGAGGGGAGCTTTTTGCTGATCGGCGAGGCGTTGGACGAGGGCTGTCACGGCCATATGGCACAAGCAATCACAGACGTCCTGCGGCGGTTCGCCTTTGGAATGAGATTCCGCCGGGTGGCACTCCTTGGCACAGGGATCATTAATCAATCCTGCATGCAGCACGCCAGAGCACGTCACCCCGACGACAAAAAGCGTCAGGAATACGGCTGCCAGCATGCGAAGGCCAAAGGTCATTCTTGGCAGACGTTAAGCATGATATTTGCAGCCGGTCAAGTGGCCTCGCTGCCGGATCGTTCCTCGTTGGGAGGATAAGTGCGCCTTTAGCGCAGCAGCGGAGTGAGCACATCCAGCACGTCGGAGGCACTCTTTTGGATGGAGTCGGGCGCGTTTTTCAAGGCGTCCTTTGCCACGCCGATGGCCTCGTCTTTCATGGCATTTGCAATGCGGGATGAGAGATCTTCGGTGACATTGGAGATCGTTCCGCCGATGCGCACATCGGTCCAGACATAGCCATTGGCGGCGGTGGTGAAGACCCGCTCACGCGATCCAGGAATCCATTGCAGGGTCTGGGGCGTGACTCCCACTCGGAAAGTTCCCTCGATCGTGCCATCCGGGTGGATCGTGCAGAGGCCCTCCGTGCGCATCAGCCCCTTGGACTCCATGACGATGGAGGTCAGCGTCCAAGTTCCCTGCTTGTGTGAAAACTTGGCTGAGAGCTGCTGGATGGGCATGCGTTTGAATTGAGGAGAGCCCGTGAAGGAGGCGATCTGTTCCAGCACGGGGACATGTTCGATCCGGCCTTCCGTGATGAAGATCTCTCCCGTGGTGGTGGCCTGTCCGATACCGTTTGCGCCCCAGGTGGTGGCTGCATTTCCCGATGCCAGGCCTGTAAGGCGATCTTTCCATTGGTCGGCCAGCCAGGGGCGGATATCCACGCCTGCCCATTCCAGTCGGAGGCTGGAACTCTCGGCAAACTCTCCTGTTGCGATGATCTTGCCCGAGTCGCCGACTGTGAGGCGTCCATCGGTGAGGAAAAAGGCACTTCCCTGCACTCGAGAGCGGAAGCTGGATACGCCGAGCTCCGGTATTCCCGCGATTTGCAATTGCCCGCCACTTCCCTCGATAGCCCAGGCTTGTCCATCGGGTTTGATCGAGAGGCGGGTGCTATTGAGTGTGAGGATAGGAGACTGACCGCCCATCAGGCGGATGTTCGAATGGCCTGCCACCAATCCACCCAACTCGAATCTCTGCGGAAGCAGGCCGCTCTTTTGCACGGGGGTGGTGTCCGATTGAGCCGGCGCGACCTGCACGCCGCCGGTCTGGATTTCGACATCAAGTCGGAGGACATCCACGGCTTCAACCCGCCATGCTCCATCGAAGACGGAGCGCCAATTGATTTCCGCCCGCACCTGATCGGCTTGGAATTGACTGAGGGGTCCCCCTTGCTGGGCCGTGCCGCGGATTTGATCCGCGTAGACCGACGATCCGGACCACTGGAGAGGCGAGATCGTCACCTCAGATTTTAGGGTTTCGCCCGTTTTGGTGGCCACCAGAGTGCGGAATTGCTCACTCCGTAAGAAACCTCGGACCCAGGATGAAGCTCCGGCCAGGGTGCCTACGACCAGCAGGACCAGCAGCCCGACGGTGATCAAAAGCCAGCGTTTAGTGTGTTTTTTCAAGGGAGTTATGGGGACTTGGGTGCCAGTGAAAGTGGCGCTTTTTTCAGGAAGAGACACGGAAATCTACTCCCTGAAAACCGAAATCGGAACGACAATCTCTTGGCGTTTGCCCTCATCCCCGTCTATTTTCGCCGCTCGATGTCGTCCTGCTGCTCGTGTCAACCTCAGCCAGAAGCCACTCCCACGAATGATCTTCAGTGGGCCAAGCTTGGCGTGGCGGGTCTTGTCGCCGGGCAGTCGATGATTTTCGGACTGGCGATCAATCTCTCTCCGCCCTCGGGTACGGCCCGTCTTGTCCTTCATGGCGCGCTGGCTCTATCAGCCGTCGTCGTTTTCATTTTGGCCGGAGGTCCGCTGGTTCGCAATGCCTGGGCGGGACTTCGTCAGGGGCGCATCGTTTTTGATCAGCTTTTCCTCGTCGGCATCATTTCCGCCTTTGCGGCTTCCCTTCACTGCACCCTCACAGGAGTCGGTCATGTCTATTACGAGATCGTGGCTATCCTGCTGGCGATCTACACCTTCGGGCGCTTGTTGACGGATCGCAGGCGGAAGGAAGCTCTGGCGGCAGCGGCGGATCTCGGTAGCGAATTTTCCACCTGCCAGCGTCTTTCCTGCTGTGGTAGCGCGGAAGAAGTCCCTGTCTCTGAGATTGTTGCCGGAGATCGTGTATCGGTTCCGGTGGGCGGTGCTGTGACGATCGACGGTGTGGTCGAGAGTGGTGTTTCTTTTGTGCAGGAAGCGGCCCTGACCGGGGAGGTTTTCCCCGTGGTCAAACGCCCGGGCGATGAAGTGCGCGCGGGAAGTCACGCCATTGATGGAGCCTTGGTGGTACGGGCCACTGCATCAGGTGTTGCGCGTCGTTTGGACGATTTGATTGCGGCGCTGAAGGATGCACAATCCCGTCCATCTCATCTCCAGCGTGAGGCGGATCGTCTGGCCTCGTGGTTCCTCCCCATCGTTTTTGTGATTTCGCTGTCCACCTTCGCCTTCTGGACGTGGCGAGCGGGCTGGGCGGAGGGGCTTTTTAATGCGCTGGCCGTTCTTCTAGTGGCGTGTCCCTGCTCCATGGGTATCGCCACTCCCGTCGCGATCTGGTCGGCGCTGTCGGCATTCGCCCGCCGGGGACTGATTGCGCGAGATGGAGATCTCGTGGAGAGGCTCGGCTCGGTGGATACGGTTGTTTTCGATAAAACCGGTACGCTGGGCGAGGAGGCCATGGAGATTGTGGATTTTGTGGTCGCCGAGTCGTTTGATCGGACTGAGGTCATTGGCTTGGCTGCCGCGCTCGAAACCGTCAGTCAGCATCCTGTTGCTCGGGCTTTTCAAGGGCGAACGCCTTCCGGAGTGGCCGAGGATGTCCGCTTGGTCGCGGGAGCCGGGCTAGCCGGACGGGTTGGCTCTCACGAAGTCTCCGTGGGCAACGACTCTCTGGTTCCTGCCGACGCCGCGGATCTCGCGCTTTCCCTGCGCGGTCAACTTTACGGTGAAAAACCTGGCTCCCATCATGTTTTCGTTTTGGTGGATGGCCGTCTGGCCGGTGTGGCCCTGTTGCGCGAGAAGCTGAGGGATTCCGCGCGTAGCGCCATTCACTCCATTGAGGAAATGGGAATGTCCTGGGAAATCATGACAGGTGATCAGGCGGCTTCCGCTGCCGTGCATGGACTGGAGCATGTCACGGCTGGATTGCAGCCCTCGGACAAAGCCCGTCTCGTCCGCGAAGCCACCGCTTCCGGTCGCCGGGTGCTCTTCGTCGGAGATGGTATCAATGATGCGCCTGCCATGGCTGAGGCTCATGCGTCCATAGCGATCAGTTCCGGTAGCGTTCTTACCCGCGAGTCCTCCATGGGAGAGCTGATCGGGGGCGATCTCGATGCTGTTGCTTATGCCATCAATCGTTCGCGTAAAGCCGTCCGGGCCATCCGGGGGAATCTCCTCTTCGCGGCCAGTTACAATGTGACGGGTATCATTCTGGCGGCCTGCGGATTCCTTCACCCCATCGCCGCTGTGCTCCTGATGCTGGTTTCCAGCTTCACTGTGACTTGGCGGGCTCTGCGCGATGTGGACAAGCTGCCCTCCCGGGCGGTTACCCGACGCGCAACGACCTTCCCTTGGCTGCCCTTGGCCACATCCATTGCCTTGGTTCTTCAAGGCCCTCTCATTTCTTATCTGGGTGCCTTCTCCGGTCCGGTCGCCATCGGCTACGTCCTTCTGTTCCTGACACTCGGAGTTGGTCTCTTCATTTGGCAGACGCGCCGCCGGTTGGATCGCGAAGCGGAGGTGGCTCTGGTCATGTTTTCCTTCGGCGGCATCGCGATGCTGCTCGGATGGTGGGCAGATGTCGGATTTGCGGCAGTCGTTCGGGACGGAGTCTGTCTTTGCAACTGCGCCGACTCCACGATGGGCCTCGGCCTTTTTGGCAAGCTGGGCTGGATGCAGGGTGGAATGCTGGCAGCTTCCATCCCCATGTTTTTCTTTGAGCAACGGGAAGGTTTTTCGCGCTGGATGTGCTGGGGAGCGGGGCTGATCGGTATGCTTATCGGCATGGAGGCCTCCGTCTGGCTGGCGAGTCACCTTCCCTCCAGTCTTCCCCAACTCAACTTCTTTGCCACCTATTCCGCCATGGCCCTCGGCATGTGTGTCGGGATGACCCTCGCCTGTAGCGCATGGCGCAAGATTTCCCGATGACCACCTCAGCTCCTCCTCTCTCTCCCGCCGCCCGGCAGCGGATGATCGCCGAGCGCCAGCGTACCTCGCTCACCTGGCGCATTATTCATCTTCTCGGTTCGCTCCAGTTGGCCCTCGTTCTTCTGGCTTCCATTGCCATCGCCTGTGCCGTGGCCACCTTTACCGAGTCGGGTTTCACGTCGAAGGTCGCTCAAACTTATATCTACAAGGCGCCCTGGTTCCTCGTCTGGCTCGGGGTCCTCTGCGTGAATCTCTTTGCGGTTACTCTCACCCGCTGGCCATGGCAGAAAAAGCACGCGGGCTTCATCATCACCCACTACGGCATCATCCTCCTCCTTGTGGGGGCCATGGTGGGGCTGCACACCGGCTTTGAAGGCAATGTGACCCTGCATCAGGACCGGCCGCCCGTTACGCGTGTCACCACCAGCCGCAGCATCATTCAGGTTGAGAGTCCGGCGGATACTTATCTGCATATCATGGGGTTTGATGCAGAAACCGCCCGCCTTTCCGAGCAGCGCCCCCGCGTCTTTCCCGTTCCTGGTACCCCTCTGCAAATCATTGCAGACGCCTTCTCTCCCAATCTCGTCAGCGAAAAACTTCTCGTGCCTTCGGAAGCCATCGATGCCGCTCCCGGCATCCTCCTCCAGCTCTCCAGCCAGGCCCAGGGACAATCCCTCTCCTACCCTCTCGTCCTTACCGGCGGTCAGCCCGCCGAGGAGGATTTCTTCGGTCTGGCGCGCATCGTCTTCCGCCCCTCTCTGCCTCCGATCAGTGGCCTCCAGGGAGCGGATACCCGCATGGTCTTCGGGAAATTCTCCGCGGTCATCGAACCCGGCAGCAAGTCCGCCGGCGTCGAAGTCCGCCTCAGCGAAGACGGCAGCAAAGTCACCATCCTCTCCCCGGAAGGTACGGGAGCGACCTATCTCCGTGAGGAGATCATGGGCAAGCCCATCAACGAATCCGGCGCTGTCGTCATCGTGGAAAATTACTGGCCCGACTTCGCCATGGAAAATGGCCGTCCCATCACTAAATCTCCTCTCCCCGGCAACCCCGCCGCCCTCATCCGTATCACCACCCAGACCGAGGCTGTCTCCGCGCAACCCGTCATGGAATTGGCCATCCAAGCCGATAACACGGTCGCCTATCGCCTCCTCCGCAATGGTGCTGTCACCGCCTCCGGTACGATCAAGCCCGGCGATTCCTTCATGACCGGCTGGGCCGACTGGCAGGCGACACTTACCGAAGCCCTCCCGAAATCCGCGGTCGCCACCGAGGTCAAGCCCGGCCCGGAACTCATCAATGGCGAGCGTGGCATCCCCGGCTTCCGCGCCCATCTCACTTCTCCCGGTGGTCAGCGCGGCCCCGATCGCTGGATTGAGTCCGGTCAGGTCACTTCTCTCACCGATGGTCGCAATGTTGTCCGCATGGGCTATGGACTGGAGACCCGCCCCCTGCCTTTCTCCATCCGGTTGGTGAATTTCGAGGTTCCCCGCGACGAAGGCACTGATACGCCCTCCGATTTCCGCGCTTCCGTGGAATTCCGCGATGCCGCCACCGGCGAGACCAAGACAGGCCTCGCCCGGATGAACCAGCCCGCCAGCTTCCCCGGCACCCTCTCGGCCAACCTGACCGGAATTAACTACAAATTCTCCCAAGCCGAGTGGAATCCCCGTGACCTCAAGGAAACCACCCTCCAAGTTCTCTATGACCCCGGCTGGCTTCTGAAATGGACGGGCTCCCTCGCCATTTGCGTGGGCATTGGCATCATGTTCTATTGGAAGCCGAAATCCGCCAACGCACCCTGATTTTTTCGTTACGCTGCCCTAGCCACACCCCGCCATGCGCTTCATCCGTCTAGCCCCTGTCCTCGCCCTGCTTCTCTTTGCCGCCAATGCCTGGAGTCTGGATTTCTCCCCCTTGGAAAAAGTCCCGATCCAGGAGTCCGGTCGCAAAAAGCCCTACATCGTCTTTGCTGAGGAATCCACCCTCGCTCTCACCGGCAGGACTTCCGTGAAGGTTGACGACAAATCCTACTCGGCAATGGCCTTCATCACCACCCTCTGGCTGAACCCCACAGGCTGGGAAGCCAAGCCCGTCATCCTCGTCAACCACAAGCCTCTCAAGGAAGCCACCGGTCTCGATATCAGCCGCAAGCTCTTCTCCTACGACGAACTCGTTGATAACCCCCGCCTCCGCGAGATCCTCAACGAAGCCGCCGCGCTGCGCGCCAAGCCCGGCGCTCCCAAGCTTTCCGGCCTCCCCAAGGAAGCCGCCGATGTCGGGATGCGCCTTGCCGAGTTTGAAGGCCTCACCAGCGGTGAGATTTTCCGCTTCGTCGCAAATCCCCAGCTCTCCGAGGGCCCATGGTCGCCCGCGCCTCCCGCCTTGATCGCGCCCCTCCGCCAAGCTTTCCTTGCAGACGACTCAGCCGCCTTCGCCCAAGCCTCGGCGACTTTTGCCTCTGAGATGGCCAAGATTCAGCCCCGGTTCCAGCCCCTTGCCTGGAAGATCGACCTCGAGACCCTTTACCAAAAGTCCCATCCCATTCGATGGGCTTGGATTCTCTACGCGGTCGCGGGCATCCTGCTGATGGTCGCCGGGGGCAAGACAGGAGGCTACGCCATCGCGTGGCTCCTCGTGGGAGCAGGCTTCATTTTCCAGATCTTCGGCTTCGTCGCGCGTGTCCTCATCTCCGGTCGCGCTCCTGTGACGAATATGTACGAATCCGTCATCTGGGTCGCCTTTGGCACGATCCTTTTTGCCTTCATTTTTGAGGCCATCTACCGCAGTCGGTACTTCTTTCTCGGTGCCATTCCCGTTGCCGTCGTCTCCCTCATCCTTGCTGATTCCCAGCCTGTCGCTCTCAGCCGCTCGATCAATCCTCTCGTCCCTGTCCTGCGGGATAACTTCTGGCTGACCACCCACGTCCTTACGATCACTCTCAGCTACGCGGCCTTTGCTCTCGCGCTTGGCGTGGGCCACATCATTCTTGTGCGTGCCATACGGGGCAGCCAGCCCAGTACCCCGCTTTACAACTATCTCTACCGCACCCTTCAGGTCGGAGTGCTTCTCCTTGCCATCGGTACCATTCTGGGCGGTGTATGGGCAAACTACTCATGGGGCCGCTTCTGGGATTGGGACCCCAAGGAAACCTGGGCCCTCATCACTCTTCTGGGCTACCTGTTCCTCCTGCATGGTCGCATTGCGGGCAAGTGGGGTGGCTTCGGTCTCGCGATTGGAGCCGTCGTCTGCTTCCTCTGCGTTCTCATGGCCTGGTACGGTGTGAATTTCGTCCTGGGGGCCGGCCTCCACAGCTACGGCTTTGGTTCCGGGGGATTTGGGTATGCCGCGGCCTTCGTGGTCGTCGAGTTGGTCTTTGTTGCCATCGCGGTGATTCGAAACCGCACCCTGGCCGCTCGACGTCGTCAGTCGCCCACGGTGACCGGAGTGCCGAGTTTCACCCGCTGATAGATCATCTTGGCGATCTCCTCCGGCATTCGTATGCACCCATGCGAAGCCGGATATCCCGGGAGGTGACCCGTATGCATCCCGACTCCCTGCCAGTTCAGGCGCATGAACCAGTTCATAGGCGCGCCTCGGTAGATGGTTCCGCTGGGTGCTGAGTCGATTTTCGTACTCACACCGGAACGCACGACCGAGCCGGTCTTCCGACTGACGAAGTCTCCGTAGACGCTTGATCGATGGTCATCATCCTTTTCCAGGATGGTAAAATTGCCTTTTGGCGTCATGCCGGCTCGCTTGCCGGTAGAGACTGGGGTATCGATGCCGACTTCGTCTCCCACCTTGAGATACGCGCGCTGTTTACCCAGGGAAATATAGATGGAGACATTCTCCGGGGTGGCCTTCTCCAGCACGCGGGGGATCACCTTTGGCGGGTCCTGCTTGGCGATCAGCTTTGTGGCACTTTTTTGCTCCCGGCGGGGCTTCGGCGTTTGCGGTGATGGCTGGGCATTCACATCCACGCAAGCCGCTCCCAGCACGCATACTCCCATCAGGAGGGCAAACCGCCGCAGAGCCGGGCGAATATGGGCATGGTCAACGATCATTGTGGAAATCCGAACACTCATGGGCTTAATAGTTGCAGGCCGTTTTCGCAACGACATTCCAATGAACCTCTCCTTCTCCCATCTGGCTACTGCTTTTATTGGGAGCATATTGTGCCTGTCGTCGGCCATCGCACAACAGCCTGCGCCGATGAATCCTCCCCCCATGGCGCAGCCGGTTTCCGCGTCCGTCTATGCAGGGCGCTCCGTGGACATCCCTCTGCAAGCCACCGGTCGTACGCCGGGACAAATCCGCTTCGTGATTCGCACAAAACCACGCTATGGGACTCTGGGTGAAATCCGTCTTACCAGTCGGACCACGGCCGTAGTGCCCTATAAACGCTCGGACAAGGATTCCCTCCAGCCGGATTCCTTCCGTTACGCGGCTCAGGCCGTCGATTCTCCTGTCTCAGCGGCTGCGGATATTCTCATCAGCGTCACTGAGGAGGCTCCGCGCCTGAAGGCGCCCAAAGAAGTCGATTTTGGCGACGTGTTCATCGGAGAATCAGCTTCCCGCACGATTACCCTCAAAAACGATGGCGGCGGGAGCCTGCTTGGTCGGCTTGAGTCGGGCGAAGACTTCCATATGGAAAACTCCGCAGATCTTATCCTCACAAAAGGGCAGGAGAAAAAAGTGAAGCTCGTTTTCCGTCCGACCAAGGAGGGGAGCTATGCCAGCTTCCTGGCTTTTGACACATCACCCCGTACGGGCGTGGCGATTCTGGGAGCAGCACGATCACCCCTTCAGGTCGAGCCTTCCGGCTCCATGGCCCTTTCCCGGGATACGCCCAGCGTGCTTTCCATTACAAATCTGTCCGCCTCGGGTCTTAAATTATCACTCTCCGTTCCGGACGGAGTAGAGGTCCTCTCGGCGCTGGAACTCGCTGCCGGAGCATCCGCCTCGGTAGAGGTGGCCGTGCAGCCTTCCCACTTGAAGGCTGTCGAGGGCAGCCTGACCATTCAGACCGCTGGCTTTACCAGACAAATTCCCCTGACCGCTTTTGCCGCTCCTCCGCTCCTGCGGGTCTTCCCCGCCGGTGGCCTGGACTTTGGCGAACTGTCCGTCGGTGAAAAAAATACCCGCAGTCTCCGCTTGGCGAATCTTGGAGGTTCTGATGCCCGCATTCAGACAACCCTGCCCTTTGGGGTCTTGAGCGACCCCTCGCTCTCCGCCATTGTTTTGTCACCCGGAGAGGAGCGCGCTTTCACGGTCTCCTTCGAGGCCTCCGAGGTCGGTTCTTTCAAGCAGGATCTGACTATTGAGGCTGCGGGTGCGCCCACTCTGCATGTGCCTCTGCGCGGAGAAGTTTCCGCTCCCGCTTCTGTTGCCCAAGTCGCCCCCACTCCGAGGGGACCGGCTCTGTCTGTCCTTCCCGAAGTCGGTGTCAGCAAGCCTGCGCCGCCTCTGCTTTCTCTAGCTCCTCCGCCGTCGCGCAGTACCCTTCCCCCCATCAATGCCTTCTCCGTCCGCAAGGCGACGCCTCACTTTATCCAGATCTCCTGGCCGCAGCCGGAAGGCCAGATATCGCGATACATCGTGGAGAAGCGCCGTTTGGAACCCGATGGCGACAATCCTCCGCGGGCGATCTGGGAGAATTGGCGTGATGTGGACTTCCAGTCTGAAGGCAAGGATGTGGTAGCCTCCTTTAAGGATCTTCCGGCTAATGTCGCGTGGTTCATTCGCGTCAGCTTTGTCGATGCACAGGGAAAGGTCTCAGTTCCATCTCCTACTCTGCGCATTGGTACTCCGCCTGCGCCTCGGTCTTTTACCGTCTATTGGATTGGCGCGCTCGTGCTGCTTGTGATGGGCTTTCTACTTCGGAGGAAAATGTTCGCTCATCGGGAGATTATTGACAGCGAGGATGCCCGGCGCATCGCCCGGCTGGAGTGAGGTGTCATTTATGTGACAGAGATTTTGGTCGTTTCTTGTTGTGGACGGCATCCAGCACGGGCACACTTCCAGCCTTAACTCCAAATCCTCATGCAACTCGGAATGATCGGCCTAGGACGGATGGGAGCGAACATGGTTCGCCGTCTCATGAAACAAGGACATCAATGCGTGGTCTTCGACGCCAACCCTGCCGCGGTCAAGGACCTGGAGGCAGATGGGGCTATCGGTGCTTCGTCTATGGAGGACTTTGTGCGCAAGCTCGACGCTCCGCGCAATGCCTGGGTCATGGTCCCGGCGGCGATCACGGACAAGGTGGTCGGCGAGCTGGCTGGCCATATGCAGGAGGACGATACCATCATCGATGGTGGGAATTCCTATTTCCGTGATGACCGTCGTCGTGCGGCCACTCTCAAGACTCATGGCATCCACTATGTCGATTGCGGCACGAGTGGTGGCGTCTGGGGTCTGGAACGGGGCTACTGTTTGATGATCGGTGGTGATGATCGCGCCGTGCAGCGTCTCGACCCTATCTTCAAATCGCTCGCTCCCGGCAAAGGATCCATCGAGCCCACGGAAGGCCGTGACAAGCTTGGCGGCACCGCCGAGGAAGGCTACCTCCATTGCGGCCCTTCCGGTGCCGGACACTTCGTCAAGATGGTCCACAATGGCATCGAGTACGGCATCATGGCCGCCTTTGGTGAAGGCTTTGACATTCTCGCGAATGCCAATGTCAGCCTTCGCAAGGAGGGCGCCGATGCGGAAACGGCTCCATCCATGAGCAATGACTACGTTTACGATATCAATCTTGCCGACGTTTCCGAGGTCTGGCGTCGCGGCAGTGTCGTCAGTTCCTGGTTGCTCGATCTCGCTGCCTCCGCCTTTGCCAAGAGTCCGCAACTCGAAGAGTTCTCCGGTCGCGTGTCCGACTCGGGCGAGGGTCGCTGGACCATCATGGCTGCCATCGAGGAAGCCGTGGACTGCGATGTCCTCAGTGCGGCTCTCTTTGCCCGCTTCCGCTCCCGCAAGGAGCACACCATGGCCGAGAAAGTCTGCTCCGCCATGCGCTACCAATTCGGCGGGCACTTGGAAAAAGGATCAGGCAGCTAGTCGCTTCCGATCTGGAAAATACTTCAGCAGGCTTCCTCACAAGGGGAGCCTGCTTTTTTTTGCACTGATTACGTTTGTGCAGCCAGACTCCACTGGAGTTTGTAGTTCGGGAAACAGTCTCGCTTGAGGCCATCTGTACCACTCGGTACCCCTGGGGAACGAACAGCCCGGTTGCTTTTACCCTATGTCTGAGAGCGTCCCCCCTCGCTCTCAAGTCTCCCTGCAACCGGGCTGTTCTGTTGTAAATGATATAGCAGTCAGCGTGCCAACTTTTGAGAAAAACGCTTCAAGAAATCATGGTTGCTGATTATGAGGGGTTTACGACTTTTCTTTCCGGTTTGATGATAGGGGCAAATTTGCTCCAAGGCTTTCGGGATGTTCCAATTTGCACATTCCAGCAACTTTTTTGCCTCCACCAGTGGCAAATTTCCAGCATCTGCTACGAGGTGGATGGCTCTACGCCGTAGTTTGACATTCGACGGCACCATATGAGACATGCGGTTGCCTTTTACATGCCCCAGCAAGACCATCGCGCCCGTGGTCAGGATATTCAGCGCCACTTTGGTCGCTGTGCCGGCTTTTAGTCGCGTGGACCCTGCCAATAGTTCCGCTCCTGTAGGCAGGTCGATACAGACGTCTGCTTTGAGGACACCGCGAGGTCTGTCGGGGTTGCAGGTGATGAGGAGCGTGCGGCAGCCTTTTGCTTTGGCTGCATCCAGTACGCCTTGGACGAAGGGGGTGCGGCCACTGGCTGTCAGCCCACAAACGATATCCTGTTTTTGGATACCTCGGTCCTGCACACTCTGCCTGCCGGCTATCACATCATCCTCCGCTCCCTCAATGCTTCTCTGGATTGCTGCGGCACCTCCGGCCATGATGGCCTGCACCTTCTCGGGGGGTTGCCCGAAGGTCGGCGGGATTTCACTCGCGTCCAGCACGCCCAGTCTTCCGCTTGTCCCTGCGCCAGCGTAGAAAAGTCGGCCTCCACGATGCAGCGACTTCGCCACCTCCTCAATGCCGCGAGCCAACTCCCCGGAGCAATGCAGGAGCGCCTTCTCCACATACCGCTCCTCGGTGACGAAGAGTCTCACAAGTTCCAAGGGCTTCAGATGATCGAGGTTTTTTGAGCGGGGGTTGGTTTGTTCCGTTGAGGCTCGTGAGAGGGTTGTTTCATCGTGGGTTTCCTCTGCCTCGGAGCTGATCGTCACATGCTCCGCCTTCGTGGCCAGCCAGGCGGCACCCAGACTGGGCGCGCCATGGGCCAACTCAACCTTCGCCTCCGGACACAGACTGAGCAGAGCTTTGCGGAACGCGCGGACATAAAACGGCTGATGGGCAAAGACTCCCCCCGCCAGCTTCACGCGAGGTTCCCGCAATTCAAGTCGCTGCGCCACTGCTGCTGTGAGCTGGGTCAGGATTTCCGCCCCTCTCTGGATGATGCCAGCGATGGCCTCATCCTCCGTGTGTCGAAAGAGGAGGGGGGTCAACCGCGCCACATCATCCTTCGGCGCTCCTTGTATCCAAGTGGAAAGATCATTCAGTGTATTCAATCCCAGCAGGCGCAGGATGTCGGGCACCACTGGGTGGATCGTCTGAGAGCGGTCAAATTGAAACAAAGCCATCCGCAAGACCTGGAGAGAGAGGTCGTAGCCTCCCCCTGCATCACCGAGCAGATGCCCCCGGCCCCCGGCGCGCTCCTCCTTCCCCGCCTTGCGGCCCGTGATGGCGGAGCCTGTGCCCGCAATCACCACGATGCCATCCTCTGCTCCGAGGGCTGCCGCATAGCCGGAGTCCCGATCGCTCCCGATGCAAATCTCAGCGTCTTTCCAGATTTCATGTCCGAGGCGCAGGAGTTCCCGTTGATCCTGCTCTGTGACACAGCCTGCCAGGAAAAGGCCGACTCCCTCCGCACGTCTCGGCAACGCACGCAGCATTCTCGTCAGAACGGGGCGGGAAATGAGGCGCATATTGCCGGGTCCCAGCCTTCCGCTCTTTACCGGGATCAGGAGGTTCCCATCCCATTCACAGAGGCTCCAAGTCGTTCCCGTACCGCCTCCGTCGATTCCCAAGACAAGTTGTTTGGACAACTTCCGCTCGTTGAGCTTGTACTTATGACCTTGAAGACTCCTTCTCGATTTTGGGCCATATTGATTTCCTGGACGGCATTTGGACTGTGGTTTGCCGTCCTGTGCTTGCTCTCTTCCCTTCCGGCGCAGGACCTTCCCAAGGGGATCGAATTTCCGCATATCGATAAGGTCGTCCATTTTGGCTATTTTGCACTCGGAGGTTTTCTTGCCGCATTAGCTATCGTGCAGACTTTCCCTTTTGGCCGCTTCCTCCTAGCTCTCTTTTCCTTTCTCTTCATGCTCGGCATCGGAGTTCTGGACGAGTGGCGTCAGACTCATACTCCCGGTCGCTCCGGAGCCGACCGTGGCGATATGATCGCGGATTGTGCCGGAGCCCTCGCTGGCATTACCTTTGCCTTGCTCATTTATGGACGCAGATCATCAGCAAGCCCAAAAACGGATCGACTTCCTCAGCCAGGAGATTCAGAGGCATAACGAACTCTACTACCGCAAGGCGGCTCCCGAGGTTTCCGATCGCGAGTTTGATGCGCTTCTGCGTGAACTTCAGGATCTCGAGCAACGGTACCCCGAGCTAGCCAAGGCCGATTCCCCGACGCAGCATGTCGGCGGGGGGATTCTCTCGGAGTTCGTTCAGGTCTCGCATCTCGTACCGATGCAGAGCCTGGATAATACCTACTCCGAAGCGGAGTTGACCGAGTTTATTGCCCGCCTCTCTCGGTTGCTGCCGGGCGAGACGATTCCCCTCACCATTGAGCCAAAAGTCGATGGGGTAGCCATTTCCCTCCTCTACGAAGAGGGGGAGCTTCGCCGCGCCGCCACCCGCGGGGATGGCACTGTGGGCGATGACGTCACGGCGAACATCCGTACCATCAAGAATATCCCCCGCCGCCTCACGGGCTCCTTTCCCTCCCGTATCGAGGTGCGCGGAGAGATCTATCTTCCGAAGGCCGAGTTTGCCCGTATCAATGAGGAACGTGACGAGGCAGGGCTGCCGGCTTTTGCCAATCCTCGCAACGCCGCTGCTGGGTCTCTCAAGCAGCTCGACTCTTCCATTGTCGCCACACGCGGTCTGCGCGGAGTGTTCTATGGATTCGGTGCTTTTGAAGGCGATCTTCCCGAGACGCAATCCGCCTTCGTCGATGCCCTGCGTGAATGGGGCATCCCCGGTCCGGACAGGCTCTGGCGGGTTGTTTCGCCGGAGGAGGCCCTCTCCGCCATCCGCGAACTCGGCACTCTTCGTCACTCCTTTGCCTACGAAATCGACGGTGCTGTTCTGAAAGTTGATCGTCTTTCTCAACGCCGCTCTCTCGGTGCCACCTCGAAGGCTCCCCGCTGGGCCATTGCCTACAAATACGAGCCTGAGCGCTCCCGCACCCGTCTCCTCGATATCACCGTGCAGGTGGGCCGCACCGGAGTTTTGACCCCAGTGGCGGAACTTGAGCCCGTTTTTGTCAGCGGCAGCCGAGTGAGCCGTGCCACTCTTCATAATGAGGAGGAAATCCAGCGCAAGGATATCCGCATCGGCGACTACGTACTGGTGGAGAAGGCTGGGGAAGTCATCCCCGCTGTCGTGGCGGTGTTGAAGGAGGAACGCACGGGTGAGGAAAAAGTCTTCACCATGCCCTCCGCCTGTCCGTCCTGCGGGGGAGCGCTTACCCGGGAGGAAGGTCAGGTGGCGGTTCGTTGCGTGAATCCCCTCTGCGAGGCTCAGCTTCGCCGACGCCTAGAGCACTTCGCTGCGCGTGGTGCCATGGATATTGAGGGGCTGGGGGAGAGCATGGTTGGCCAGCTTTTAGATGCAGGCCTCGTGAAAGACCTCGCAGGCATCTACAGCCTCAAGGCCGAAGACCTCGTCCAACTGGAGCGAATGGGGGAGAAGAGTGTGGCCAATCTTCTCGCCGGTATTGATCAAAGTCGGCAGCGTCCCTTCTGGCGGCTCCTCTTCGGTCTTGGCATTCCGCATGTCGGCAGCGTTGCCGCCCGCAAGTTGGCGGCTCGCTTCCACACTCTGGACCGCCTTCGTGAGGCGACCATCGAGGAGCTTCAGGCCACCGATGATGTCGGTGCCATCATGGCTCAAAGTATCTCGGACTGGTTTGCGAATCCCGGGGCTCAGGACCTCATCGAGCGACTTCGAGAGGCGGGGCTGCATTTCGGGGAGAATGACGAGCATACCAGTCCGTCGTCCGGTCACCTTCAGGGGACGACCTGGGTTCTAACTGGCACGCTCACCATCTCGCGCGATGAAGCTGCCGAGCAGATCCGGCAGGCTGGCGGAACGGTGACTTCCAGTGTCAGCAAGAAGACGACCTATGTCTTGGCTGGTAATGAGGCTGGCAGCAAACTGGAGAAGGCTCAGAAGCTCGGAGTGCAGGTCGTTGACGAGGATGGTCTCCGTCGCCTACTGGCGGGAGAGGCTCTCTGACCCTCTCTATTTCCTGAGCCGACATGCGATTGGATATTGAATCTTGCCGCCTCAGCGTGTTTGGCTCTGCGAATGTCTGAATTGGCCTCGATCTACGAAAGTTACGTCATCCCTACCTACGGTCGCTTCGATCTCGATATTGCCCGAGGTCAGGGCTCTCGTGTCTGGGATGAGGCCGGTCAGGAATACCTCGACTTCGGAGCCGGTATCGCCGTCTGCTCCCTCGGGCATGCGCATCCTGCTGTGACCCAGGCCATCACGACTCAGGCTGGTACTCTCGTTCATTCGTCAAATCTCTATCGCACCCGCCCCCAAGCCCTCCTCGCCCAGCGCTTGGTGGAGCTGACGGGACCCGGCAAGATTTTCTTCTGCAACAGCGGAGCCGAGGCTAACGAAGGCCTCATCAAGCTTGCGCGGAAAGCTGGCTCCCCTCGCGGTCGCTACGAGATCATCACCTTTCTCAATTCTTTTCACGGTCGCACTTTGGCGGGCATTTCCGCCACCGGGCAGGACAAGGTGAAGCAAGGATTTGCCCCACTTTTGGAAGGCTTCGTTCATGTGCCACTGAATGATCTGGAAGCGGTCCGCCAGGCTATTACACCGCGCACGGCTGCCATTCTGCTTGAGCCGATTCAAGGTGAGGGCGGGATCAATACTGCGACGGGAGATTTCCTCCGCGCCCTCCGGGAGATTTGCGATCAGGAAGGCATTTTGCTCCTGTTTGACGAAATTCAGTGCGGTTTGGGTCGGACTGGGACTTGGTGTGGCTGGCAAGTTGCGGCTCCCGAGATCACGCCCGATGGTGTGAGTTGGGCAAAAGGGATCGCCAATGGATTCCCCCTCGGTGGATTCTGGGCACGGGATATCGCTACGCCGGACGGGGCTCGCCTCTGTGATGTTTTGGGGCCAGGTTCCCATGGCACGACCTACGGCGGAAATCCTGTCGCTTGTGCTGCCGGCCTCGCGGTTCTGGAGACTATTGAGAAGGAGGGACTTCTGGCCCACGCCATCGCCATGGGTAAGCGACTCGTAGCGGGATTGAAAGCTGGGGGGCTGGATGCCGTTCGCGGTACCGGGCTCATGATTGGCTTGGTTCTTCCCGAAGGGCTCGTGGCGCGTGACTTTGTGATTCTCCTTCAGGCGCAGGGACTTCTGGTGATTCCCGCTGGGGATCGGGTCATTCGCTTCCTGCCTCCCCTCAATGTTTCCCCTGAGGAGATTGACGAGGCGGTGACGAAAGTCCTTGCAGCCTTTCGGAAAGAGGGTTGATTCCCCCTTCCCGGCATCGCATACTCCACAGCTTGCCCGATTCCAGATCATGAAAAACCTCCTTTCCATCGAATCCCTCTCTCGTGACGAGATCTTTGAGATCGTGGATCTGGCTGCCGAGATGAAATCCACTCGCGGAGCCCATGCCAGCCAGCCCCTGAGCGGGCAATGCTGGGCCCTCATGTTCTCGAAGTCATCCACCCGCACACGCGTCAGCTTTGAGGTGGGTATTCGTGAGTTGGGTGGGAACGTGATGTTTCTTGCTGCCGATGACATCCAGCTTGGCCGGGGCGAGCCGATCAAGGATACCGCCCGCGTCATGGGCCGCATGCTCCATGGGGCTGTCATTCGCACTTTTGCCCAGTCTGATGTCGAGGATTTTGCCTCCTATGGCCGCATCCCGACTATCAATGCTCTCACCGACGAGGAGCATCCCTGCCAGATTCTCTCCGATCTGTTCACCCTCGTGGAGAGTGGTCGGCGCTTGGAGGATCTGACCATTTCCTTCATCGGCGATGCCGATTGCAATGTGGCTCGCTCGTGGATCTGGGCCGCCGCTCGCTGCGGATTCCGCCTCCGCCTCGCCGCTCCGGACAAGTTTTTCCCGCCCGCCTCTCTTCTTGAGGCTGCTGGCGGTGCCGTGACGCTGCATACCGATCCCATCGAGGCCGCCAAGGGGGCTGATGCACTCTACACCGACGTCTGGGTCAGCATGGGCAAGGAGGAAGAGGCCGCTTATCGTCTGGCTCAATTTCAAGGCTTTCAGATCAACAAGGAGCTTCTCTCCTTTGCCCCTGATGCCTTGGTCCTGCATTGCCTCCCCGCCTATCGCGGCAAGGAGATCACGGATGACGTGTTTGAGGCTCACGCCGACACTATCTTCCGCCAGGCGGAGAATCGTCTTCATGCGCAGAAAGCTGTCTTGTCTTTGATTGCCCGGTAGCCCTCCTCCCCCATGAGCAACCCCATCACCGGTCGCAACCATCCCGGTGAAACTCTACGACTTAAAGTCGGTCTGATCGCTGGCCTCGCGATGCTCAGCGTGTTCCTCTTTGCCCTGGGGATTACGTCCCGTCTCTTGCTGTCGTATTTTGGCGATGTCCAGGATCAGATCTCCATGAATCGCCTCCAGAGCACGGCCACCATCCTGGGGCAACTCGCTGCCTCGCGCGTCAAGCTCGTTGCCGATCACGCCGCCTCTGACTCCGTCCGCAACTATCTCCTCTCCCAAGCTCTCCCCAATGGCTCGCCCGCCTCGCTGGGTCGCTTTCCAGACCAGGATGCCGTTTTTATTTTTGATTCCCGTAGGCAACTGGTTGCTGTGATTCGTGGTGAACCCACCACTCAGTCTATCGGCTCCCCTGGCACCATCGACGTGGAGGATTTGGCCCACAGTGACCTTCTTCGTCCCATGCCCGCGGCAGGCTTTGTCGAAGAAAATGGTCGCTGCCTGCTTCTCTCCGCCTGCCCTATCCAGAATCTTGATGGCGAGATCATCGGGTGGATCGTCTTCGGCTCCTACCTTTCAGACCGTCTCCTTCACGATATCGAGTCTGTTTCCCTCGGCTGGCTGCAGATTCGTTCCATGGACGAAATAGCTCCTGAGCAGGAGGCGCGCTGGCATCGCCAGGTTTTCGAAAATCGCTACCTTGGTCCCTTTGAGGTGTCCTTTGTTCATTCCTCAGACCTCGATGCGGACACGGATGCCCTCTCAGCCCGCCTCTCGTTCCGCAACGTCGTTTCCTCCAAGCCATTGATTTTCGAGTTTGGTCTTCCTGCGAATATCTATTCAGGTGCGTCCAAGGCCCGCGACTTCATCATCATCGTCGCCCTCATTTCCGGCCTCGCCTTCTTGGGTATCGTGCTCGTCAGCGTGGAAATCTCCGTCCTTCGCCCCCTAGCGGCACTGGACCGTGAGGTGCAGCGGATGTCCTCATCTGAAGAAGGTACCCTCCAGCTCTCGGAGGGGCGCGGTGACGAAATCGGCCGGCTTGCCCGCTCGGCAAATCTTCTCCTCTCCAAAATCACCGCTGGTCGCGAGGCCGCCAAGGATCAGCGCGATCTCCTCCAAGGCGTGCTCAACAGCACCACCGAGGGCGTCGCCGCACTGCGCGCGCTTCGCGATCGCGGAGGCCGTATTTACGACTTCGAGTTCCTGATGGCCAATCAGCCCGCCGCCCTCTTTTTTGGCCGTCATCCACAGGAAATGGTCGGTGCCTTGCGCTCCACCCTTTCACCACCCCCCGGCCAGCAGGAAATCGATAATTTCAAGAGCGTCATCCTTACCCGCCGCCCGGAACTCTTCGAGCAATGCTACCAGAAGGATGGGCGCAACGTCTGGTACCACCTCTCTGCCGCTCCCTGGGGCGACGGCGTCGTCGTGTCCATCGAGGACATCACCGAACGCAAGGAGCGCGAAGCTGCCCTGGAGCGTTCCATGAGCGAACTCGGGCGCTTCAATGAGGCCATGATCGGCCGCGAGGAGCGTATCATCGAACTGAAGAAGGAGATCAACGACCTCCTCTCCGAACTCGGCCGTCCCCCCGCCTATGAAAGCCCCAACGACGATGTCTGACATCGATCAGCGCTCCCGCTACCTGGAAGCCGTCGCGGAAGCCCTGTCGCTCTTGCTGAAGCCTGGTCATTTCGATTCCGAGATGGAGGAAGCCCTTTGCATCCTCGGCGAGGCCTCCCGTGCCGCGCGGATCTGCGTTTATGAAAATGGCCCCGGCCCATCCGAGAACGAGATCGTGGTTGTCGAGCGCTTTTTCTGGCGGCGTCAAGGAACCCCTCTCTATCCCGACCTGCCGCATCTGAGTGTCTTCCCCTACCTGCCTCATTTTTCGCGATGGCTGGACGATCTCTCACGCGGGCAACTCATCTGTGGCCTCGTGCGCGACTTCCCCGTTTCTGAGAGGGAGGTATTGCTTCCCACCCACGTTCGCGCCGTCGCTATCGTCCCCATCATGGTCGGAGGCAAACTCTGGGGATTCCTGGCGAAGGTCTCCCACGAAGAGCTGGTCTGGGAGGAATTCGAGCTTCACGCTCTTCGTGCCGCCGTGGCCGGGATCGGCGGAGCCATCGCCCGTGAGCAGAATGACGCCGCCGCCCGTCGCCAGGCTGATGAGCTCAAGTTGCATCGCAAGGCGGCTCTCAGCCTCATGGAAGACGCGCGCCGCGCCAGTCAGTCCGCCGAGCAGGCCAGCCGTGCGAAGACGACCTTCCTCGCCATGATGAGCCACGAGATTCGTACGCCTCTGAATGGCGTCATTGGCTTCACGGACCTCCTCCTCGCTGAGGGGCTCCCCTCCGCTCAGGCCGACTACGCCCATGCCATCCGCGCTTGTGGCGAGACTCTTCTCGGTCTCATCACGGATATTCTCGATATCTCAAAAATTGAGTCCGGTCGGCTCGATCTCGACTACCGCGATGGCGATTTCTTCGAGTGCGTTCGCTCTGTCACGACCACGCTGGAAGTCTCTGCCCGTCAAAAAGGTCTTACCCTTTCCCTGGATTGGGACCCCCGCACGCCCGTATTCGTCTGCGCTGATTTCAATCGCCTCCGCCAGATTGTTTTTAATCTCGTCGGCAACGCCATCAAGTTCACCTCTACTGGCAGCGTCTCACTTCGCATCTGGCCCGAGGAGATCGACGATGTCCATTTGCTCATCCACTGCTCGGTGAAGGACACCGGCCCCGGCATCAGTGCCGGTGATATCGA
>Ga0351882_1068_pt1 | contig 34275 bp, 36 predicted proteins | sample BONcelFGM3001F13_FD_206762 | JGI IMG/M metagenome (GOLD analysis project Ga0351882, IMG submission 206762) | Enriched cells from coal bed in the Powder River Basin, Montana, United States - BONCAT cells FGM rep3 HSBNCT.FGM.300.1.F13 ... | reverse complement strand
AAAGCTATAACTTGACTAAAACCAGATTTCAGATAAAATTCATTGAACTTACTAAATATACAAATATATTTAAAAATTTGTAATATTGTATTATTGTTATATAGGTAAATCAAGTTTTCTCTAGTGTCTATATTGACACGCTAAAGCCTGTGGACCTTCTTGCCCACAAGCTGCACACTTCTATTGGCGTTGATTTGATAGCGGTAAAATTTAGGCTGGACGATTTTGTAAATGTCATGGCCAGATGCGGCTTTATCGATCACGGCTATTACAGCTCGATAATGGTATGGTTATCTCATTCAGTCGGCAAAATATAAGCCCGAATATTTCTTTTGGCCTGTTCTGGACAGCGCCAGCGCGATCCTTTTGCATAACTGCTATAAAAACATAATGATGAAAAATCCGTTCAATCTTGGTTCGCTGTCCCCTGGCACTCATCCGGTCGCTTTTCTGCTAATCCTCTGCGACGAGTTGCAGGAGTGGAACCGGAAGGCTTACGGAATCGAGGACAAGATGCGTACCCTTGCCGCCGAAGCCAGAGTAGAAGTGACCGACGAGAAACTTGCCGTGACCTTTATCACCCACAATGGATCGTTACCAACCGGTTTTTCCCGTGAAAAGAAAATGCTGCTGTTTAAGCTGCTTGATTTGAATGCGCTGTTCGATCACGTTGCTATTCACTGTAAATCGCTGAAAAAGCCGGTACTGCCTGAACCGGGCGACGAGGTCGTGCCACGCCCCGAACTGAAGAATCTTGAAAAACTCGCGCGCGCTATACACGAGATGTACAACAAAAAACAGCTCGAACGCTATCCCGGTAGACCTTTGAAATATCCTGATTTTGATAAACTGATGGATTCCATGAAATATTCGAAATTGCGGCAGGCCATGGATATACCCGAAAAATTACGGCAAATGGGCTATGTAATGCGTCCGTCGGGCAGATCAGGAGAACTCGTCATGAGTATTCCAAAAGTATATAGAATACCTTGCAGAGCAGGAACATGAAGCTTGGGTGGCTGAACGTAAAGCAACCGGCTGGGTAGCGGGAGATAGTGTAGACGCGGAAAAGAAAACAACTCCGTATCTTGTGCCATACAATAAACTGCCGGAGGACATCAAACAACTTGACCGCGACCCTGTGCAGAATATACCGGTACTGCTGGAGCGCATCGGCATGGCTGTATATAAGAAATAAAGGAGTTTTTTATTGCTCTCGCTACCGATGAATATTTGCGGTAAATGAACTGGTTAGGTGTAATTAGCTATATATACAACGGCAAAGGAGAATAGTATTATACAATGGGAAAATGTTAATATTTTCATAAGCTCAACCTTTAACGACATGCATGCAGAGCGCGATTATCTTGTGAAGAAGGTATTCCCGGAGCTTAGAGAATGGTGTGAGACACGAAAGCTGCGCCTTGTGGATATCGATTTGCGCTGGAGCAATAGGGCCAAGGTACTGGGAGGGGAGAGCTGCTCGCACGAGGTCGGAAGGCTGGATTAAAGGTATTATTGAACATATAAGATTAAAACAACAGAATCCGCCTGAAGATACGGCCGCATATGCTATAGCCTGGCATCGGGACCTGCACGGTCAATTGCTGAATTCAAAGGTTGCTGCGGTTGAATTAATCAATATTGTAATTATTCAATTTTAAAAAAGTTATTGACAAGAATATATGAATACATATATGATAAACTTGTATCATACATAAATGTATGATACAAGTTTATGTTATGGGAGGGTTATCAATGGATATTGAAAATATCATAAAAGAGGTGGCCAGAAAAGTATTGATGGAACAGGGGACTTCAGTCCAGGCCGAGAAATGCAGCAGTTATGACGCCTCCTATGCAAAGTATATGGACCATACCGTGCTGAAGCCCGCGACGACCAAGGAAACGCTTAAAAAATTCTGCGATGAAGCCAGGGAATATCATTTTGCGAGCGTATGCGTAAATTCGGGAAATATACGTTTCATCGCGGAGCAATTAAAGGGCTCGGGCGTGAAAGCGTGCAGCGTGATCGGATTTCCTCTGGGGGCGTGCACGACCTTTGTGAAGGAAATGGAAACCGTTGAAGCCATAAAAAACGGCGCGCAGGAAGTGGATATGGTGATTAACATCGGCGCGCTCAAGGATAAGGAATACGATTATGTTTTTGAAGATATCAAGGCGGTGGTAGATGCGGCGCACCCCTATGCGTTGGTAAAGGTGATCATCGAAACTAGCGCATTGACGGATGAGGAAAAAGTGGTGGCCTGCGAGCTTGCCAAACGCGCGAAGGCCGATTTTGTGAAGACATCCACCGGATTCGGGGCGGGGGGTGCAACCGTGGAGGACGTGCGTCTGATGAAGAGGACTGTGGGGGACGCCTGCATGGTGAAGGCCTCTACCGGTATCAACAACAGGGAAACATGCGATAAAATGCTGGTGGCCGGCGCGGTGCGGATGGGCACCAGCAAAGGGATCAAGATCGTCAGGGGGGACTCGGACTCGCCCGCCGAATGCCAGAACTGCGGCGCGTGCAATGCGAAATGTCCCACCGGAAACGTTGCGATTATAAAAAGTTCTTATTAACACATTAGAATATGGATATTTTACAGGTAATCCAAAAAGAGGCGCTGTGCATACTGGCCGCACAAAACATTAAATTTATTCCGGCGGCGGTATCCGGCCGGCATCTGCATTTGTCGCTTGAACATATCGAGATCCTATTTGGAAAGGGGTATCGGCTGACCGAATTGAAACCCTTATCCCAGCCGGGGCAGTTTGCGTGCGGTGAAACGTTGGAGATCAGAGGGGAGAAGGGCGCAATCAAAAATGTCCGTGTACTTGGGCCGGCCCGGTTCCGGACACAGGCCGAGATATCCATGACTGATTCGTTTACGCTGGGGGTGAAGCCGGTTGTGCGGCTTTCGGGCGACCTGTACGGGACGCCGGGCACGACGCTAGTCGGACCCTGCGGGCAAGTAAAACTGGAAAGCGGTGTGATCGTTGCCCTTCGGCATGTCCATATATCCGACGTACAAGGCGAGGCGTACGGTCTCAAGGACGGGGACATCATTTGCCTTAAGAAAGACGGGACAAGGCAGACCGTACTGGAAAATATTCTGGTGCGGCGCGGAGAAGGGCACGAACTGGAACTGCATGTGGACATGGACGAGGCAAATGCGGCCATGATAGCAAACGGCGATTATTTGGAGATTGTGTAAGTGGATAAGGAACTGATCGACCGGATTTATAATGAAGTGCAGAAAATAATTATGGAAATGAATACCCGGCCTGCGGCGGAAAAGAGCACCTTGGTGATCGCGGACGCCAATGTGCCCGCGCGCGATAAAGCGGCCGAGTTTTTAAACAGCCGGTTTTCCGATCTGAAATACGCCGTTTTGCCCGGCGAGGGTAGCGCGGAAGGGATCGCAACGGATGAAAAGGAGCTGCTGTCCGACGCCCTAAAAAGCGAAAACATCGTGCTTCTTGCGCCAAGAGTATGGCTTTTGGAAAATATCGCGATGGGCAGGGACGAGGGGCCGGTCGAACATATCATCATGCGTTCGGTGTTATGGGGCATAAGAGTGCATGTTCTCCTGGATTTTGAACGTCCAAAATTTAAGAGGGGAACATTTTTTGAAAAGATAAACGACATCCTGCATGTGCTGGCGGAGATGGGCGTTGTCATACTGTCGTACGTTTGTGTGCAACCTGAGAAAGAGGCGCACACATTGGTCACCGAGCAGGAAGTGTTGGACGCGTACGCCAGGGGAGAAGACCGGATCCTGTGCGCCCGGGGCGTAATCGTTACGCCGGCCGCAAAGGACAGGGCCAAAGAACTGAAAATAAAAATTGATGGGTAGGTGCCTTTTTATGCAGATCGCCAAGGTAGTCGGGACCGTTGTGAGTACGAATAAATCTGAAAAATTGCACGGGCTGAAACTCATGCTGGTGAAAATAATCGATTTGGACACTTTTAAAGAAAAAGGAGCGCCTCTTGTCAGCATCGATGCGGTGGGGGCGGGCGTGGGCGAGATCGTGATGGTCGTATCCGGGAGTTCTTCCAGGCAAACGGCCATTACCGATGCGAAGCCTGTGGATAATTCGATCATTGCCATCATCGACAGCATCGATATGGAAGGAAAGCGCATATTTTCGAAAAAAGAATAAAACCGGAATTTGTACAGCATATACTTGTTTCTTTATATTTGAGGTAGAGTTATGGAATTGACGGATATACAGATGAATCAGATTATTGAAAGTTTGAATAAAGCTTTGAATCAGGCTCCCCATATCGAACAAGGAGATGCGCAGGATGGCTGGCTTTTTGATGACGCGAATGAAGCCGTGGTCGCGGCCTGGGCCGCGCAGGCGAAGCTTGTTTCCCTGACGATGGCCGAAAGAGGCAGGATCGTTGAGGCGATGCGCCGCGCCGCGCGCGAAAATGCGGAAAACCTGGCAAAACTGGCACATGAGGAGACCGGTTACGGAAAAGTTACGCATAAAATAGAAAAAAACAGATTGGCTGCGGATAAAACCCCCGGAACAGAGGACCTTAAGACGCAGGCGTACAGCGGAGACAACGGGCTGACCATTGTGGAGGAGGCCCCTTTCGGGGTGATCGCTTCGATCACGCCCTCCACTAATCCGACCTCGACCGTTATAAACAATGCCATCAGCATGATCGCGGCGGGAAACACCGTGGTGTTTAACCCGCATCCTTCGGCAAAGCGCGCTTCCCAGGAGACCATGCGCATTTTAAACGAGGCGATTGTTTCGGCCGGAGGCCCGGATGCCCTGATCACCGCAGTGAAGGAGCCCACGCTGGAAAGCGGGAAAATCATCATGGAACACAAGGACGTCTCCCTGCTTTCGATCACCGGGGGAGAGGCAGTGGTGTCTGTCGCCATGAAGATCGGCAAAAAAGTGATCGCCGCCGGCCCAGGAAATCCGCCCGTGATCGTGGACGATACCGCGATTATACGGGAGGCCGCTCGGGATATTGTAGACGGGGCGAGCTTCGACAACAATATTTTATGCGTGGCCGAAAAGGAAGTGTTCGTTTTCGATACCGTCGCCGACCAACTGATGAGAGAAATGGAAAAGAACGGCGCGTACCGGGTGGCCGGAGGCGATATAGACAAGATCGCATCCCGGGTGCTGCAGTATAAAAACAGCCGGGCGGTGGCAAACAGAAAATATGTGGGGAAAGACGCGTCCGTGATATTACAGGACAGCGGCATACAATATCACGGGAATCCTCGGCTGATCATCGCTGAGGTGAAAAAGGACCATCCGTTTGTGACCACCGAGATGTTGATGCCCGTGTTAGCGGTGGTGAAGGTGTCGGATATCGAGGAAGCCATAGCGGAAGCTTTATGCGCGGAAAACGGATGCCAGCATTCGGCCATGATCCATTCCACCAATATAAAAAACATGTCCAAAGCGGCGAGCAGAATGAACACAACTGTTTTTGTAAAAAATGCGCCTTCCTATGCGGGTCTTGGGTTTGGCGGCGAGGGTTTCGCTACCCTTACAATCGCCACCCCGACCGGAGAGGGACTGACCAGCACATCTTCCTTCACCCGGAAAAGAAGATGCGTGCTGAAGGGTGATTTCAGGATCATATGAATATGGAAACAGGTGTAAAGGAAAGTATCTTTCAGGCCGGCGTGGTGGGCGCGGGCGGCGCGGGGTTTCCCGCCCATATAAAAATCGACTGCAAGGTGCAGACCGTGATAGCGAACGGTGCGGAATGCGAACCTCTCCTGAGGGTGGACCAGCTGATCATGAAGCATTTTGCGCATGAGGTCGTAGGGGGGCTGCAGGCCGTTATGGCGCATACCGGCGCGAAAAAAGGTGTGATAGCATTGAAAAAGCATTACGCGCTTGCGATAGCTGCCCTACAAGCCGCGATCAAGGGAACCGGCATCAAACTGCTTTTGCTCAAAAGCTTTTATCCTGCCGGGGATGAGCAGGAAATCATATATGAAGCAACGGGCCGGGTTGTGCCCACAGGCGGGCTGCCTGCGGACGTGGGGGCACTGGTGTTCAATGTGAGCACGCTGAAGAATATTTTTAAAGCGATAAACGGTGAACCGGTCGTAAGCAAATATGTGACGGTGTGCGGCGCCGTGCACAAGCCCGTAACCATACTGGCGCCCATTGGAACTTCTGTGAACGTGTTGATAGACGCCGCCGGAGGGATGACCGGTCCGGGCAGGGTTGTGATCGGCGGCCCATGCATGGGCGCTTTGGCGGAAGTCGGGGGCACGGTGGTCACCAAAACGACGGGCGGGGTGCTTTGCCTGCCTGAAGGCCACATGCTGCTGAGTAAAAAGGCGGATCTATGTCCGCCGGATATGAAACTGGCAAAGTCGGTGTGCTGCCAATGCCAGATCTGCACGCAGATATGTCCGAGAAACGCGCTGGGCCTGCATGTGCTCCCCAACAAAGCCATGCTGGCGGTTGCGAATTCGGATGGAAAGCTGCTTTCCAGTTACAACGGCATCTTTTCCTGCAGCGAATGCGGCTTATGTACGCTTTACGCCTGCAATTTTGGACTGAAGCCTTCGGCGGTGATGCAGATATTGAAAAGAGAACTGCTGGCATGCGGAGAAAAACCCCAAAAAGAAGTATATTGCGGCGTGGACGGAGGAAAGGAAGCTAAAAAGGTGCCGGTTTCTCGACTGATCGCCCGGCTGGATGTTTCAAAATATGATGTTGAAGCGCCGATGGGTCCGGAAATCAGCGCAAGATCCGTTCGGATCCCTTTGAAAATGCATGTGGGCGCGCCTGGCGTGCCGGTGGTACAGGCGGATGATACGGTGCAAAAAGGAGATTTGATCGCGGAGGCGGCCGGAGGGATCAGCGCGCGGACACACGCCAGTATAACCGGGACCGTGCGTACGATCGGACGGGATTTTATTGAGATAAGAGAGTAGGTTTTATGAGGTATTCTTTGGCAATGATCGAAACGCTCAGCATACCTGCCGGGATCATGGCGGGCGACGCGATGATGAAAGCGGCCGATGTCTCGCTGGCTGCCGCACAGGCGGTTTGCGCGGGAAAGTTTATTGTGGCGGTATCGGGCGACGTAGCCGCTGTGAAGGCCAGCCTGCAGGCGGGAAAAGAGTTAGCCGGAGCAACGTTGGTGGACAGCATGATCATCGCCAATGTGGACGGCCAGGTTCCCCTTGCGATGAATGCCTGCAATGAAGTGAACAAGGTGGACGCGCTGGGTGTACTGGAGACTTTTTCGCTGTGCGCCGCCGTGCTTGCGGCGGACGCCGCGGTGAAGGCCGCGGATGTCCGGCTGATTGAAATAAGGCTGGGAAGAGGCCTTGGAGGAAAATCGTTCGTCATTTTGACAGGGGACGTTGCGGCTGTAACGGCTGCGGTAAAAGCTGCCGAAGGGGCCGATGAAGTGCAGGGTTTGATGTCGCAGAGCGTAGTGATACCCTCTGCGCATCCTGAAATAATAAAAGCAATAATATAATTTGGAGGTAAACATGAAAGAAGCATTGGGAATGGTTGAAACAAAGGGGTTGATCGGTTCGATTGAAGCGGCGGACGCGATGGTCAAGGCTGCGAACGTACGGCTGGTCGGGAAAGAACAGATCGGGTCCGGACTGGTGACCGTTATGGTGCGCGGAGACGTGGGCGCCGTGAAAGCGGCCGTGGATGCCGGAGCCGCCGCCGCCAAGCGCGTGGGCGAATTGTACGGGGTGCACGTGATCCCCAGCCCGCATGACGATGTGGAAGGAATACTGCCTAAAGCGGAATAGAGAAGCGATATGTATACCGGATTTGTAACGGGGTCGGTCGTTGCGACCATAAAGGACGAAAATCTAAAAGGGATACCGCTGCTCACGGTGCGGCTGATTGAAAACGGCCGGCCAAAGGGTATAATTGTGGCGGCTGATTCGACGCGCCAGGCGGGCATAGGGGACCATGTTTATATGATCGGTTCCAAGGAAGCGGCGAAAATGTTCAGGCAGGAACTAACGCCGGTGGATGCGGCGATCGTGGGGTTCATCGACAAATATAACGAGCTTTTATAACCGGATGGGAGGAAAATGAAAATGAAAGAGGCATTGGGTTTGGTTGAAACGAGAGGATTGATCGGAGCGATCGAAGCGGCAGACGCGATGGTAAAGGCGGCAAACGTTAAACTGATCGGCAAGCAAAAAGTCGGCTTCGGGCTGGTGACTGTTATGATCCGGGGCGATGTGGGCGCGGTGAAAGCGGCCGTGGACGCGGGTGGAGCCGCCGCGAAGCGCGTGGGAGAGCTGTACGGAATCCATGTAATCCCCAGTCCGCATGATGATGTGGAAGGGATACTTCCCTCTTTGTAAGGAGAGATGCTTTGAAGATCGCGAGAGTTGTGGGAAACGTTATTTCGACAATTAAGGATGCGGGCTATATCGGGCGCAAACTCATGATTGTGGAATATTTGGATTCCGATTTCGAGCAGGAGGGTGCCCGGCAGATCGTATTTGACGCAGCCGATGCTGGAGTCGGCGATTTTGTTTTGGTGAATACGGATGGCGGCGCGGCGAACATGCTTTTGGATGACAATACGATCGTCGCGGACGGCACGATATGCGGCGTCCTGGACAGTGTGACCCAAGGCGGCAAAACGACTTTTCTATTCCATGAAAAAGGAGTATAATAATGGAAATCAACCATTTAATCGAAAAGGTTAGGAAAGAGGTCCTCGCCCGGCTGGACGCCGGCGGGCCAGCCTGCGATAAAAGCCTTGATCGGCAAGAGGTTCCCGCGCATATCGAGCACTCCCTTTTAAATCCGGATATTTGCAAAAACAAAATCGCGGAGGAGTGCCTTCTGGCCAGAAAATATGGCCTGGCGAACGTATGCGTATCTCCCTACTACGTGAGCCTGGCCGCCGGGATTCTGTGCGGGAGCAGCGTGGCGGTATGCGCTCCGGTGGGATTTCCGCAGGGCGCGGCTTCCACCGCGGCAAAAATATGCGAAATCCGGGAGTGCATGAAAAACGGCGCGACCGAGTTGGACGCGGCCCTGAATATTCTGGCGGTAAAATCGGGAGAATGGGCGGACGCGCGGTCCGATTTGGAACAGATGGTGGAAACCGCCCGGGGAAAGGCGAAAATAAAGGCGATTTATGAGCAAAGCCTTTATTCGGAAGAAGAAAAAGCCATGCTTTTGGATATGATCAAAAAAAGCGGCTGCGATTTTGTTAAGATATCCAATGCGATCACGGGCAAGCCCGCAAAAGAGGAGGACGTTGTATTTGTCCGCGGGATCGTGGGCAGAAATGTTGGAATAAAAATTGACGGGGGGATCAAAACATTGCAAAGGGCTATGGAAGTGCTGGGTGCGGGTGCGGACAGGATCGGCCTTTCCGCTTCGATCACGGTCGCGAAAGAAGCGCTTGCAAAATAAAACTGATATGGGCAGAGAGATTATATTACAAAACGAACTGGATACCGATAACAAGATCCCATTGTACTATCAATTGATGACCCTCATTAAACGGTATATACTGAGCGGTGTGTTGGAGGAGGGGGATTTGCTGCCCTCCGAAAGCGAATTGTGCGAGCGGTATTGTATCAGCCGTACCACTGTGAGGCAGGCTTTTTCCGCATTGGAGAAAGAAGGGTTGGTGATGCGTCAGCGAGGAAAGGGGACATTCGTTTCCAAACCGAAACTGAGGCGGTCTTTAAACAACCTGTACAGTTTTTCCGGCGAGATGAACCATTTGGGCCTGGTTGCCGATTCCGAAATTTTATCTTTTGAAATCATTGATCCGACACCGGATCTGATTGAACATTTTGTATTTAAGGCGGGGGAGGATACCCGCGTATATAAGATCGTCCGCAGGCGGAGCGCAAACGGAGAGCCGCTGATGATGGAGACCGTATTCATACCGGTAAAGTTCTGCTCCGATTTGAGCAAGGATATGCTGCAGAACGTTTCGTTGTATAAAACGATAGGGGAGCGGGCGAACATTAAACCTGTGCGGGCCGTGGAAACCTACGACGCGACGACCATTGACAGATCGCAGGCGAAACTGCTGCACTGCGCGCCCGGTACCTGCGCTTTTTTTGTGACCCGGATTTCGCAGGAAGAGTCCGGACAAATTTTTGAGGTGGCCCTGATCCTGGTTAGAGGAGACAGGTGCCGGTACGAAATCGAGCTTGTGCGGGACAATGTATCTTTCTCGAGACAAGTCGACTGAAATTTGTAAAAACTTTTGTTTGTTGACGCCAGCTTTGTATTTTGTGTTGAAATATTTATAAATTAATACTATACTTAAAAAAATAGAGTATTAAATGTATGGTATTGTATTTTTTTATTTGGATTAAATAATTAATAACATTTTCTGGAGGCGGAATATGGAAATTGGTACTGATTTGCAAAAGCTCATACAGGTGGCGAAGATGTATTATCAAAAGGAAATGACGCAGGAAAAGATTGCAAAACAGCTTTCAATTTCAAGGTCGGCCGTTTCTATGATGTTATCTGAGGCAAAAAACTACGGGATTGTTCAGATACAGATAAAAGATCCTTATGTGAACAACGAAGTGCTTGCAGACGAATTGTGCAAAAGATTTGGCCTGAGAAAATGCATTGTTGTTCCGACCAGTGTGACCCAGGAAAGGCTTTTGTTGAAAATCGTAGCGTCCAGGGCCGCCAAGTTTGCGTCTGAAATCATGTTCAGTCATTCTTCGATCGGAATCGCCTGGGGTTCGACCTGTTACGAATTTATTCAGGAATTTCCGCAAAATACGGACCTTTGCGATATCAATGTGGTTCCCCTGATCGGAGGTTCGCCTCTGGTTTCCACGGAGTTCCAGCTGAATGAAAGCGTCCGGATGTACGCCGAAAAGTTGCGGGGGTATCCATTGTTTATTTACGCACCCGGCATCGTGGATTCTCTTCAGGACAAAAAAAGGTTTTTGGAAAGCATTTATATGAAAACCATCACCGAACGATGGCAAAACCTTGATTTTGCAATCGTCGGCGTCGGGCAGCCGCCCGAGAATTACGATGACAGTTATAAACGGCTTTCCAACGATTGCCTGCTTGAGCAAATAAACAAATATCCGGAAAAAGTGGTGGGCGATCTTTGCGCCAGAAGGTTTAATATAAAGGGAGAAATATTGAATTGTGACTACAACAATAAATTGATCGGCATCGATGAAAAGGGGATGAAGAGCGCAAAAAATGTTCTGGGCATCGCAACTGGAAACAATAAGACTTTTTCGATCATCGGCGCGTTGAATTCCAAATTGCTGCATTATTTTGTGACCGATGAAAATACGGCAAAATATGTTTTTGAATATTTGGATTCCAATACAATTAAAGCTTTATCTTAGAGTCATCGTCTTGGGAGTATTTGAAAAGGCAGTTTGCAACTGCTTTTTTTTTGCGGTTCGGGGAGCCTTGTTTTTTTAAAATTCTGGCAAAAGGCTGGCCCTGTAAAAAAATACTATCAAATGTCATGAACAATATAAATACTATAAAAAAAATAAATATTAGATATTGACAAAGCATATATATATAATATATTATATAAATAACAGATGTTATAACAAAAGTCAATATTAAAACAACTCATGAAAAGAACCGTCAGACAATTAAGACAACGTTAAAAAATGATACAAAAGTTTTAAATAGCATAATCGAATAATTGGGAGGATGCAGATATGTATGAAAACGATAAGAAGGCAATAATCGGCGTGGCGCTTAAAATCAAGCATTACGGATTGATTCAGTTGGCTGGCGGAAATGTGAGCGTTCGGGAACAAAACGGAGACATCGTTTTAACGCCCTCGGGAATGAGTTACGATACCATGAAGGCCCAAGATGTATTGGTATTGAACAAGGATGGAGAAATAATCGAAGGAAAATTGAAACCTTCTGTCGATACGGGCGCTTTAAAATATATATATGATCATTGTCCGGACGTTTTTGCGATCATTCATACACATCAGCCCTACGCCTCCGCAGTCGGACTGATAGGAGATGAATTCCCTGCGTGTTCGACAACGCTGTGCAACGTAACTTTAGGTCCGGTGAGCGTCGCTCCGTACAGCAGCCCGGCCAGCATAGAAATGGGGATACAGACCGTAAATTATCTGAACGGAAAACGTGCGGTCATATTAAAACACCATGGTGTCGTAACGGTTGGACGGACATTGAAGGAAGCCATGTATGCCGCGATCTATATGGAGGACGCGGCAAAATGTTACCTGACGGCAAAGGCAGCGGGCGAAGTCGCGGTGATGAACGATGACGAAATCCGCATGGCGGTCGAAACCTTTTTTAACGTAGGACAGGATGAAGAATCGTTATAAAGTTAAACGTCTGCGGGGGTTTGCATTTTGACTAAATTATGTGATTTGCCGATCGGTATTTATGAAAAGGCGCTGAATCCTAAATTGTGCATAGAAGAAAAACTGGCCGCGGCAAAGAATGCCGGCTATGATCATATGGAACTGAATATTGACGCGAGTCCGGAAAAAATTGAACGCCTGTATGACCAAAATGGCGCTCTCAAAATAAGGAATGCCACAATCGAAATGGATGTGCCGATCTATACGCTGGCACTGACGGCTAACAGAAGCTATCCGCTGGGCAGCGCAGACCCGGCTGTCCGTAATAAAGGCATTGAAATCATCAAAAAAGCGATTGATTTTTCGGTCGTCGTGGGTATTCGGATCATTCATCTGGCCGCGTATGACGACATATGCGAAAACGAAAATTCAAGTGCGGAACGCCTGTTTAAAGAAGGAATAGCCGAATGTGTGGACTATGCGTCCAAAAAAGGCGTTATATTGGCACTTGAAACCATGGATACCCATTTTATGGGGAGCATCCAAAGAGTGATGGAATATGTGCGCATGATGGATTCGCCTTATCTGCAGGCTTATGTGGATATTGGCAATGTGACCGCGATGGACTTGGATCCTGCCGCTACGCTTCCCGCAGCCGGCCGGCATATTGTGGGGATCCATTTAAAGGACACGATCCTAAATGTGTTCCGGGATATCCCTTTCGGACAGGGAATCGTTGATTTTGAGCGCTGTTTTGAAACTTTATCCAAGATGCATTATGAAGGATTTTTTGTGGTGGAGATGTGGGACCACGGTGATATTGACGGCGATCAGGAAATCAGAAATGCGTACCGGTTTTTAAAGCATAAGATGAGCAATTATTGAACGCCTTATTCATAGGAGAGCACTGAGTTATGAAATATAAAAAATTGGGAACCAGCGACCTGGAAATTTCTGTGATCGGGCAGGGGACCTGGCCGATGGGCAATGATTTTTTTGGGCAGGTGGATGAAGACGAAGCGATACAGGCCATACACGCGTCGATAGACAACGGAGTGAATTTTATTGATACGGCTCCGGGGTATGGCGCAAACGGAGAAGCAGAGTCAGTGGTGGGGAAGGCGATTCGGGATCGGAGGGACAAGGTAGTTTTGGCAACAAAATGCGGTATACTCCGCATTTGGGGAGAATATGTTAAATGCTTGTCTCCTTCGACCATTCGCCATGAGGTTGAAGACTCGCTCAGGAGGCTTCACACGGATTGGATCGACCTGTATCAGATCCATTGGCCGGACTATAATTTCGGCATCGAGGGCGCTTTGGATACGCTGGCCGATTTGAAAAAAGAGGGCAAGATCAGAGAAATCGGCGTCTCAAATTTTTCGCTTGAGGAATTGCAGTGCGCTTTGAAGAGGACATACTTCGCGAGCATACAAACGCCTTTTAGTCTGTTGGACCGCTCCGGGGTCGATAACGGGATTATTCCTTTTGGGATCCGCAGCAATATCGGAATCGTTTCTTACGGTACCCTGGGAGGCGGAATATTGACCGGAATGACGAAAAAACCCGTTACCGGCGGCAGGGAGCAAAGAGCAAATTTTTATAATTTTTACAGCGAACCGCTTTGGAGCAAATGCCGGGAGCTGGTTTCGGTTTTGAAGGAGATCGCGTACGCAAAGGGGGTTTCGGTTGCGGGGATATCCATCGGCTGGGCCATCGCGCAGCCCGGGATCGCTTGTTCGCTCGCAGGCAGCGTTTTGCCCAAGCAGGCCGCGGAAAATGCGATGGCGGGCGACGTTGTGCTTTCGGGCGAGGAACTGGCCGTGATCGACAACGCGTACAGCCGGATCATGGATTAAAACCCGGCAGCATTTATTTTTATCAATTTGGCGGTTCACGGCCATTAAACTGTGAAACCTGCAACGGGTATTGCAGAAGATTCAAAGGAGGGATATGAAAAGCATTAAAGGGAAGGTTTGCGTGGTTACCGGCGCTGCGAAGAGTATAGGACTCGGAATTGCGGCCAGATATTTGGAACTGGGCGCCAAAGTTGTTATGATTGATATCGATCCGTCCGTACTGGACAGAGCAAGTGAATTGTCCGGGCAAGGCCACGAGGTGCGGGGATATATTCTGGATATTACGGACCGGAAAGCCGTGTTTGACTGCTACGCCAACTTTCAGGCGGGCTGGGGACCTGTGTATGCGCTGGTGAATAATGCCGGAGTGGTTTCGCAAAACCCGATCGAGGATGTGACGACCGAAGAATGGGAAAAAATGATGAGCGTGAACGTTTACGGGTCTTTTTATTGCATACAGGCGTCTGTGGCCGGCATGAAAGAGCAAAAGGAAGGAAAGATCATCAATTTCTCCTCAAAAAGCGGAAAAACAGGGTCTGCGCTCATGGTCCCGTATTCATCGGCCAAAGGAGCGATCATTTCGATGACGCAGGCAATTGCTTTTGAACTGGCTCCGTACAACATCAATTGCAACGCGCTTTGCCCGGGCATAACGGATATGACTGGCGTATGGGGCGCGGTGAGCAAGGGATATATTGAAAACCTCAAAATGGAAAGGGAAAAAGTTATAGCTAAGTTTACCCAGAAAGTCCCGCTGGGCAGATTGACCCAAATATCCGATCTGGTGGATTACGTTGAATTTCTGACATGCGCAGGCGATTATTGCACCGGGCAGGCCCTGAATGTCAGCGGTGGACGGGAGATGCATTAAAGGAGTATCATATGGATCTGCAATTGAAGAATAAAACCGTATTAGTGACAGGCGGCAATATGGGCATGGGCGCAGTTTTTGTGGAGAGCTTCGCAAAAGAAGGCGCGAATGTGGTGATCAACTATATCGTACAGCCCGAGCAGTCGGAATCTTTCGCACAAATGATCCGGGAGAAGTATGATACAGGCGCGCTCGCGGTTTTGGCGGATATTACGGATGAAGAACAGGTGGACCGGATGGTGGATAAGATTATAGAGGCTTTCGGGCACTTGGATGTCCTGGTAAACAATGCCGGTATATGGCCCACCCAGAATTTTATGGACATTTCTCTGGAAGACTGGAAAAAGGTAATGGACGTAAATTTAAACGGTGCATTTATCTGTACAAAAGCGGCTTGCAGGCAGTTTATGAAACAGGGAAAGGGCGGGCATATCGTCAATATCAATTCAAAAAGCGGGATATCGGTAACATCAGGAGGGCATGCGCATTATGCGACCAGCAAGGGTGGTATCACGCTTTTGACGAAATCCGTTGCGAGGGAAGTCAGCAAAGACGGGATTGTGGTGAATTGCGTTGTGCCCGGAATGGTAGCGACTCCCATGAACGAAAAGGAAAGAAACGATCCCAAAATGCTTGGTTATTATTTGAACAGGCTTCCCATGGGAAGCTTTTCCGATCCGGAAGACATTGCGAACGCCGTGCTGTTTTTGGCTTCCGATAAGGCGTATTTTACGACGGGATCCATTTTTGACGTGACGGGCGGGCTGCTGCTGTGAGCGGCAGGCCGGTAAAAATAGGCGCGTCCATACTTGCGGCCGATTTTTTGAACATTGAAAGCGAAGTGAAGCGGGCGGAACAGGCGAAGGTTGATAGTATACATATAGACGTTATGGATGGACATCTGGTATCGGATATCGCGTTCGGGGCGGGAAATGTGCGGTCGGTCTGCGGCGCGACCGATATATGCGTAGACGCGCATTTGATGATCGCGCGGCCCCAGTCGTTTGCGATGAGGATGATAGAGGCCGGCGCCGGCATTATCACTTTGCAGATGGAGCCCTGCCTGGACCTTTATAAGACAATATCCGATATCAAGGCTGCCAATGCCCGGGCATATGTGTGCATTCGGCCGGAGACGTCGGCGGGCCAACTGGAAGAAGTGCTTGAATGGGTGGATGGAGTACTGCTTGTAAGCGTTCCGCTGGGGATCGGCGGTCAGAAAATGATCCCCTCCATGAAACGAAAAATAAGCAGGCTTGCCGAATATAAAAATAAATGCGGTTATAGCTTCGAGATTGGGGTGGACGGGGGTGTGACTACGGAAAACGCCGCCGAGATCACCGCATGCGGAGCGGATTATCTGGTTTGCGGCACGACGCTGTTTGCCTCGACAGATATGCGTGCAACGGTTGAATCATTGAAACGCCGGATGTGAGCGGGGAAAAGGCGGGGACAATCGGAAAAAGTCTGATTTTAGAAAACCGGTCAGAATCGCTTATATAATGAGGCTGTATTGCTTGACAAATGCTTGGTGAAATCTTATAATTACAATAAAACAAATGAATTGACAAATGTTACGCTCGCCAAATCAATATACCGAAGCCTTTGTAAAAAATAAAAAAAATAGATGTTTTCAATCGCTTAATACAGTAAAAATACGGATCCAGTAGATAGGAGATATTTATGAATTCTTTGGAAAGAATTCAGGCCGCGCTCAGGAGGGAACCTTTGGACAGGGTGCCGACTTTTGAGTGGCTGATCGACCGAAAAGTGATCGATGCACTGACGCCCGGGGGAGCTTCCCACGCCGCGTTTTGCGCGCGCTGGACAGACGCTGTTTGCGTGGATATCAATTATTCGGCGCAAAAACTGCCCGACGGAAAAATAAAAGACGAGTGGGGAATGGTGAAAGAGTATACCACCGAGGCCCACTCTTTTCCGGTGGACGGCCCGATAAAGAGAATGGAAGACCTGGAAGGATACACGCCCCCCGACCCGGAGGCGCCGGGACGGTTTGCGGAGCTGAAAGACGCGCTTACAAAATACGGGAAGGACAAAGCGGTCATTTTGCATATGAACGACGTTTGGTCGCTGCCCTCCCGGATGATGCCTTTTGACGATTTTATGATGCTGATCATCGACCAGCCGGAATTCATCCGCTCTTTGGTCAAAATGACGGTAGACGCCCAGATCGAGCTGGCCTGGCAGGCCGCGAAAACCGGAGTGAAGTTTCTGTACACGGGCGACGATATCGCTTATAACAACGGACCCATGATTTCGCCCGCGGTTTTCAGAGAAATTTTCTTTCCCGAATTGAAAAGGATCGTCCGCGCCTACAAGGATCTGGGTTTTTTGGTAATCAAGCATACCGATGGAAACATCATGCCTTTGTTGGATATGTATCTGGAGGCGGGATTCGACTGCCTGGATCCCATAGATCCGATTGCGGGAATGGATTTGGAATTTATGAAAAAGAATTATGGGGACGTGATTTCCCTGAAGGGAAATGTGAACTGCGCCACCACATTGGTTTCCGGAAGCGTTGACGACGTGGTTTCGGAAACCAAACACTGTCTGCGCGTGGCCAAGGGAAAAACGGGATATATCGCTTCCTCCAGCAACTCGATTCATTCGTCGGTAAAACCGGAGAACTACCGGGTGATGCTGGAAGTGATTTTTGAGCAGGGCCGGTATACTTAAAGACGCGGGAGGATGGATCATTGGGTTTGTTGATGGGACTGGACATCGGTTCTACAAGTATTAAAGCCGTATTGTACGATCATTTGGGCAACTTCGTTTCTGAGGGGTCGTGCGCCATACCCTTGTCTTATCCGGATACGGAGCATGAAACCTGGTGCGTTTGGGAGCCCGAAAAAATTTGGGACTGCGTCGTTTTTTCTATTAGAAAGGCGATCTCGCAAAAAGAATCCGCACAGGAAGTGGACGCGCTGGCGGTGACGGGTTTTGGGATGGACGGCATTCCTATTGACAGAAGTGGAAATGCGCTGTATCCCTTTATATCCTGGCACTGCATGCGGACGCTGAAGCAATATGATGCATTCGGGAAAATGATGGACGCGCGTTCGCTGTTTCATGAAACGGGCAAAAAAGCCATGTATATGGACAGCATATACCGCATGATGTGGATGCAGGAGCATTTTCCCGAGATGATGGAAAAAACGTACAAGTGGCTGCTGATAGAGGATTATATCAATTTTAAGCTGTGCGGGGAGATCGCGACAGATTTTTCCATGGGTTCCACAACTTCCGCTCTCAAACCGGACACCCATACCTGGTCTGACAAGATTCTGCGGAAGGTCGGAATACCGGTAAGGATATTCCCACAGCCCATGCTGAGCGGAAAGGTTTTGGGAAAGGTATTGCCCGGCGTCAGCGCTCTGACCGGGCTTAACAAGGATGTGAAAGTCGTCCTGGGCGGGCATGATTATGTATGCGCCGCGTTTGCCGCCGGAGTGGTGGATGAGCATCAGATCATGGATATAACAGGAACTTGGGAAATGCTGATCCGGGGGTGCCGCGATTTGGATCTGACGCCTCAGCTGGCCGATTTGGGATATTATATAGAAGGGCATGTGGTTCGTGACGCCTATTGCATCTGCGTATCTAATGTGTCCGGAGACATGGCCGAATGGTACAGGAGGAATCTTGCCGAGAGCGAAGAGCAGCGCGCGAAGGAGGAAGGCTGCTCCGTATGGGACATATTGATGCGCGGGGCAAAGCAATCCCCGGTCGGGTCACGGGGATGCACATTTTTGCCGCACTTTTCAGGTAGCAATGCACCGGTTACAGAAATGACCTCTCTGGGCGCATTTGTGGGAATGCATAATCTGGTCACGAAAGTGGATATGATGCACGCGGTATTGGAAGGACTCACCTATAAAATGCGGGAGATGACCGAGACGCTGACGGGGAAGAGCCCGCTTCCTGATAGAATAATCGCAATGGGGGGCGCTGTGCGAAATCCTTTATGGATGCAGATGAAGGCGGATGTTACCGGAATTCCGATCGAAGTACCCGACCTTCACGAAGCTACCCCACTGGGCGCTGCCCTGCTGGCCGGCCTGGGGACGGGCGCATATCAAAACACGGACGAAGCGGTTTTGGCCGTTCGCAGGGAGTGCGTTTTTTATGAGCCGAATACTGCCGCATATACGCAGTATGACGATTTATATAAAAATGTTTACAGATTACTGCAGCCCGCGCTTAAAACTGTTAATAGGAATATACATGAAAGGTTTATAAGTGGGAGCGGATGACAAACATAAACGGAGGTAAAAACGGACAAAGTGTGGTTTTAAGGGGACGCTGAAAATAATAAATCAATATTTTGTGAATTTTTGTTGACATTTATACTTAAGAATACTATACTGAAAACAAATGTTATAACAAGCGTCAAAGCCCCCCCGTTAAATTGCATTCCTGATTAAAAAATACTGTGCATCATGATATTTTTTAATATATAAAAAACGAATGAATTTATATTTTAATTTCCTATCCAATAGGACAGGACAATAAAAGGAGGTATAAAAATGAAAAAAATTGTAGTTGTTCTTGTATGTATCCTTTTGGTTGCAGGGTGCTTTGCGATGTCGGGCTGCCAGTCTGGCACGCCGGCCGCATCCGAATCTGCTTCCGAGCAGGCTACAACGCAAGAGACGGTAGCTGAATCACAAGCTGCCACGAGCGAGTTCCCGACGGAAATACCCGAGGGATTGCAGATTGCCTATTATGTTTCAACCCTGAACAATGGTTACCATCAGGGAGATGCAAACTGGGCGAAAAAATACGCCAAAGAGCAGTATGGCGCAGATATTACTATCATGGACGGAAAATCCGATAACAATGTAATGGCGGAGAACGTTGAGCTGACACTGGCTGGCGGATATGACATGTCTTCCTTCTTCGTATGGGAAGGGGCCACCGTTCAGGACACTGTCCAGGAATGCATTGACGGCGGAATGGCATCCAATATGTTCTATCAGACGGTAGGCGATATCCAGATGCCCTTCATTTATGTAATCGAGCGCGAGGCAGCGATGGAAATGGGAAAGGTAGCTGCGACAAAATGGAAAGAATTTCATCCTGACATACCAATCAAATATGCTGTGATCGGTTGGATGGAAAATCCGACGGTGGATGTTGAGCGTACCAATCCGTTTGTGGAAGGCGTGAAGAGCGTAGATCCGAATGCGGAGGAGGTTGCCATGCTGGATGCCGGCGGTGGAACGGAAGACGCATATGCTGCAGCACAGGATCTGCTGCAGTCTAACCCTGATGTGAACATCATTTACGGTGAATCCAACGATTTGATAATCGGGATTATGACTGCGCTGGAGGAAGCCGGCAGGGGCGTTGCGGTGGATGGCGTATGCCAGACAGAGATTGTATGCTCGACGGATGCACCCGAGTCGGAAATCAAGGCAATATATGATCCAACCAGTTCTCTGAAGGTCACCATGAGCATGACACCAAAAGACAACGCGCTCGCCAGAATCGACAATCTGATGGACATTTATCTTGGAAAAATTCCGCAGAATGAATATCTCGAAATCAATACATACGATAAAGAGATCGATTACTGGAACACAAAACCGGAAGATGCCATCGCGTTCTTCAATGATCAGTATATGGGTGACCTTACGCTGGCGGACCTTGGATTGTAACATTACTTTTCAGCTATGACCCGAAAAAAAAGATCATATTTAATGGTCGTTTAACAATCAGTAAAACCGCACAGCGTGGGAAATTCTATTCCATACTGTGCGGTTTTACAAAAATATTGAAAGGGTAGACGAACATGGATGAATACTTAATGCGTATTGAAAAGCTTACAAAACAGTTTCCCGGCGTTGTGGCTGTGGACAACGTGAGTTTTGATGTGAAAAAAAACACGGTACACTGTCTGATCGGAGAAAACGGCGCAGGAAAATCTACTCTGATAAAAATGCTGACCGGAGCCCTTGAGCGGACCAGCGGCAGAATTCTCCTAAACGGAAAAGAATTCAACGCCCACAACACCAAAGAAGCATTGGATTGCGGAATCAGTACATTGTTTCAAGAACTCAACATCGTGAATGAACTTTCGGTTGAAGAAAACCTGATACTGGGAGAAGAGGATACGCGATTCTCCATTCTTCGCAAAACAGATAAAATTCAAAGAATGGTCAACGTCTTAAAGGAGATTGACGCAAACATTAATCCGAGGACACTGGTGGAAAATTTAAGTGTTGCACAAAAACAGCTGGTTGAAATTGCAAAAGCCATCGCAACCGAAGCGGAAATCATCATTATGGATGAGGCGACGGCAGCCATTTCGGAAAACGAGATAAAAAAGTTGTTTCGTATAATAAGAGAATTAAAAGAAAAAAAGATGACCTTTATCTATATATCACACCGGTTGGATGAGGTGTTCGAATTGGGCGATTACGTTACGATACTTCGGGACGGAAAACATATTGCCACAAAACCAGTCAATGAGGTTAAGGACCGCGGCGAACTGATTCACATGATGATTGGCAAAACGGTATTTGAACATTATATTTCCAGCACATCAGTTACGGATACAGTCGTGCTGGAGGGCAAGGGGCTGACAAATGAAAAACTGAGCGACATAAACTTTGAAATCCATGAAGGCGAAATCATAGGGTTTTACGGTTTGGTGGGCGGAGGTAAAACCGAGCTTTCGCGCGTGCTGTTTGGTTTGGACGATTTTTCCGGGAAAATAAAATACCGGGGAGAGGATTTGAAGGTGATCCCGCATAACATGGTTAAAAAAGGAATCGTGCTGGTTCCGGAGGAACGACGCACGCAGGGATTGTTTACCAGCCTTACGGTTAAAAAAAATATTTCCGTAATGAATCTAAAAAAACTTTCCAAGAGGGGTTTTCTGCGTAGAAAACAGGAGGATATGGTTGCAAAAGAATATATCGACAAGCTCAATATTGCAACTTCCAGCGCGGAAAAAGAGGTTGCTTTCCTTTCAGGCGGCAATCAGCAGAAAGTGGTATTCGCAAAATGTCTGTTTGCCGATTCGGACATACTGATTATGGATGAGCCGACACGTGGCGTGGATGTCGGAGCCAAGGCTGAGATATACGCTATTATCCGTAAATTGGCCGGTGCGGGAAAATCGATTCTGTTTTTTTCTTCGGAATTGCCTGAAATCATCAATATGTGCGACCGTATCTTCCTATTGTCTGACGGGGTTATAAAGGCGGAAATGAAGAACGAAACGGATATTGAAAGCGAGAAAATTTTACAGATTGTAACAGGAGGGTAAATCGTATCATGAAAGACGTTAGTTTGACAAAAGAAAATATGATTAAACATAAAGTGAGCAATGAAACGTATATGACGCTATATATGCTTTTCGTATTGTTTGTCATTATTGTGGTCGCTTCGTTGTTTGTTCCGACATTCTTATCAATTGGAACATTTTTAAACATATTGGCTCAGCAGTCCTACCTGATTATTATGGGTATCGGTGTAACCTTTTTATTGCTGACCGGGAATTTTGATTTATCGGTGGGGTCTGTCGCTTCCTGCGCTGCTGTGCTGTCTGTTTTTTTCTGTCAACCGCTGGAAGGTTCGGCCAGTTCGCTTGGCATGAACAACGGCTGGGGGCTTTCGGTTCCGGCAGCCATGATTTTGGCGCTGCTGGTCTGTCTTGGAATTGGAGCGATTAATGCCTTGTTCATTGTGCGTTATAAGATTGCTTCTGTTATCGTGACACTAGGCACCTTGTATATTTCACGTGGAATAGCGCAAGTTGTAGCGCAGGGTGCAAACCGGAATTTGGGCCTTCCGGATAGTTTTTCGAGGTTGGGCGATACTACGGTCGGTCCTTTGGGACTGCCTGTTGTGATTATGCTTGTGGGTGTTGCTATAGCGCTTATAGTGGAGAAGGGAACTGTGTTTGGCAGACGAATGTACCACATCGGTGCGAACCGTGATGCTGCAGTGATTTCAGGAATCAAGGTAAACAAGCAGCTAACTTCCTTATATTTAATCAGTGCGCTGCTTTCCGGTTTTACCGGGCTCATCATCGCTTCAAAATTCAAATCGGGCAGTTCATATGCTGCAAACGGGTATGAATTCGATGCGCTGGCTGCCGCAATTCTGGGCGGCACAAGCATCCTTGGGGGTTTTGGTTCGATCGTCAGCTTGTTAATTGGCGTGTTCATTTTGGGCATCATTTCGACCTGCTTGAATCAAATGGGCTTCCAGCCCGCCACACAGACGATATTTAAGGGAATTATTCTGGTGATTGCCGTTATTGCCCAGCGTGTCGGCATTTCCAGGCGAAGCAGAAAATTATAAAGGAGAACCATCATGGAAATAAAAAAGAGGACGTCATTTAAGGAAAAATTAAAGGAAGCGTATGTGCTGTTGATTCTTGTGGGCACCATTTTGATTCTCGCATTTTTTTCGGATGGAAAGTTTTTATCAAACGCAAGCATTATCAATGTGCTCAGGGTATCGGTTGCGCCGCTGGTGGTGGCGACTGTCGCCACATTGCTTATGATCACGGGCAATGTTGATCTGTCTGTAGGCAGCATTGTTGGATTGGTGGCCACTGTATACGCCATTATGGCGCAGGTCGGTATTCCCATTATATTCTCCATGCTGGTGGTGGTCTGTTTGGGGTGTGCATGCGGATGGATTAACGGACTTTTAGTTACCAAACTTAATATCACGCCCGTTATCGTGACGCTGGCAACCATGAGCTTGTTTCTTGGGATTGCAAAACTACTGATACCGGATGGATTCGATATCATTAAAAATAATATGCCTGAAGATATGCTGATGTTTGCCAAGGGAAATGTGGTGGGCAAAATCCCGCCTTCCATTTTTGTTTCAATCATTATCGTTGGAATTTTTGTTTTCATGCAGAAGAAATCCACCCTGGGTAAATATTCGGTCGCGATCGGTGGCAATAAGATAGCTGCGCAGCTTGCCGGCATCAATGTGCAGCGTGCGGTTTGGCTTCTGTATGTACTGGTGGGCGCTGTTTCGGCGGTTGGCGGGATTACCCGCGCAAGTTATATGCAGGCGGGGGACCCGGATGTTGGATTTGGACTTGAGGTTCAGGTGATTATTGCAATTTTGCTTGGCGGCGCTAGTTTCTCGGGGGGCAAGGGTTCCATCTTGAATACGGTGGCGGCCGTGTATATCATGATCTGCTTGGATAAAGGGCTTACGCTGATCGGAGTCGATTCCTACTGGTCCATGCTGATCAATGGCATGGTGTTCATTGTGGCGCTGGTTGTGAATAACGCTATGAAATTGAACGAGATCAAACAAAAAAAGAGATTTGAGATGGGCAGCCGGCTGCAGCTTAGAACGTAGCCGTTTGGGTCGGGCGGCGCTCCCGAGGTATTGCTTATGGATATGGGATTGCATTCGAAAGTGGCGCTGATTACGGGCGGAAGCAGCGGTCTTGGCGCGGCGGCTGCGCTTCTGCTTGCGCAGGAAGGGTGCCGCGTAGCGGTGAATTATATCGAAGGGGATGAGAAAGCCCGGGCTTTTGCAGAAAAACTCAAAAAGGATACGGGCTCGGACTGTCTAGCGGTGTACGGCGATGTTTCAAAAGAGAAAGACGCGGACCGTATGGTAGAGGAAACGACCGCTAAACTGGGCGGGCTGGATATTCTGGTGAACAACGCGGCCTGCCTTAAAAAGAATTATTTAAAAGATATGCCTGTGGAGGAGTGGCAGCTTGTTCTGGACGTAAATCTTACGGGCACATTTCTCTTGACCCAGCGGGCGGTGAAATATTTTTTGGACCACGGTATTGCGGGAAAGGTGATCAGCGTGATTTCGCAATCCGCATTCAATGGAACAGGCAGCGGACACGCGCATTATTCCGCGTCCAAAGCCGGGATCGTAGGCATGAGCTTATCCCTTGCCCGGGAAGTGGCCAAAGACAGGATACTCGTCAACTGCGTCGCCCCGGGGATCATTGAAACTCCCATGGTGAGAGAAAAAATACAAAACAACAAGGAATGCTACATGAGGACCATACCGGTGGGCCGTCCGGCACAGCCCGTTGAAGTGGCGTACGCAGTGCTTTTTCTCGCTTCAAAGATGGGAGATTATTTGACAGGCGCGACAATAGACGTGTCCGGCGGAATGATGATGCGTTAATCAGAAAATTGGAGGATGAGGAAATGTTAGTGAGTGAAAATGACCGGAGTGTTTTGAGGGAACTGGCAAAACAATACAGCGAGATCGCCGCTTTGCCGATTATGAGTGAACGTAAAAAACAGTGGAAAAACCTGCATGATTTAAAGCCCGACCGGCCCATGATTATTTTTGAACCCTACTGGCTGGACGGATATTTAAGCGATTATACCTTAAGATGCGAAGATGAAGCGCTCAGGAATCTGGAAATCAAAATGATGTTCACTATCAGGCAGTTTGAGCAGATGGGCGACGATATCGTGGTGGAGCCGTATTTCAGACTGGGCTGGCAGGGGGTCAACATCAATTCCACCGGAACGGATTTCGGGGAAATAAAAATTGTGGAGCACCATGCGAAGGAAGCTTCGCTCGCTTACCTTTCCAATTTTCCCATTCAGACTCCGGAGGATATCAAGAGGCTGACGCCCAGGAGCTTTCAGGTTGAAAAAGAACCGGTGATCGGAATGAAAAACATACTGGATGATTGTTTCGGCGATATCCTTCCCGTTAAAATAGGCAACTTTGACAATTTCGACCCCTGCCTGGGCAACCAGCCGTTTATAGGGAACTTTTTTATAGGGGTCACATGGGACCTGTTCAAGCTGATCGGGTCGCAGGCCATGATGCTCTGGCCGTATGATTATCCGGATGAACTGAAGCTGCTGCTTGATTTTCTGGTGGACGACAAGAAAAGATTTTTTGAATATCTGGAAGATGAGAAGCTGATATGTTTCAATACCGACAATCAGTTTGCCGGGCCATCCTGCTATGGGTACGTATCCGACCTGCCCGCGCCGGACAGCGAAAAAGACGTGCGGCTCTGCGACCTGTGGACGTGGTCGGAATCGCAGGAATCCGAAGCGATCTCCCCCCAGATGTTCAATGAGTTTTATCTGCCCTATATGGCCGATCTCGCAAATATGTTCGGGCTTTCTTATTACGGCTGCTGCGAGCGGATCGACCAGAAGTTTGAGCATATCGTGAAAGCCATCCATAACATACGGATATTCTCGGTTTCCGGGTGGTCCAACTTTGAAGCCGCGGCCGAGCTGATAGGCAAAGACTACGTTTACAGCAGGAAACCCGTTCCGGCGTATGTCAGTTCTTTTGAGCCCGATTGGGATGCCGTGAAAAAGGAGGCCAGGCAGACCTGGAACGCGGCTAAAAACTGCAGCCTGGAAGTGATATTACGGGATGTGTATTCCAGTTTGTGCACGCCGCAAAGGTCGGTCGAATGGGTGAAGATATGGAAAGAAACCATAGGGATCTGATTGTGATGCTTAGAGGAGGATCGAGTTGTGGCTGAAAAATATCTGGTGGGCATCGACGTCGGCACGACTGGGACGAAGACCCTTATTTTTAATTTGAAGGGTGAGATCGTAGGGAGCGGGTATAAGGAATATAGCTGCAGTTATCCGAAACCCAATTGGGTGGAGCAGGATGTGCGGGAACTGATAGGCGCCATGTTTGAGACCAATAAGATGGCGTTGCGAAACGGTAATATCGACCCAGCCGATATCTTATCCATAGCCGCGTCCACCCAGAGAGGGTGCTGCGTTTTTGTGGACAAAAGCGACGACCCCATGCTGATGATCTCGTGGCAGGATAACCGCACCACGGACGAGGTGGGTGAGATCGCCCAAAAAATCGGAGACGAGACATACTACAGGATCACGGGCATGCCCAACGCGCCGACCTGGCTGCTGCCCAAAATATTGTATGCGCGTTCAAAGCTGCCGCAGATATGGGAGCGCACCCATAAGCATGTGCAGCTGCAGGACGTTATATTAAAAGCCCTGGGGGCGGACGATTATTACACGGACGAATCGGCCGTTGCTCTGACCGGGCTGTGGGATACGGACGCGCTCAGGTATTCGGACGAAATCATGAGCCGGTTTGATATCGACAAAAATAAAATGGCCAAAGTATGCCTGCCCGGCACACGGGTGGGCCGGATCACAAAAATAACGTCCGAAAAGAGTGGTTTTTTGGAGGGGACGCCGGTTTGCGTGGGGATCGGAGACCAGAGCAGCGCAACGGTGGGCGCGGGAGTGGTGTACCCCGGGATGCTTTCCGTATCGCTGGGCACCGGCGGGATGGCGGTGGCTTTTCTGGATAAAAAATACCGGGATCCCAAGGGGAAAGCCATCGTATGCAATCATGCGCTGCATGGGAACTGGCAGCTGGAGGGCCTGCAGAACGGATCCGCTGGCGTTTACAGATGGTTCAGGGATGAAGTGGCGGCGCTGGAATACTATAAGTGCCAAAAGGACGGACGCGACGTATATGAGGCGTTGAATGAAAAAATAAAAGTCATACCAGTTTTATCAAACGGGCTTCTATGCATGCCCTTTTTCGCGGGGGCGGCTTCCCCGCGCTGGAACGTGAACGCGCGGGGCATGTTCTTCGGCTTGACCCTGTCCCATACCCGGGCGGATATGGCGCGCGCCTGCATGGAGGGAATCATTCTGGAACAAAAGGACATCATTGAAAATTTTAAAGACAACGGGGTTGCGGTCAACAAGGTGCGGATCATCGGCGGGCCTACGAAATCCGAAATATGGAACCAGATACAGGCGGATGTATACGATGTGCCCGCGGAGACCCTGAAAGTGAAAGACGCCGCCGTTCTGGGCGCCGCTTTGGCCGGCGCAGTGGGAGTCGGACTATACGCCAATGTGCGGGAGGCGGTGGATGATCTTGTGAAATTTGATAAAAGATACGAACCCATCCCCGAAAATGCGGAGAAATACCGGGAACTTTTCGGCATATATTGTGATATTTACCAAGCGCTGAGCGACAATGGAGTGTACGACAGGATCGCGAATCTGCAGAAATAACAGCAAAAAGCAAACCGGAGGTATAACGGATGAAACTGACCAGAAGACAAAGAGTTGAGACAGCCTTGAATCATATGGAGCCCGACCGCGTTCCGCGGGATATGACCATTACGATGAAGCCATATCAGGATCTGCTTGAATATCTTCATATGAGCGACGAATTGTGGTGGGATGAATGGGCGCACGCTTTTCCAAAGCCCGAGGTGCTGGAAAAACTGGATATTGACGTTATGCATCTGCCCTTTGGGAGGACGGCGGATGGATTTTGGGATATGAATTGCCGGGAATATATTGACGAATGGGGATGTAAAAAAATAAAGGTGGAAGATGAGAACGGGGGTTTTTTATTCCAGATGGTCGACCACCCGCTGTCCGGGGCGGAATCGATTGAAGATATCGAACGGTATGACTGGCCGGGTTTGGATGAACCCAGGCTGGAGAATTTTGAACGGTATGTCAGGCAATTGTACAATGAAACAGATTTTGCCCTGACCATGACGTTCGGCGGGAACGTATTTGAACGCTCCCACTACCTGAGGGGCATGGAAAACTTTTTTGTGGACCTGCTGATCGAGCCGGAAAAAGCCGCCGCGGTGATGGATAAGGTTCTTGAAATCAATCTGCACCGCAACGAGCAGATATTGAAGGCCGTGGGCAAACATCTCACATATTTCAGGTTCCAGGGGGAGGACCTTGGTTCGCAGGACGGGCCGCTGATCGCCCTTACAACATTCAGGGATGTGGTGAAACCCCGCCTGCAGACGGAATGGCAGACTGCCAAGAAGGAATTTTTAAAACAGAATCCGAGCGGAAAGATCTGCATCCATTCCTGCGGGGCGGTGTATGACTTTATTCCGGATTTTATTGAGATGGGCGCGGACATCCTGAACCCCCTGCAGCCGAATGCCAAAGGGATGGATACCGCGCGCATAAAAAAGGAGTTCGGGGAACGCCTGTGCTTTCACGGCGGAATCGATTCGCAGGGACCCATCGCCAAGGGGAGCGTTCGGGACGTCGTGGAAGAAGTGAAACTGCGGCTGGAAAACCTGATGGAGGGCGGGGGATATATTCTGTCTCCTTCGCATAATTTTCAATCGGATACAACGCCCGAGAAGATCGCCGCCCTGTACGAGGCGGCAGGTGAGTTTGGAAGATACGGCATGAAATAAGCACCATGCCCTGGTATTTTTAGCGATGATTTTGGAGTGAATTTATGAAAGATTTTAACGGATGCCGGTTGGGTGTTTACGAAAAATCGCTTCCCGCGAAACTGCCGTTTGCGGACAGATTGCTGGCTGCGCGGGACGAGGGGTATGATTTTTTGGAAATCAGCATCGACGAAACCGAGGAGAGGATGTCCCGCCTGGACTGGAATAGTGAAAAGAGACTGGAGCTTTTAAGAGCGATCAATTTAAGCGGCTTGCCCATCCTGACCATGTGCCTTTCGGCTAACAGGCTTTATCCGATCGGCGCACAAAACAAAGAGGTGCGGGAAAAAGGGCTGGAACTCATCGGAAAAGCCGTCGATTTTTCGGTTGATATCGGCATCCGGATCGTTCAGGTGGCAGGCTATGATGAATTCTATAATGAAAGCAACCAAACCACCCGGCAGCTTTTTTATGATTCGCTGAAAAAGGCGGTTGAGTATGCTTCGAAAAACGGGGTGGTGCTTGCGATCGAAAATGTGGATACGCCCTTTCTGGATTCCATAGAAAAGATCGCTTTATGCGCCGAATCCTTAGGATCGCCTTATTTGCAGATTTATCCGGATATCGGAAACCATTTCGCGATGGGGCATACCCTTTTGGATGAAACGGCTTTAAAAAATAAAAGGATCGTCGGTTTTCATTTGAAAGACACGCTGCCCGGCATCATGCGGGAAGTGCCCTATGGAGACGGTATCGTAGATTTTTCCGGATTTTTTAAGCAGATGATCCGTTTGAATTTTAGCGGCCTTTATATGGCCGAAATGTGGGCGACGGAGGATGAGAGGGCCTCAATTGCCTGTATCGCGGCGGCCCGGGAATTTTTGGCGAAAAAATACGCAGAGGCTGAAAGAAAGATTGAGATAGCCGGATAGACTAAATGAGGTGTTTTTATGAATAATGAAGAGAGAGTTTTGAATTTGTTTTTAAAAAAAGATGTTGATTTTCTGCCCAGTCAGATCACATTTTCGGATGTGACCCGCCATGCCCAGATCAGCCAAATGCTGGGACTGTCCGGCCCGGAAGAACTGGACGGGTACCTGCAGAACCATATCGCCCTTACGTTTATGAGCGACGATATCCCGCTGTTTTACCGGAACGATGTGCCGACCCTACAAATGCTGGAAGAAAAGGGATATTGCAAGGTGGACTGGGACAACAATATCTGCTACGACAACTGGGGCATGGGCATCCGGATGTATTGCGACGGCTTTTTTACCTGCTATGCGCCTTTGGCGGGGGACAGTGAACAAAATAAAAGGGCAAGGAAATTTCTGCCCGAACGCCTTTGGGACGTGATCGATATGCCCTTGCGGCAGGCGGTAAAAAAATATACCGCTCCCGACCCTTTTTCTGAGCACAATTTTGACTGGTTTGAACGCGACCAGGCGTTAAAGGGCGATTTTATGGTGATTCCTTCGGGATATTTCGGTATTTACGAGAGAGGGTATGCGACGCTTGGATTTGAAAATTTTATGCTGCAAATGGCCGACGACCCCGAAACGATAGAGACTTTGCTAACTAAAATTGCGGACTACCGGATCGCTGTTGCTCATAAAAAGGAGGAATACGGTTTTCGGGTATGCCATATCGGGGACGATCTGGGTACCCAATGCGCGGGGTTTTTCTCTCCGGATATGTTTGAAAGCCTTTTGCTGCCCCAGTACAAACGCCTTTTTGCGGCGCATAAGAAGTATGGGCATTTTATGATCATCCATTCCTGCGGAAATATCATGCAGTATCTGCCCAGCTTAATCGAAGCCGGGTTGAACGGATGGGAGCCTCTGCAGCCATGTAACGATCTTCGAACGGTAAAAAAGGAATTCGGCCGCGACCTGGTGCTTTGGGGAGGGATCGATACGCAGACATTACCCTTTTTAAGCGTTCCGGAAGTCAAAAACCTGGCGCGGGAAGTGATATCCATCCTGGGAAAGGGAGGAGGACATATTATTGCCCCGGCGCAGGAGATTATGAACGACGTTCCGCTGGAAAACGTGGCCGCTCTTTTGGAAACCATAGTGGAACAGAGGGAAAAGGTGCTGCATGAATAGGGAAATGAGCAGCCGGGAACGGGTGAAAACAGTGCTGGCGCATAAAGTCCCCGACCGTGTGCCGACCGATCTTTGGGGTTCGGCATCCAGGATTTGCGACGAACTGTATTTTGATTTGCTAAGATATTTTGATCTGCCTCATATGGGAGACCTGATACGGCCGGGTACGGTGACGCAGTTTGAGGATTACGCGCTTGCCGAACGGCTGGATACGGATTTCAGGCATATCAATATCGGAAAGCCCGAGCATTTTAAAAGCTACACCGACGAAAACGGATATGTGATAGACGAATGGGGGGTAGGCAGAGACGTGACCGCCCTGTATCCCACCGTTGCGTATTTTCCGCTGGCCGAAGCGGAGGAAGAAGACATTGACCGGTATCCCTGGCCGGACCCTTTTGACAACGGAAGGATAAGGGGACTCGAGCAAAAGGCGAAAGACTGGTATTTGCACACGGACAAAGCCATTACGGCCACGGCGGCAAATTCGGGCATGTTTTTTGAGGTGGCTCAGTTTTTAAGGGGACCGGAAGAATTTTTTATTGATATGTGCACAAACGAGGGATTCGCGGCACGGTTGATTGACAGGATCGCCGATATTTTGATCGATATCAACCTGTTTTATCTAAAACCGATCGCACCTTATCTGGAATGGGTGGAGTTTACATCCGACCTGGGGACGCAGAACGCTCCATTTGTATCCGGGGATATGTTCCGGCAATATTTTAAAGAACCGTTTTCCCGTGTATTTGGCGCCGTAAAAAATGCATATCCGAATCTTAAGGTGTTTTTTCACAGCTGCGGGTCCATATATTCTTTTATTCCGGACCTGATCGAAGCCGGGGTGGACGTTTTAAATCCGATTCAGCCTCTGGCCGCCGAAATGGACCCCGCCAGAATAAAAAGAGAATTCGGCAGGGAGCTTGTTTTCCATGGGGCGATCGATATCCAGAAAGCCATGTGCGGAAGCGCAGACGATGTGGAGCGTGAAGTGAAGCTGCGCATCCGGCAGATGGCCGGGGACGGCGGATATATACTTTCGCCAAACAACCATCTGCAGAACGATGTGCCGGCAGAGAACGTGGTGAAATTATACGGGTCGGCCAGGGAATTCGGTGCGTACTGATTCCTGGTGAATTTACGGTTCAAAGGCTGATCGGGTATATCCAATATATTTTTTAATTTGCGTGAGGAGGAAGAGCATGAAATTAAACAGGGACCGGGCGGCTAAATGTACTATAAATTATATTCAGCCAGAATATTTGAAGAACGGGTAAACGAAATGTTTATACGCGGCATGATACATGGAACTACACATTTGAGCGTGGGACAGGAGGGGTTGGCTGTAGGAGCCGTCTCTGCGATCCGCAGGGACGATCTTATGATGAGCAACCACCGGGGCCACAGCCATTGCATAGCGAAAGACGCGGATGTGAAAAAAATGATGTGCGAGCTTCTGGGCAGGGAACCCGGATTCTGCAAGGGAATGGGAGGGTCCATGCATATTGTGGATATCCAGGCGAACAATTACGGCGCAAACGGAGTCATCGGCCCTTCGGTATCCATTGCGACCGGGATTGCTTTGGCATTGAAAAAGGATAAAAGAAATAAAATCATTATTCGATTTTTAACGCGATCGATACGTCTTATCAGAAATACATTTTAGTATAAATATTTCATGCTTAACAACTGGGTTCTTTCTCGGTTTTAAGAGCCTCTATGAAGAAGATTATAATTAATATTTTCAGCGTAAATAACTTAAGCAACTGGATCATGGGATTATTGTTAATTGGCAGTAAGTTTTAATATCTAAAATAAGAAGTGGGATCGTCAACACTTTTTCGGACAGTTTGTTAAGCAACACTTTTTTGTTGGCTCTGATTCCACAGTTTTAGCCATTGGATGGGGCTTAGATAGCCCAGACGTTTCTGCACTCGCCTCGTATTGTAGAAGCCTTCAATATGTGAAAAAATTCTTTGCCTGGCTTCTTCTCTGGTTCGAAAATGCATCCAGTGTACGGCAGAGAGATCAAGCATGATACAGGTATTCATCATTTCTTGGATCATAGTTTGATTAAGGGATGGTAGTGAAGAAGTCCTTAAAAAACAAAACAAAATTGAATTAATTTTTATTAATAGATTAAAAAAATTATTAAGTAATAACTATAATATAAGGATACCGCTTTTAAAAAATTACACAAGTGATGATCTATTTTACTAAGCTCGGATAATTCGCTTAGAATAATGCGCAATTCAGGTATTGTACTGAAATATGGCGCTTTAATGTTCACGAAGTAACAGGCGTGATATCTGGTATAATTTAGCTAAAGCGAAGCCCAGCTGAGCATATGAAATCATGAAGTAATATAATTATAAATTTAGGAAAGAAGCCGTTTGTCTTATTAATCAAAGCAAGCGGCTTTTATATATTGAAGGGAGGAAAATAGAATGACAAAAGTAATCGCCCTCGCCAACCAAAAAGGCGGTGTTGGCAAAACTACAACGGCGGTCAACCTGGGCATCGGCTTAGCCATGATGGGAAAAAAGGTGCTGCTGGTTGACGCGGACGCGCAGGGGAACCTGACGGACTCACTGGGATATAAGGAGCCGGACAGTCTGCCTGTATCGCTTGCTACTATTCTCACAAAAATTATGCTGGAGGAACCGTATGACCCTGACGATGGCATCCTGCATCATGAGGAAGGCGTTGACCTCATGCCGGGCAATATTGAATTGTCCGCGATGGAGGTTTCGCTAGTTAACACAATGAGCCGGGAAACGATATTGCGCAACTACATCAATACTGTCAAAAACAAGTACGATGCAGTATTAATCGATTGTATGCCGAGCCTGGGCATGATGACGATCAACGCCCTTGCCGCTGCGAACAGCGTCATTATTCCCGTCCAGTCACACTATCTGCC
>Ga0351882_1066_pt1 | contig 34352 bp, 34 predicted proteins | sample BONcelFGM3001F13_FD_206762 | JGI IMG/M metagenome (GOLD analysis project Ga0351882, IMG submission 206762) | Enriched cells from coal bed in the Powder River Basin, Montana, United States - BONCAT cells FGM rep3 HSBNCT.FGM.300.1.F13 ... | reverse complement strand
TCACGACCTTCGGCTCGCAGTTAAGTGTTTTTTCGGTGGAAATGGTCGTCCGCCTCGACTCCACCACGCAGACAAATCTCTTCGGCTCCCTGAATACCGGCGCCACCACCGCCCTGACATTCTCCACGAATATGTCGTCGAACGGGGCCGCATTGGCGAATTCCTCGCGCCTCTTCATCCGCTCCGAGGAGGGAACCTCCGCCGGCTTTGCCTTCACTTCCACAGCGCTCTACTCGGGAGACTACGTCCATCTCGTGCTGACCTTTAATGCCGCCACCGGATTTGTCGCCTATCTGAATGGCACGCCCATTTACACGCAAGCCTCCAGCTCTTTCAACGGGAAGACCTTTGCGAATTTTCAGAACAACGTGTACATCGGATCGAATAACTCCCGAGGCACTGCCTCCGGATTTGACTCCGGTACTTATGACGAAGTCGCCTTCTACTCCTATCAGTTGAGCGCGGCCACCGTCTCCGATCATTACGCCGCCCTCACAGCCGTCCCAGAGCCCAGTGTCGCCGTCCTGCTGGGTCTGGGGCTGATCTGCTTCCTCCCGCGCAGACAGCGCCAGGGAATCCTCTCCTGACCTTCCCGCCCCTTTTAACATCATGAACTCCGTGATCCTGCATAAGCTTCATGCTGCCCTCCTCATGGGCACCCTTCTTGTCCCTGTACTCCAGGCACAGGAGCCTGTTTATCACTTCACATTTGAAGACGCCGGTCTGGCCAGCAGCGGTCTGGTGAAAGCCGATGCCATTCCTCGCTCGCCGCGCGGCCGGGAGATCGCTCCGGAATTCGCGTGGGAGGACGAGATCGGTCGATGGGCCTGCGCTCTGCCCATGACGCCTGATGGCAAGCAGGGGATGGAGCTTGTCCTGCCCGATAGTGCAGACACCCTCCGGCTCAATGAGGTCGCCGACGCGCTGACCATTAGTCTTTGGCTCCGGTGGGAAGGCCCGGATCAGCACGGGGACCGGCGGCAGATGATCGTCAGTACTCTGCCCGTCAACCAGCAGACCGGCTGGGCCTTCTCCGTCAGCGAGGAGGGGAGATTGCACTTCGACTGGCGGCCTGTCGATCGTGCCGCCTCCTCCCGGGAGTCTGAAGCCGCCCTCGTCCCCGGTCAGTGGCATTTCATCGCTTTGACGTGGCGCAATGACGTCGCAGACTCCGGTCTGCAATTCTGGATCGACGGCCAGTCTGCGGGCATCACCCGCTCCTTCACCGGCGGCGGTCCACTACTCTCCAATACCGAGGAAATCGTCATCGGGGGTACCCAGGGATTCCTCCCGCTGAATGGCCGCATCGCAGATGTCCGGATTTTTGCCGGGGCCCTGACCGCCGATGACCTCTGGCAACTCTTCGGGAAGCCTTCCCACTGAATACCATCCCCCTGCGCCCATCTATGACAAAACTCATTCCCACCGCCGGCCTCACCCTGGCCCTTTCCCTCCTGGGAGGTTGTATGAAAAAGGAAGATCAGCCGTCTGAGAAACTCGTCTTTGCCCACTACATGGCCACCCTCGCGCCGAAGGCGGGAGACGCCACTGTCGAGGACTACCGTGAGGAAATCCGGCAGGCCCAGTCGCACGGCATTGATGGCTTTTCCATCAACTGCGGAGGATGGTCGGTGCGGGAGCCTCGCTATAAGGAGCGCGTACTGAAGATCTACGAGGCGGCCCGTCAGGAGAATAGTGGCTTCCGCCTCATGATCTCCGCCGACTTTGCTTCGAAGCTCTCCCTGCCGGAATTCAAGGATATGGTGGAGACCTTCCGCGATCATCCCAATCAGTTTCGCATCGAGGACCGTGTCGTTATTTCCACCTACAGCGGTGGCCATACGAATGAAGTGACGGATTTCGTGGCGCAGGAATTCACCGGAAAGGACAAGGTGTTTTTCCTTCCATATTACCATCCGCGCCCGGCGAATGAGATGCCGACAGAAAAGGAGATCCGCGAGGTCATTGCGACTCATCCCTCGGTCGATGGCTTTTTCTACTTCGGTGCGGCAGGCGATCCTTTTGAGCTGGCCCGGATCAGCCGCGATATGTCCCGTCTTTGGCACGAGTCCGGCCGCCGATACATGGCCCCCGTCTCGCCCTTCTATCGAGGGAGCGGAGGGAACTATCGCGTCTTCGAGTCGCATGGTTTTGAGGGCATGCAGCAGTTGTGGCTCGCCGCCATCGAGTCCGACGCGGATTTTGTCCAGATCGTCACTTGGAATGACTGGGGCGAGTGTACCTATGTCGCGCCATTTGGTCCCGTGGAGCAGACGGAGCTGTGGAAGGGACACTGGGGCCCCCGCCTCTCTCACGTGGCCTACCTGGATGCCAGCCGCTACTATCTGGACTGGTACAAGACAGGGAGGAAACCTGCCATCACCCGCGACGCGCTCTATTACTTCTATCGGCCTCATCCCTCTCACCTGCAGGGTGTCGTCGAGTATCGACCTCATGGACGAGAGGAACTCCGGGGCAAGCTGGGGCGGCCCCGACTCGTCGAGACTCTGGTGGATCGCATCCATGTCACGACCTTCCTCACGGCTCCGGCGGAATTGACCGTGAAATGTGGGGGACGCGAGGAGACCTTTCCTCTTCAGGCGGGAATCAATAATGTCTCTGTGCCGCTTCAGCCTGGAAAACCGGAATTCATTCTCACCCGCGATGAACAGACCCTCATTCAGAAGCAGGGGGAGATTGCGATCTCGGCGGATGATGCCTGGGCGAATTTCAACTACTTCTCCGGCTCTGCCACGGCAGCGCCTCCCATCAGGTGAAGACTCCTCCCCCCAGAGGCCTTCTCGCAACGCCGCGGGCTTTCACCATGGTGGAGATCCTTGTCGTGCTCGGCACCATATGCTTCCTCGCCATGATGGTTTTCGGCTTCGCCTCACGGGCGCTGGAGCGGGCCCGCGATGCGCAGTGCATCGCAAATCTCCGCACGCTCTATTCTTCCATTTCAGCCTACAAGCAGGATGGAGGGAGTTGGTTATCCCTCAACCGCAATGATCCAAATACTCCCACGGCCTATGGCTCCCAGCTCTGGTTCGTTACACTTATCCGTCTCGGCTACGTGTCATGGCAGGTGGAGAATCGAGGCGGTCGCAACTGCATGGTGGCGAGATCGATGATCTGTCCATCCAATGCCGCCGACCCCGGCGCGCCTTATACGTTTACCTCGGATGTGTACCCTCCCTGGAGGACGAACTACGCCATGAGTTTCTATTGGGGGGATTCCTTTGGCAAACCGACCGAGGTGCCCGGACAATATGGGCGCATCCCTGCTCTGGGAGCCTCCCGCATGCGGGCCATCCTCCTGATCGACTCGCTCTCTGGTACCGGAGGCATCTACCCGGATAAGCAGGCGGCCTGGGACTCTGCTTCGTGCAAGATTCCGAGGCATCTCCACGGTCAGGGATGCCACGCCCTCCTGGCCGATGGCAGCGTGACTACCATCAGTCCGGAGGATCAGCCTGATATCCAGGACCCGAAGTACTGGAGTCCCATCCAGCAATAGCACGCCGGATGTCACGTCGGGATGGGATCATAAAAGTCCCGATCTCTCCCCGCCTTGACTCTGCCGCCCTGCGAACGATGCTGGGGGCAGATGCGTATTCTCTCATTTCTCTTTCTGCTCCTCGCTCTGGGCCCGCTCGGGGCACAGGATCTCGCCACCCGCATGGCGGCAGTCCCCATCGATGCCTCCCTCGGGCGTGTGGGCGTGGGCGTGCTGGACATGCAGACAGGTACCACCTGGTACCACAGCGGGGAGGAGGCCTTCCCCATGCAGAGCGTCTTCAAGCTCCCCCTCGCCATCGCCGTCCTGAAGCAAGTGGACAAGGGCGAGCTTTCCCTCGATCAGAAAGTCACCATTACTCCGGCCGATTTCGCCCCATCCTGGAGCCCGCTCCGCGATGAATTCCAAGGCGAGTCTGCCGAATACACTCTCCGCGATCTGATCAAATCCTCCATGGCCCTCAGCGACAATACCGCCGCTGATGTCCTCCTCCGTGTCATTGGTGGTCCCACTGCGGTGACGGAATCCCTCGCCATCCCCGGCCTCCGCATCGACCGCAGCGAACGCGAGCTCCAGCCGGAGTCGGTCGGCCTGGGAAAATTCCTCCCCGAGTACACGAACCGCGACACTTTCCAAAAAGCCATCGACGACCTCTCCCCGGAGGCGAAAAAAGCCGCCGCCGCCACGTACCTCGCCGATCCCCGCGACACCTCAACGCCGCAAGCCATGGTGCAACTCCTGCGCGATCTCTCCTCGGGCAATCTTCTCAGCCAGGACTCCACCGACTTCCTCCTCCAGATCATGAAGGAGACCTACACGGGCGCGAACCGTCTCCGCGCCGGACTCCCCGGCACGGACTGGGCGCTCGCGCACAAGACCGGCACGGGCTACGAGATCGAGGGCATCGCCCTGGCCGCGAATGACGCTGGCATCGCCCTCGGCCCGAATGGACGCGCCGCGATCATCGTCGTCTTCGTGGCCGGAGCCACTGCCGACGAGGCCACACGCGACCGCCTCATGGCCGACCTCACGAAGGCTGCTCTGGCCGGACCAAGTCTTTAGAAATTCGGGAAGGGCTCGATGGTGAAGTCCCCATGCCGTCCGAAGTAGATGGCCTTCCGCCCCTGCAAGTGGACGGTGTAATAGACGACCCCGGCGTCGGCGATGCGCTGGAGGAATTCCCGATAGTTGATCTCGCGCTTCTGGATGGCGCGGATGGCCGCGACCACACCCTCCTCGGAGAAGGCCTGCGCGATTTCAGGTTGCGCATAGTCCGTCCACTTGGCCTGATGATGATTGAGATCGCCGAAGTAGTGGGTCGTCATGCCAAAGATCAGATTCGCCGAGTACCACTCGACTCCGACATCGATCATGTGACCGATGGTTTCGCCGAAAGTCATCTTCGCGGAGAGCGCCCCTTGCAGGCAGCGATCGAGGAGTTCTGTGTTCATTGTGTTTGTTTGGGTTTGGTTGTTAAAAAAGGGGTCATTCCACCGGACAGCGCTCATCCATGGCATTCGCCGCCAGCAGTGCGTGGATTGTCTTGAGAAAAGCCTCCCGCTCCCGCGCGGACAGAGTGGCAAAGAACGCCTCATCATTCCGATCCGCCTCCGCCGCCAGCTTCGGCACCAGAGTCCGCCCGGTCCGTGTCAGCGAGATCGCGACCGCCCGCCGGTCTGCCGCATCCACCTCCCGCTGCACCAGTCCGCGCGCCAGCAACCGATCCACCATCCGCGACAGCGCCCCCTGGTCCACCTCCACCTGCGCCACGATCTCCTTCAGCGCCAGCGCCTCATGATCATACAGCGCCCGCAGGACCACCCACTGCGCCACCGACACCTCATGCCGCGCCAACCGCTCCGCAAAGGAAGCACTCACCGCATTCGACAACTTCCTCAACCAATATCCGACATGCTCCGGCAGCCCACTGGGTTTCGATTTCATGTCATGGCATATAAATGCCGGAGCAATATATGTCAAGGCATGTAAATTGAAAGGCTGTGCAATTTTGAGGCCGTTAGCTGGGGTGTTACACTGAAGGACTCTTGCTCAGGAGGTCTTTTCGCCTCATAGTGAGACATGGCGATGTCAGCAAAAAAGTTAAAGGCGAGTAAACTTCATCATCGCATTACTTTGAATGTTGCTGAATCTCGCCGCTTTGCGGAAACGTTATTGTCTTCTCCCCGCAATCCTTCTGTGCGGATGAAACGAGCGATGAAGGCACATGTGGCATCAGTGAAGTCCGATACTTGAAAGACGAAGCGATACCTGAACTTGCTTGGTCTGGGCTTCATCGGCTCACCCCTTCCGACTCGTCACCTGCCAAGGCAACAGGCGCTCTTCCGCCCAACCCAAGGCACTGGTCATAGCCGCGCCGATGACGCCGATGACCGCCATGCAGGCGATGACTTCCGCCGTTTCGAGGTTGAGGCGGCTGAGTTGGATGCGGTAGCCGAGGCCGGATTGCGCGGCGATGAGTTCCGCGGTCACCACGGCCATCCACGCCTGACCCAGACCGATCCGCAGACCGGTGAGAACCGATGGCGCGGCCGCAGGCAGGAAGATGCGGGAGAGGATGACAAAGCGCGTGGCGCCGAGGGATTCCGCGGCGCGGATGTGTTGGCGCTCCACGGCGAGTCCTCCGCCGTACACGCTCAGGAAAATGGGGAAAAACGCGGCCACCGTCGTGATGTAGTAGGACGACCCCTCACTCAAGCCGAACCACAGGATGGCGAGCGGAATCCACGCGATGGGCGGGATCGGTCGCAGCAGGGTGACCACGGGGACGAAGATGGCACCCAGACGGTGCGAATATGACAGCACGAGTCCGAGCGGCACGGCGAGGGCCGAGGCCAGGAAGAATCCGACGAAGACGCGTCGCAGACTCGCGAGGAGATCCGAGAACAAAACGCCCGAGGTCGTTAGGGCGGAGATACCGTCGAGGACTTGCGCGGGCGTCGGCAGCAGCAGGGGATTGCCCCGCCAGAGCGCGAAGCCGAGCCATGCCGCGAAAAGCAGGCCGATGCCGAGGAGTCCCCATGCCGCCGTGCGCCACGCATGAGCGCTCCAGTTGGCGAGGGCGGCGCTCCAAGTGAGGGGAGCTTCGTCTTTGATACGGGCAAGGCGGGTGGCTTCAGCGGACATGGGCGGCCTCCTGGAAGGATTTCAGACTCTCCTCGCGGATTACGTCGGAGATGGCGGAGTGAATGGCGACGTACTCGGGGCGATGCCGCAGGTGGGCGTCGCGAGGGCGGGGGAGATGAATGGGGAAATCCTCGCGCACATGTCCGGGCTGGATACCCATGACGACGACGCGATCAGCGAGAAAGATCGCCTCATCGATGTCGTGTGTGACGAAGACGACGGTCTTGCGGTGGCGGTCCCAGATTTCGAGCAGTTGCTCCTGCATGAGTCCACGCGTCTGCGCATCGAGTGCGCCGAAGGGCTCATCCATCAGCAGGATCGACGCCCCCGAGGCCAGTGCCCGCGCGATCCCCACACGCTGGCGCATCCCTCCGGAGAGTGTCGCCGGATAGGCGTGTTCAAATCCACTCAGGCCCACCTGGGCCAGATAGCGCGAGGCGATGGCTTTGGCATCGGTCATGCGTTTCATCTCGGGACCGAAGGCGACATTCTGCTGTGCCGTCATCCACGGGAAGAGCGAGTTCTGTTGGAAGACGATCCCGCACTGGTCGGAGGAGCCCTCCACTTTGCAATCGTCAATAAGCACCTCGCCCCCGACCGGCGCGACGAATCCCGCGATGGCATTCAGCACCGTCGTCTTGCCGCAACCGGAGGGACCGAGCAGGGCGACGAACTCCCCCGGAGCGATCTCCAGCGAGACATCCTCGACGGCCACCAGCGGGCGTCGCCGCCGGAGCGTGAAAGCCACGTTGAGATTCCGGATCGAGATCCGGCCTGATGCGCTGCGCGTCACAGCACAAGCTCCTCCGCCTCGTATTGCCGCTTGATGGCAAAGCGGCGCTTCCAGGCATCCGGTGCACGCTGCCCGCTGAGGAACTGCGCGTCCCAATCAAAGACCTCGCCCTCCGCAGGCTGCCATACTCCGCGACGGCGACGCTCCTCGCGCTGATCGGCGAGCCAGTCGTTGTAGCTCTCATAGACGATGTGTCCCTGCGGGCCGTCCAGTGCGGCCGCGCGGATGCGCTCATCCCATTCGTCGTAGAGCGCCACTTCCTCGGGTGGCAGCGTCAGCCCCTCGACATCCACCTCATATCCCGCAGCCCGCAATTCGTCCCCCGCCACTCCGGCGAAGGCCTCCTGCTCCCATACGCTGAGATACCGACGATAGATCCCGACATGCTTCGGCGAGATCGGCTCGCCCAGCGGACGGTGATCCCGCGTCTGCGCCCGACGCTGGGCAATGTCGCCCCGATGGAAATCGAGCACGCTTTCCTCAAAGGGTTCACCCAGAAATTCCAGCGAACGCCGGATCTCGGCTTCCGGCTCCGCTGCCAGGGTCTCGTAACGCACCTCCAGCCACTGGTCCGGCGGCACGATCTCCCGCGCCCGCTCGAGTGCGTCCTGCGTACGTTTCCAGATCTTCGCGGCGGCATGGATATTCGTCGGACCGAAGGCCGAGCGCAATTGCTCCACGGCCACATCCCGGCCATCCCGCGTGAGGTGCAGGAACTTCGCCTGCGGGAAGTCCTCGAGGATCTCCCGCACGTAATACAGATTGTGTGGCGTCTTCTCGCCCCATCGCGCCTTGCCCACATCGCGGGCGAAGCGGTCGATGATCCCTCGGAAAGCCTCGCGGAATTCCGGCGCTTTTGTCTCCGCCAGCACCTCGTCCACGATGGTCTTCGGATTCCACGGCAGGCCGAAGTAGGGGGTCTTCAGCCCGTGCACCATCTCCGACACCAGCGTGCGAAACGCTCCCGGCTGCGAGAGGTCTCCGTACGTATGCTGATAGGCTCGGAAGCGCGGGTAGTACCATGTCACTTCCGGCACCGCGATGCGCGAGTGGTGGCCCAGTACGGCCATGAGCAGCGTCGTGCCGGAGCGCTCGCTGCCGATGATGAAAAAGGGATTACTCATAGATGTAGGTGATTTTCGTTTTGCCAATGCCGGAATCCACGAGGGCCTGTGACCATTTCTCGGCTTTCGCCTTGAACTCGGCAGACGGCACGATGTTGATCTCCTCGCGTCTCTTCACATGGGAGAGCGGATTCAGGTCGGCGGATTTCTTCACGATCTCGGGAGCCTGACGCAGATGATCCCCCCACCATTTGGCGGCTTCGTCGGGATGCGAGGCGATGTACCAGATGCCGTCCTTCAGCACCTCCCGGAGCTTCTCGACCACGCCGGGGTGCTCCTCGATGAAGCCTTTGCGGACGGCGACGACGAACTGCCATGGCCACTCCTGCACGATGCGGCCGCCCTTCTTCTCCGTCAGCGCGAAGAGGGGAGGGACACGTATGTCCACGCCATCCGTCAGGCCCTGCTCATACGCCCCGGCCAACTCCAGCGGCTGGATGTTTACCAGCTCCACATCCTTGTCGAGGCCGAGTTCCTTGAAGGCTTGGACCACGTCCACGTGCAGATCGCTGTTGTAGGAAACGGCCACCTTCTTGCCCTTGAAATCCTTCAGGGATTGAATGGGCGAGTCCTTTGGCACCACCACCGCATGCTTGCTGCTGCCGGCATCGGCGATGATGACGAGCCCGCCGGGATTCTTCGCCAGATAGGAGGCCGTGGGGTTCAGCGAGGTGAAGATCACATCCACCTGACCCGCCGCCAGGGCCTCGATCATCGGTGGACCGTATTGGAAAAAGTTGAAGGTCGGCGCAAAGCCGTACTTTTGCGCGATGCCGGCCTGTTCGATCACTTTGGGCAACTGGCCATTGATGCCGGAGGGAAAAGCGAAGCGCACAGGGATGTCCTGCGCATGAGCGGATCCGATACCCACCGCAGCGAGCGTGGAGAGGAGTGTAAGGAGAATTTTCATGGTGAAATAGGGTTGTTTGGAAAAAGACGGTTTGTCTCTCAGACGAGCGACGGGTGGTCTTCTGAACTCCCGTATCCGGGTCACGCAGAAAGTGATTGATGTGCAGGCGATATGGCGGTCGGCATGTCCGGTACGCCCTGTCTCACGGCTCCGCCGTCCCTATTGGGACGAGCGTAGTTCTTTTTAAATACGACTAAAATGATCGTATATCAAGAGGGAATATTACCGAAGTCTATTTTTTTAACCGAGACACACGCTATGAGTTCTCTCCGATTTCCCCTGAGACTCTTGCCTTGTTGCGCCCAATGCCGATTGGACACCGCAAAGTCTGCCCTCGGGCGGGGATGAGGCCTCTCATCCCTGAAATGCCTCTCAGGGTGATCTCCGAGGCGCACGGTACGCGTCCTGGGCGATACTTACGCAACCCACCCACTGCCATGAATCCACCGACCCGCCGCGTTTTCCTCACTCAACTTGCCCTCGGAGGTTCCATTATTCTTGGAGGCCGACTCTGGGCTGCCGATAGCAGCACGTCCGGGGGTGGGGGACTTGTTCCGCTCGCGCCGCCGGACAAGCAACCGCCAGATCTGGAGATGCCCCCCATTACGAAGCCGGTCGGCTGGGCGATCGTGGGCTTGGGTAAGTTGGCCCTGGAGGAAATCATGCCCGCTTTTGCCCAATGCCACACCGCGAAGCCGGTGGCCCTCGTCAGCGGGCATCCCGACAAGGCCAGGAAGGTGGCGAAGGCTTACGATATCCCCGAGGAGAACATCTATAACTACGAAAACTACGACGAGATGGCAAAGAACCCCGCCATCCAGATCGTCTATATCGTCCTGCCAAATCACATGCACGCCGAGTACACCATCCGCGCGCTGAAGGCGGGCAAGGATGTCCTCTGCGAGAAGCCGATGGCCGCGACCGTGCAGGAGGCGGAGCAGATGATCGCCGTCGCCCGGGAGACCAAGCGGCAGCTCATGATCGCCTACCGTCTCCACTACGAACCCTACAATCAGACCGTCATCAAGATGTGTCAGGATCAGGAACTTGGCCGCATCAAGACCTTCACTGCGGAGAATTCCCAGGATGTCCAGCCGCCCAATATCCGCCTCAGCAAGGAAACCGCCGGAGGCCCCCTCGGCGACATCGGCGTCTATTGCATCAATGCCGCCCGGTATGTCACCGGCGAGCAGCCTATCGAGGTCTCCGCCTTCGCCCGGCAGCCGCAGGATGATCCGCGATTCCGTGAGGTCCCGGAGACGATAAACTTTCTCATGCGCTTTCCCTCGGGCGTCATGGCGGATTGCACCTGCTGCTTTGGCGCGGCCGAGAGCCGTCGCTTCCGCGTCACATGCGAAAAGGGCTACATCGATCTCGACTCCGCCTTTGCCTACCGCGGCCAGCGCCTGAAGGTGCGGCGGGATAAGGAAGTGGAGGAACTCCTCATCGACCCCGTCGATCATTTCGCCGCCGAGATGGACCATTTCTCGGAATCTGTTATACATGGTCACGCGTGCCATACACCCGGCGAGATGGGCTTGGCCGATATGCAGGTAATGGAAGCCATCAAAAAATCCATCGCTTCCGGCAAAGCCGAAAAAGTTGCCGGGGCATAATCTTATGAATAGCGGCGAAATTGTTCCCTTCATCCTGGTCGGCTTCGGCCTCATTCTTCTGCTGGCGGGGCGGCAACTCTTCTGGCTTTTTGTTGGCGTGGCGGGCTTTGCCTTTGGTTTTGAATTCGGTCGCGAGGTTTTTGAAAATTCCGAGTACGCCATCGTGGCTGGTCTCATCATTGGCCTCCTCGGTTGCCTGCTCGCTATCGTCTTGCAAAAAGTCGCCGTCGCTCTGGCGGGTGGTGCGGCGGGATGGTTGCTGGGCGAGCGTCTTGCCGCCATCCTCGGCGGCGGGGATACGGTGGCCCTGGTCTGCGGTATCCTCCTCGCCATCGTTTTTGCCGTTGCCATGCTCATGCTCTTTGATGTCGCGCTGATCATCATATCCTCCTTCATGGGAGCCTCTCTCATCCTGGATGCCCTGCTACCCAGTGGCACTCTATGGATCATCCTGTGGGTGATAGCCGTCGCGGTGGGCATCGCAGTCCAACTCGGTCTGCGATCCCGCGCGGCGGCAACGGCGACGTGAATCGCATCGGCATCTCCGGCTGGACCTACGCTCCCTGGCGAGGCGTTTTCTATCCGGACGATCTGACGCAGAAGCGCGAACTCGAGTACGCCAGCCGCCAGTTCCGTTCCATCGAGATCAATGGCACCCACTACTCCCTCCAGCGCCCGACCACCTTCCGCCGTTGGTACGAGGAGACGCCGGAGGACTTCGTTTTCAGCGTCAAGGGCAGCCGCTACATCACCCACATCCGCCGCCTGAAGAACGTCGGGCAGCCTTTGGCAAATTTTTTCGCCTCCGGTGTCCTCACTCTCCGCGAGAAGCTGGGCCCTTTCCTCTGGCAACTCCCGCCCAGCCTGCGCTTCGATGCCGATGTCCTCACTGCTTTCCTGAAGCTCCTCCCGCCGACCACCACCGCCGCTGCAAAGCTGGCCCGCCAGCACGATGATTCTCTGAAAGCCCGTGCCGACTTGCAACCTGGCCCTCGCCGCCGCCTCCGGCACTGCATGGAGGTGAGGCATGAGAGCTTCATGGTCCCGGAATTCTTTGCTCTCCTGCGTCGCTACAAGGTTGCCTTTGTCTTCGCCGACACGGCAGGCAAGTGGCCTTACGCGGAAGACCTCACCAGCGACTTCGTTTACATCCGTCTCCACGGCGATAAGAAGATCTATGTCAGCGGCTACACCCCGGAAGCGCTGGATTGCTGGGCGGGCCGTATCAAATCGTGGAACCGTGGCCGGCAGCCCCGCGACGCCAGACTCGTCACACCCCGCGCGGAGGCCACCCGCCAAAAGCGCGACGTGTACGTTTATTTCGATAACGACCTGAAAGTGAAAGCCCCCGAGGACTCGCGCGAACTCGCCCGTCGTCTCGGCTCTTGATTTTCCGCACGACCGATCTCCCTGCTGGCACCGATACCTTCTGCCATGAGAACTCTCTGGAAAGGCGCGATCACCTTCGGTCTGGTATCCATCCCGGTCTCCCTCTACCCCGCCACGCGGCGGGAGGAACTGAAGTTCCGCATGCTGCGAGGCAAAGACCTCAGCCCGATCAACTTCAAGCGTGTCGCCGAGGCGGATGGCAAAGAGGTCCCCTGGGACCAGATCGTCAAAGGCTACGAATACGAGAAGGGCAAGTTCGTTGTGCTGAAGGATGAAGACTTCGCCCGCGTCGATGTCGAGGCCACCCAGACCGTCGATATCATCAACTTCGTCAGCCTCGATGAAGTCGATCCGCTCCTTTTCTACAAACCGTATTACCTCGAAGTCGGCAAGGGCGGCGACAAGGCCTACGTCCTCCTCCGCGATGCGCTCGTGAAATCTGGAAAGATCGCCATCGCCAAGGTCGTCATCCGTGTCCGCCAGCACCTCGCCGCCATCAAGCCGCAGAAGGATGGCCTCGTTCTGGAACTCATGCATTTTCCCGACGACTTGATCGATATCACCAAGTTCTCCGAGCCCAAGGAAAAGAAGATCGCCTCGCCGGAGATGAAGATGGCCCAGCAACTCATCGAGAGCATGACGGCAGATTGGGACCCGGCGGCCTATACCGATGACTACAGCGACGAACTGGAAAAGATGATCGAGGAGAAGATCGAGAAGGGCGGCAAGGCCGCACCGAAGCCCACCCGCCGCAAGCGCCCGGACAACGTCATCGACCTCGTCTCCGTCCTGAAGCAAAGCCTCAAGGAAACCTCCTCCGCCAAATCCAAGTCGAAATCGAAACCCAAACCCGCCGCGCGCAAGCGCCCCGTCCGCAAGCCCCGCCGCAAAGCCGCCTAAGCCATCGTGTCGCTCAAGGAATACCAGCGCAAACGCGATTTTAAGAAAACCAGCGAACCCCGCACGGGTCCCCGCTCGCGCAAAGGCCCGGCCCACTTCGTGGTGCAGAAGCACGACGCCTCGCGTCTCCACTACGATTTCCGCCTGGAGATGGACGGCGTGCTGAAGTCATGGGCGCTTCCCAAGGGCCTGCCCTTCAAGCACGGCGAGAAGCACCTCGCCGTCCACGTGGAGGACCACCCGCTTGCCTATGGAGAGTTTGAGGGCACCATTCCCAAGGGCCAGTACGGCGGCGGCACCGTCATGCTCTGGGATCGTGGCACCTACGACCCCCAGACTTCCTCCCCGCTGAAGGACCTGGACAAAGGGAAACTCCACTTCGAGCTCCACGGCGAGAAGCTGAAGGGCGAGTGGTATCTCGTGCGTCTCCGCGGGGAGGACGACCAGTGGCTCATCATCCGGGGAGGGGACGATACCCGCCCGCCCTCCGCCCGCGCGGACGACCGCTCCGTCGCCTCCGGTCGCACCATGAAGCAACTTTCCCACAGCGACTCCGTCTGGCAGTCCAAACCCCGCAAGCAAGCCACCCCCACTTCGAAGTCCCGCACCTCCGCCCGTCTGCCCGCCTTCGTCCCGGCCATGAATGCCCGTCTCGTTGATGCGCCGCCGCCGGGGGACTGGATTTACGAAATCAAGTTCGACGGCTGGCGGGCTCTCGTGCTCAAGGACGGCGAAAAGACCAGGCTCGTCTCCCGCAATGAAAAAGACTTCACCGACAAATTTCCCGACCTCACCGCCGACCTCGCGTCCCTGAATATCTCAGACGCCATTCTGGATGGCGAGATCGTGGCTCTCGATGAGAATGGCCGCTCGTCTTTCCAGACCCTTCAGGCCGCGCTGATGGGAGACGAATTGCCTCCGCTGCACTATTACGCCTTCGACCTTCTCCGCCTCGACGGTCACGACCTCCGTGCGGAACCTCTGGAGAAACGCAAGGACCTGCTGCACGAAGTCCTCCAAGGAGCACCGGACAGCATTCGCTTCTCCGATTCCCTCGGTCGGAACTATACCCATCTCAGCAAACAGGCCCGCAAGCTCGGCTTGGAGGGACTCATTGGCAAGCGCCCGGATTCCACCTACGAGAGCGGTCGTCGCACCGGCACCTGGATCAAGCTGAAATTCGCCCACGAACAGGAACTGGTCATCGCAGGCTACACCCCGCCGCAAGGCAGCCGCGAGCACTTCGGCGCGCTCCTCATCGGCGCGCTCCTCATCGGCTATTACGAAAAGGGAAAACTTCACGCCGCCGGCAAAGTCGGCACAGGCTTCACCCAGAAGATGCTAAGCTCACTCGCCGAGCGTTTCCGACCACTCCAGCGCAAGACATCCCCCTTTGATGTCATGGACAATCTCACCTCCGCCGAGATCCGCTCCGCCCATTGGCTGAAGCCCACTCTCGTCGCGCAGATCCACTTCAAGGAATGGACCCGCGAGGGCCGCCTGCGCCAGCCCGTCTTCCTCGGCCTCCGCGAGGACAAGGCCGCCCGCGACGTTGTCCGAGAAGTCACCTGAGCCATGTCCAACAAGGACGCCACCCTCGACATCGACGGACGCAAGGTCCCCGTCACCCGCCTCGACAAGGTCTTCTACCCGAAGACCGGCTTCACCAAAGGCGAGGTCATCGATTACTACATCCGCATCTCCCCCGTCCTCCTCCCCCATCTCAAAAATCGCCCCCTCAGCCTCAAGCGCTACCCGGACGGCGTGGACGGCTTCTTCTTCTACGAAAAGCAGTGTCCCGAGCATCGCCCACGCTGGATGAAGACCATCGCCGTGGGCAAGTCCGACGGCGGCACCATCCAGTATTGCGCGATCAATAGCCTCCCCGCTCTCGTCTGGGCCGCGAATCTCGCCGATCTCGAACTCCACACCTTCCTCCACGCCGCCCCCGCGCTGAAGCGCCCGCACTTCCTCGCCTTCGACCTCGACCCCGGCCCCCCCGCCGACATCATCCAGTGCGGCGAAGTCGCCCTCCTCCTGAAGACCCTCTTCGACGCCCTCGGCCTCCAGTGCTTCCCGAAGACCTCCGGCTCAAAGGGCATGCAGGTCTATGTCCCGCTGAATACCCCCGTCACCTACCAGCGCACCAAGGCCTTCGCCGAGACCCTCGCCAAGAGCCTCTCCGAGCACTTCCCCGACCAGATCACCGGCCTCATGAAAAAGACCCTCCGGAAAGGCAAGGTCTTCGTGGACTGGAGCCAGAACGACGACAAAAAGACCACCATCTGCGTTTACTCCCTCCGCGCCCGCGAGACCCCCACCGTCTCCACCCCCGTCACTTGGGCGGAAGTCAAAAAGTCCGTCAAAACCAAACGGCCCCTCAGCTTCGACACCAAAGCCGTCCTCGCCCGCGTCAAAAAATCCGGCGACCTCTTCGCCCCCGTCTTGGAGTTAAAGCAGAAGCTTCCGGCGTTGGCGGATTTGCGGAAGGTGTTGGAGAAAATTTAACCCTTGCAGCCCATTTTGCGGGTCAATTCAAGAGATTGAAGATTCCGTATTGCTACAGTAAGGTGAGCAAAAGAAGGAAAGGCCATGTCTGAAATTCGCTATATGACCTGGGAAGAATCCCAAGCCGAGCATGCTTCCGAGAGAAGGAACGATGCGCGGGCGATTGCGTCTGGCGAGAAAAGTCCTTGGCAGGTTCAGATCGAGAATTCCTTTGTTCCCGTGGAAGCAAAAATCGAAGTGGACTTTGATGGCTTTCTTAAACGGCGTGCCATCCGGGATGCCTGAGGAAATCGGATTCGTTGACTTTTCGGGTGTGGCCTCCACCAGAATTAATGGGGAGCAGCCTGTCGTGGTCGGTGGACAGGCCGTTAATATATGGGCTCTTTTCTACCTTCCGAGAATCGAGACCGAGTTGAGACCCCACGCCCCCTTTGTTAGCAAGGATCTCGACCTGTATGGATCACGGCAAGTGATTGAGGGGTTGGCGAAAGGGAGAGGAAAAAACATCGCGGTATTTACCATGCCCTCTCCTTATAGAGTCGCAGACTGTTGAGAAAGAGTAGGCTAAACTCCCAATTACTATTTCTGTACAAAATAGTAATTTGGTAGTAGTATTAAGAAATACTATTTGTGTGAGAAATAGTAATTACGTAGGAATTAATGAGAAAACCAGAAAATCCCCCTGACTTTGCGGACATTCTTTCAGATCCGCAGATATTTGAGCGTTTACAACCTCTTATCCAGCAGGCTGGAGCAGACGAAAATTATCTTCATTGGGATAAAATTCGCCGCCTCAGGCCCCCTCAGGGCTTTACCTCTCGAGAATGGTGGACAGCCATCAAAATTGCTAGACTCTCGAAATTTCGAACTCTTTCTCTCAAAGATAGTTACGGCCATCCTTTCCGCTTTTCCACGCCTGATAGTATTCAGCGCTTCCTTCATCAGAGTGATCTCAGTCTTGGAGGGCAGATTGATGTGCCACAGGAGATTCTCAATCCCGAAACTCGGAATCGCTATCTGGTAAGCTCCCTCATTCAGGAGGCCATCACTTCCAGTCAGTTGGAAGGCGCTGTCACAACGCGTGAAATTGCCAAAGCGATGCTGCTCTCAGGCCGCAAACCCAGGGATGAAAGCGAGCAGATGATCCTGAATAACTATCGCACGATGAGTCGTATTCAGACACTTCGGAATGAGCCTCTGAGCGAGAGCCTTGTCCTATCCCTCCATGCAAATGTAACGGAAGGTACTCTCAAGTCTCCCGACATGGCAGGACGCTATCGGCTGCCGACTGAGGATATCTGTGTGGCGGATATCGAGGGCGAAGTTTTCCACGTGCCACCTGCGGCATCGCAGTTGCCAGAGCGGATGCAGGCCATGTGTGACTTCGCAAATGTAGTGACGCCAAGAGGCTTCATTCATCCCGTCATCCGTGCGATCATCCTGCATTTCTGGCTGGCCTATGATCATCCTTTCGTTGATGGAAATGGTCGTACGGCGAGGGCTCTTTTTTACTGGGCCATGCTTCGGCAGGGATACTGGCTCTTTGAGTTTATCTCCATCTCAGACATTCTGCGTCAGGCTCCTGCGAAATACGCCCGTGCCTTCCTTTACTCCGAGACGGATGATAATGATCTCACTTATTTTATTGTCCATCAGGCTCAAGTCATTCAACGCGCGGTCCAAGCCCTGCATGACTACATTGCTCATAAAACGGCGGAAATTCACGCCGCTGAGGGAGTCTTGCGAGATGTGGAGCATTTTAATCACCGCCAGATCACTCTGCTATCTCATGCCTTGCGGCATCCTGGCACACTTTACACCATCGAGGGGCATCAGCGCAGTCATAATACTGTCTACGAGACCGCTCGCCGCGATCTCACTTTGCTTGCCGAGGCTGATGTCCTCGTCGAAGTCAAACGAGGTCGGAAGAAGACGTTTCGTGCCCCAGCAGATCTGCAAGAACGTATTGAGAAGTATGTGCGTATCAGGCGACAGCTTGATGATTTATAGTCCCTCCCCCTATGTCCAGGGAGACGGATAAAATCTCATTTTTACCTGTCCATCTCTCCCACATTTCCTACAAGGAAATCTGTGAACTCTTCCTCCCCGCGACGCCACACCTGGCCCTTTCCTCTTCATCGTACGCACACCGGTATCCCTCTCGGCAATGGCCGCCTGGGCGCTCTGCTCTGGGGGGAGGGGAGTACGCTGAAGATCACGTTTGGGCGTACGGATTTCTGGGAGCATCGTGGGGGGAAGCCTTGGAAGGCGGAGATGAATTTCCCCCTCCTGCGCCGTCTGCTGGAGGAGGGAAATGAACCCGAGATCCGCCGCATCTTCTCCGACGAAGCTGCCGGTCCCGGCCAGCCACGCCGTCCCTCAGTACTGCCCATCGGTCATGTGGAATTCCGCTTCCCCGAGAGCAGCCAGCTTCTCGACGCCGAGCTGGATTTTCATACCGCACTCCTCCTCGTGCGCGTCTCGGACGCCACCGGCACCACCCACCGCTTCCAGATCGAACTCTCCCTCGACGCCCCGCTGCTTGAGATCCGTGCCCTCGATGCCCTGCCTCTTCCTGCCGTTGTCGGCGTGCCCGCATGGCAGGCTGTCGGCGAGTACCTGCAATCCATCTCCTATCAACCACCGCACCCACTTCCCGATGGCACCGAGGGGTGGATGCAGGAGACTCCTGCGGATGGAGCTGTCTCTGTCGGATGGGTGAAAAAAGACGCCACCCTGCGCTTCGCCGTCACGCTTTCCGAGGATCTGCGCGAGGTGCTTGCCTCGGCTTCCTGTGCGGGCAATGCGGCGTGGTGGGAATCCTACTGGCAGCGTCTGCCTCGCATCAGTGTTCCCGATCCGACTTATGAGTTCCTGCTGAATTACGGGTTCTACAAGTTCGCCGGTCTCACCATGCCCGGAGGCGTTGCCGCCACGCTGCAAGGTCCGTGGGTCGAGGAATACCAGATGCCGCCGTGGTCAAATGACTACCACTTCAATATCAACGTCCAGATGTGCTACTGGCCCGCCTACGCCGCCGGGCTGTACGAGCACCTGCTGCCGCTCTTCGCGATGATCCGGGAGTGGTTTCCCATCCTGCGGGAGAATGCCCGCCTCTTCGTCGGTATTGATGACGGCTACCTCCTGCCCCATGCCGTCGATGATCGCTGCCAGATCATCGGTGCCTTCTGGACCGGCACCCTCGACCATGGCTGCACCGCCTGGGTGGGCAAGATGATGTACGACTACTGGCTCCATAGCGGCGACGACGCGTTCCTCCGCGACACGGTTTATCCTTTCATGCGGGGTGCCCTCCGCGTTTACGAGGAGATGCTGGACCGCCATGCGGACGGCTCGCTCTCCCTGCCCGTCGGCGTCTCACCCGAGTACCGCGGAGCCGAGATGACCGCCTGGGGTGCAAATGCATCCTTCCAACTCGCCGCCTGCCATATGCTCGCCGAGTCTCTGCAACACGCCGCCGCCTTTCTCGGCGAGAGGCCTTCCCCCGTGTGGCAGGAGATTCGCGAAAAGCTCCCCCTCGCCAGTCTGGCTCCCGATCCACGCACGGGACAGCCGCTCGTCGCGCTCTGGGATGGTCTGCCGCTGGAAGAGAGCCACCGCCACCACTCGCACCTCGCCGGCATCTGCCCCTTTGACACCTTCGACCTCGGCTCCTCCGCGTGGCGGCCCATTCTGGACAACTCCGTCCGACAGTGGCACGCCCTCGGTATGGGCTACTGGACGGGCTGGAGCATGCCCTGGGCGGTCATGCTGCACCACCGGGCCGGGAATCCCGAGGTGGCCGTCTCCCTCCTGCACTACTGGGTCAGCATCTATACGAATGAGGGCTCCGGTACGCTGCATGATCCCATCTTCTTCAATACGAATCTCGGCAACCAAGCCGCTGCTCCTGTTGCCGGAGGCGGCTGTGCCGGCGAGAAGATGCAGATGGACGCGGGCATGTGCACGACTGCGGCGATCCTCGACGCCCTGCTGCATTCCCGTCGCGGCGTGGTGCATCTCTTCCAGGGCGTCCCCGGCGCATGGCGGGAAGCCGAGTTTGCGAATATCCACACCGAGGGCGGCTTCATCCTTGGCGCGCGCAAAGGCCCCCGCGGCGTCGAGTGGGTCGAGGCCCGTGCCACCCGCGGCGGCACCCTGCGGCTGGCCAACCCCTGGCCCTCCGATCCACGAGGTACTGTCATCGAGGTGGATTTGCAGCCCGATCAAGTCGCACGGCTTACGGAAACCTCGGCTTAATTCCTCTCATCCCACTACGGACTACCGTTCGTCCCAAGACAGTCGCTTCGGTTGACGCATCCTCTATGGTCGGCGGGAGTTAACCACCACCTGATATGAACCCAAACATCGTTGCCTTTTTTGACAAAGTACAAAACTCCTCCGAGCTTCAGCAGAAGCTGGAGACTATCGAGGAGCGTCTGAAACAACAGCGCGCGGATTCCCTCGCGGAGTTGTCGCAGGAAGCGGGCACACCGGTTGCCTCGGAGGAGTTTCTCGCGACCGCAGCCGCGGCTTCCCAGGAACTCGATGAAGTGGCTCTCGAAGGTGTCACCGGCGGCGCAACGAACCCCATTGATATTCGGCCCGCTGCCCGGATTATCAAAGGCTGGCTCGGTCTTGACTAATCACTTTTTCAAGACTCCGCATCTTTCAACGGCCAGTAAGTGATCAAGGAAACCTCCATTCCTCCAGTCTTCGTATGAAACAAAATATGCCTGCCTTTTTTGAGAAAGTTCAGAACACACTCGCGCCTCAGCAGAGGTGGGAGACTATTGAGGCAACTGCAAATGAGCTTGATGAAGCCGATCTCAATGCTGTCTCTGCGGGAAACAGAGTCCTTATCAACGACCTGATGAAGGTCGGGGGGTATATCTCAAATTTTTTTCGCTCCTAGCACCGACTAGCCTTTATTTGCCCGTTCACCCGCTCGCGTGAGCACTCTCGCGAGGTCGGTCACCCGCACGGGCTTCGTGAGGAAATCATCCATGCCAGCGGCGAGGCATTCCTCGCGCGACCCTTCCAGCGCATTTGCCGTCAAGGCGATCAGCCACGGACGAGGCTTGTCGCCGAAGGTGGCGAGGATGCGTTGCGCCGTCTCCAGGCCGTCCAACTCCGGCATCTGCACATCGAGCATGACCACGTCAAAGGTGTGCTTGCGCAGGGCGTCGAGCACTTCCAGGCCATTCGACACGATGCGGGGATCATAGCCCATGCGGCTCAGCAAGAGCGCCGCCACGCGCTGATTCACCACATTGTCCTCCGCCACGAGGATGCGGAGGGGAATGCTGTCCGCGAGCTTCGGGACGGAGGACGGAGGGAGGGCTTGCCGGCTTTCCAGTCCCATGTGGGCACTAGCGAGCGCCTTCTCCAGTGCATGCAGGAGCGCGGCTTTTTTTACCGGGCGGGTCAGCACGGCGGCGATGCCGAGCGTGGCCAGTTTCTCTTGATAATCATCCGGCGACGTCAGCAGGAGGATGGGGAGCTTCTCCTGAGGACACAGCTTTCGGATCTCCTCCGCGAGTTCATAGCCATCCATCTCCAGCATGAAGACATCGAGGATGGCGATATCGTAGGACTCGCCCTCCCGCAGCCGCTCCAGTGCTTCCGCCGGACGCTCAAAGACCGCCGGCTTCATGCCCCATGCCTCCAGCTGCGCTTGCAGGATCCAGCTATTCGTCGCGGTGTCATCCACGATGAGCACGCGCAGATCGTGAAAACTCCGGGCCGCCATCTGCTCGCCCGGCAACTCCGGCGGCTCATCCACCGTCCGCAGGGGGACCTCAAATTGGAAGGTCGAGCCCTTGCCCACCTCCGACTCCACCCAGATCCGCCCGCCCATCTTCTCCACCAACCGCTGCGAGATCGCCAGCCCCAGCCCCGTCCCGCCGAAGCGCCGCGTCGTTGACGAGTCCACCTGGCTGAAGGCCTGGAAAAGCCGGTTCATCCGCTCCTGAGGGATGCCGATCCCCGTGTCGCGCACCTCCGTATGCAGGAAGTCCCCGTCCGCTGTGCGACGCACGCTGAGATTGAGAAAGATCTCCCCCTTCGCGGTGAACTTGATGGCATTCGTCGCCAGATTCACAAAGATCTGCCGCAATCGTGTCGCGTCACCCAGGATCACCTCGGGCACTTCCGGCGCGATCCAGTACGCGAGATTCAGCCGTTTGCGTGAGGCCAGCCCGGCCACGATATCGATCCCCGACTCCAGGCAATGCCGCACATGCACCGGGACCTCCTCGAGATCAAATTTCCCCGCCTCGATCTTGGAGAAGTCCAGGATATCGTTGATCAGCCCGAGCAGGATGTCTCCGCTGGAGTGGATCGTGTCCGCAAATTCCCGCTCGCGCTCGGGCAGGTGGCTGTCCATCAGCAACTCCGACATACCGATCACCGCATTCAGCGGTGTGCGGATCTCGTGGCTCATATTCGCGAGGAATTCCGCCTTCGCCTTTGCATGCGCCTCGGCCTTCGCTGTGGCGATCTCGAGTTGGCGGTTGCGCTCCTCCAGCAAATCGCGGCTCTTCTTTTGCTCATCGATATCCTGCACCACGCCCCGCATGCCGATCACCCGGCCCTCGCCATCCCGTGCCACCACGCCCCGGGTATGGATCCAGATCAGATTCCCTTTTGCCGTCCGCAATCGCGCTTCAAATTCAAAGGGGATTTCCTTTTCAAAGGCCTCCTGCACCACTTCCGCGATCATGGGCCGGTCGTCCTCGTGGTAAAAATTAACACCCTCTTCCACGGTGATCTCTGCTCCTGGCGGCATCTCATGGATGGCGCGCGTCGTCTCTGACCAGATCACCGTCTTCTGATCATTGAGGATCTCCCACGAGCCCACGCGGGCAATGCGTCCGGCGGCCTCCAGCAGGGCTGTGACAGTCTCCTTTTCGCGCAGGATCTTCCGCAGCTTGCGATCGGTGGCCTGAATGACCCTGTTCTTGCGGAGGCTCACCTGCACGCCATACACGAGGGCCGCCAGGGTCAGTGCGAGTAGCAGACCGAGCAGCAGGATGATATCTGGCAGATTTCCCGAGAGAGAGGGCTTGTGCAGGGGAGTTATGCGGATTTTCCACGCATCGCTCTGAAAGCGGAAGAAGTCCTCGACCGTGGCATCTTTTCGTACCCCGGAAGTCTCCGGGGTGCCGATCAGTACCTTGTCTCCATCAAAGACCGTGATGGAGTAGTCTTCAAATATGCGCTCCTTCAGGACGATCTGGAAAAACTCCTTCAAAGGGATGACCCCGATCAGAAACCCGTCGGCCTGCTCTTCAGCCCGGAGCGGATAATACACGAGGATGCCGGAGCCACCTTGCAGGAGTTCGATCGGTGGGGAGACCACCATGCTGTAGGTATCCTCAGCCTTGCGCAGTGCGGGCTGGGCGTCCCATCGCGTTTCCTCTCGCAGATTCAGCCCGATGATCCTGTCGGCATAAGTCTCCGGGATGACCCATTGCACACGCCAGGAAGCGTCAGCCCACTCGAGGGCCGAGAAGATGGGCTCAGAGGCAAGAAAGGCCTCTGCATCAGCCCGCCAGTCTGCATAAGGCAGGCCCCCACGCTGCTCCCACCTCTGCCGCTTGCGCTCCAGCGCCCGCAGAGGGGCTTCCAGATGGTACCGCGCATCGGTCAGGAAATCCTCCATCACCAGACGGACTTCATTCCGGAGAAAGGCGCGCTCGCTCGTCCTCAGTGCCTGCCAGATGACCAGTGTCCCCGTAAGAGTCGCTATCGCGATCGGGATGGGCAGCCACCGATCTGTGACCAGGGTGCGGCGGGAGTTGATCTGCGACAACATCAGTCCCAAGCCGAGGAGCATCATGCCGACAGCGCTATGAAGGGCCATCCCGATGGTCGTGCCCCATACATACGTCTCGGTGAGCCCCACCGCATAGCCGCTGAGCACCATCAGGCTCAGTGCGGCGGCGGGAGAAGCGATCAGCCAGATCAGGAAGCGCTTCCGACGCGCCCTCATCTGCATGTTGAGTAGTAGGACGGCCAGTCCACACAGCGAGAAGCCGAGTGCCGTGGGGGGAGACGGTAAGAATGATGTGTGCCCTGGAAAGAGGGGCAGGAAGCGGAAAAAATCATCCACCTTGGAAGCCCCATTGGCGAGGTAGTGGTACGAGATCGCCATCCCGCAAGCCGTCACCACCAGACCCATCGCGACAGGTAGTCGCAGACAGCATCGGACCTTAAGAGCACCCGCCATCAGGCTCACTCCACTCAGCAGGAAGAGCAGCGACGAGAGATACTGCATCGGCGAGAGGTCTGGGCGGATCTCCACGATCCACGCATTTCCCGTATGCCAGCCCAGGACCACCGTGATTCCCAGCAACGCCACCAACCCGCCACAGATAGCTGCCAGTCGTGGAGGCCACCTGGGGGATTTGGGTTGCCGTGGCTCAGTGATCACCGAGAGCTTAACCTAGTAAATGGTGGCCGACTTTGCGAGGAGGATTTTTTTCAAGTCCATGCTTGCGATGGACTTCCCACCCTCACGCGGGCCGGAGAGCTTGCTGGCTCTTGTGTCGATGGGAACTCCTTTTCTGAGTCCGCATGGGAAAAATATACAACCGAATGCGCCAATCAGATAATTCACTCATCTTGTATAGCAAGGGAGGCTGGGCCACTTTTTTAAAACTCAAACGGCACCTTTTCCCCAATACTTCCGGCGGTCTTCCAAGCGCACTCGGCTTGACTCCATCGATGTAGCGGTGTCTTGGGCCGGTCAGCCACCGAGAGAACCCCTCAATCATTCCATCCCCCCCCAGGGGCCATGTCCTCAACCATACGACATACCCAGACTATGCAAATTTCATACCGTTCCCGATCACTCCGCAAACTGGCCGCCGGGCTTCTCGCCCTCTCTGCCATCAATGCCTCACTCCCCGCAGCGGTTCGCTATTGGGACGCCAATGGCTCAGGTACCGGCATCGGAGGCACCGGCACCTGGCAACTCGGCGCACCTGCTCTGTGGAATGGATCCTCCACGGGCACGGGAACGCTCTATAACTGGGTCAACAATACCTCGGCACCGGATATCGCCCACTTCGGCGGGACGGCTGGCACGGTCTCGGTCGTCTCTTCCACCGAGAACCCCATCGTCGCCCTGTCGCTCGTCTTTTCCACCGCCGGATATACGCTCTCAGGTGGAGCCATCACCATGCCGCTCGCTGGTACCCAGACCATCGTCGAAGTGCAGGCCACCGGAGGCGACACGATCGTCAATAATGACCTCAATCTTGTTGTTCCGGTGGATTCATCCGGTCCGCGCTATCGTATCTTCAACCGCAGTGCGGGCACCCTCACTCTCAATGGCAATGTGAATCTGGTCATGGATGCGAGCACGACCAGTCGCACCTACGATGTCGATCAGTTTGATGCCGGTGGGAAAATTATTCTGAATGGCACCTTCAGTTCCAATCCCGGAGACGGTACTGCCTCCATCCGCTTTGGCGAAAATGGCGGTGTGGATGGTGTCACCTACGAGATGAATGGGAACAATATCAATGGACTCGATGGCGGTTCCCGCCTCTATCGTGGCACCCTTCTTCTCGGACATGCCAATGCCCTCGGTGGTGCCGCTGACAAGATCATCCGTCTCGGAGGGAGTGGTACCCTGGCAGGACAGACGGCGGCCATTCTCACGAATGCTGCCATGACCATCGTTAACGACATCACTCTTGGCAACAGCGGCAGCACCACGGCCACCTACATCCTCGGAGGAGCCACGGCCGAAGCCTCGATCTATTCAGGTGGCATCACGGCCAATAACAGCATGCCCCTGACCCTCCGCGCCGCTGCTGGTGGCACCGTCGAGTTCAGTGGTTTCATCAACCACATGGCCGCGAAGATGATCAAGGACGGCGCTGGCACCGTCTCTCTCACTCGCGCCGCCGGCAACTCTGGCACAGGCGATGTGGAAGTGAAAGCGGGCACCCTCCTTGTGACGAATACCTCCGGCAGTGCCCACGGCAGCGGCAATATCACGGTTGAGACCGGAGCCACCCTCGGCGGCACGGGACGCATCGCTCCTGGCACAGGTACCAAGCTCACCCTCCAGAGCGGAGCCGTCCTCCTCGGTGGCCTCGGCGAAGACTCCACCGGTACCCTCACCATTCAGGGAGGCGTTGATTTCCTTAGCAACTCCGTCATCAAGCTCGTCCTCGGCCCGGACAATGCCCACTCCTCTATCGCCCGCACAGGCACCGGCGTGTGGTCCTTCCAGGCCGATCAGCTCTTCACCTTCGACCTTCTGGACGGCGCAGACACCGGTACCTACGCAGGCATTCTCACCGGCATCGCTGCCGGGACCGATGTCTCCGGCTGGCGCGTCTCTCCCTCCACCGGCATCGATGGCTATTTCCAGATGAGCGGCACAAATGTGGATTTCATCGTCAGCGCCATCCCTGAGCCATCCACCGCTCTGCTCCTCACCGCAGGCCTCATGACCATCACCCTGCTGCGCCGCCGCAGGGCCACGATCTGATCTCAGGGTCCCGGCAGGACCCATCCGGACCGTCCTGTCCGGTTTAGCAAAAATTCGAAATCTCCTCGCGCGAATACCGTGAGGAGATTTTTCGTTTCAGGGAGGCGAGGATTAATCCAATCCCTTTGCCAATAACTTCCCCAAGGGCACACTGAAGATAAATAGCAAAATGGCGAAAACTCCCAATGCCACCCCGATTAACCCCTGAAGCTGCCATATTCCAGGAAATGGAAGCACCATCGTGAGAGGTATCCTCATCATTGCCCATCCGACGAGAAGGCAGGCAGCCCCTAAAAGCAGGGCGTAAAGAAAAAGCGCAACGGCTGCAAATCGAATAAGAATGGTGCCAAATATCGTACCGGTGGAGTGGGGCTTCATGTGGTTTGGGATGGTGAAAAGATATTGATAAGCATAATTCCTCCCACCGTAAACCAAGCTGTCGGAGAGTCCCTGGGAGAGAATGTCTAATGTTCAGAGGGAATCCTTATCCGACATCCTTCTCGTTCCGGGAGCTTTTCAAATTCACCTCCGAAAAGTAAACTTTACCCTTGAGCCTCAGCTTTCATAAATTGTATACAATATACAAATGAAGCCTCTCTTCGCCACCCTCGTCACCCTACTGGCCCTGAATCTCTCCCTCGCGGCTCAGGAGGCTTCCGTCAAGCAGGGCTTCAAGGAGGAGAAGGACATCTCCTATCACAGCGAGGAATTTCTCAAGACAGCGAGTGATTATGCCAAGGGCATCACCAAGCTCGACATCTACTACCCGGAAGGGAAGAAGGGCTTCGGCACCCTCATCTGGTTTCACGGTGGTGGCCTGACCGGAGGCAAGCGCGAGAATCCCAAGGACCTCCTCCGCGAGGACATCGCCATCGTCTCCGTCGGCTACCGCTGCTCGCCCGAGGCCGAGCACCCCGCCTACCTAGAAGACGCCGCTGCGGCCACGGCGTGGGTGATTAAGAATATCGACAAATACGGTGGCGATCCGAACAAGGTCTTCGTCAGCGGTCACTCGGCCGGAGGCTACCTCTCGGCGATGATCGGCATGGATCCCCGCTGGCTCGCAGCCTACGGCGTCTCAAACAAGCAACTCGCCGGCATCATCCCCGTGAGCGGCCAGATGACCACGCACTTCACCGTGAAGAAGCTCCGTGGCGACACCGGTGATCAATTCCGCCCCATCATCGACGAATTCGCCCCGATGTACTACGTCTCCGCCGACCTCCCGCCCATCTGCCTCATGCTCGGCGACCGCCGCATCGAGTTCAAATCCCGCGTCGAGGAAAACGAGTTCATGGCCTCCAGCCTCCGCACCCTCGGCCACCAGGAAACCTACTTCTACGAACTCGAAGGCCGCGACCACGGCACTGTCACCCAGGGCATGCGCCCCTTCGTCTGGCAATTCATCCGCGAGACCATGCGCAAGATCAAAGCTGAGAGTAAGGCCAATCCTTGAGCGTCCCCAAGTCTGGGAGCCTGTTCGTCGATCCGGCTACGTCTATCGATCTCGTCCATGGCCCACAATTTCGCCCGGTGGCAATCGACACAAATTTAAAGAAGCCTGCTTTCTTCGCCTTCTAGAGCTCCAATGCGTATCTCAATGCCGCACGGATTTCATTGAGCTGCTCGGCTGTCGTTCGGCCCAGGCGGCGCAGAAGCTTTTCATGTCCCGTAGCCGCGATGCCCTGAATATTTGCCCATGAAGGTTTGTCCAGGAACTTTAGTTTGCCCAAGGAAACCTCATAAACCGACTCCCTGTTTTGTGTGGTGAGGGGGACGCAGAGGGCTATGGCACGAGGGCTCTCCTCATCTGCGCGCGATACCACGACTGCCGGACGCACCTTCCCCACAAACCCAAGGTCGATGAGATAAATCTCGCCGGGTTTGGGATTCATCGGGGGTCGAGACGGGAGAAATCTTCATCGTCGAGTTCATCCCACATCTTGGCCACCTGCTGGATAGGCGGAAGGATATCGGCGTTGTCTTCCAAGGTAAGGGGGAAGGGAATGGCTTTCCGCCGCTCGATCTGCGCAAAGAGCATGTTGATGGCTTGCGAAGGCGTCAGCCCCAACTGAAGCAGGATTTTCTCCACACGGGCTTTGCGCCGGGAGTCGATCCGGGTTCGCAGGATGGCAGATGACGGCATGACACAAATGGAGCACAAAAGTGCTCATCCGGCAATATAAGGAATGTGATTCACCTGTATCGGCTGCTTGGTTGATCTCAACTTACAATCCTCGGGTGGAACACCAGTCCAGTCTCCTGGCAAGTATCTTTCCTATTTCTGGACATGGCCTCCAGCCTCCGCACCCTCGGCCACCAGGAAACCTACTTCTACGAACTCGAAGGCCGCGACCACGGCACCGTCACCCAGGGCATGCGTCCCTTCGTCTGGCCATTCATGCGCGAGACCATGGGCAAGATCAAAGCCGAGGGTAAGGCCAATCCCTGAGTTGCTCTTTCGGAGAGGTCCTATCGGGAATATGCCGGGTCGTCATTGATCGCGTATCCCCGGAAAATCAGCAGGACGAGCCCTTGGGGCGCAGCACATTTGCATGACCTTGCCTACGGTCTTTACTCTGCCCGTACCACGGCTTCTGGATATTATTTAAGCACCATCATATTTTTCCTTGTGCTCGGTTCTGGTTATCTCTACGGAAGTTCGCAGCCGCAGATACCAAAAAAACGGTTGCATATAAGGGCTTTTAAAAATGACGCGAAACCGCGTTTCCATCCATGGTCTCATGAAAAAACTATTCCTCGCTCCCGCTCTCATCCTGTCCTCGATTTTACTGGCCGTAGCGCCGGCTTCGGCGGCGATTGTTTATTCCGGGGCAAACCAGAATGTCACCTATAGCCAGAATGATTTCGTTGACACATTCAGCCTCTTTGGTGCCGCCGGTACATGGGATGACATAGACTTGAATCTCCATGTATTTGAAGACTCGGGATTTCAAAATTCCTATAATTTTTCCACGATGCTCAATGTCCACGGCAACTACGTGCAATTCGCTCTGGAGAGCGGGGGGGATATTGCGCGATATGCCGAGTCTGATGTTATCGATTCAGCAATCACTTTTAGCGGAAATAGCTACGAGGACTTCTCCGACTACACGCAATTTTTTGATTTCCCTTCCGTCTCTCAGTCTGGAGAATTCCGCAATCAAACTGGTTACGCTGGCATTCGCATGATCGACGGACCGAATACTTACTACGGCTGGATTCAGGTCTCTGTCACCAACTACAACAACAGCTCGATCACCGGCGTCCTCATCGACTGGGCCTACGAAAGTACTCCCGGTGGTGCCATTGAGGCCGGTGCCATCCCCGAGCCCTCCGTGGCCACTCTCCTGATCGGCGCAACGCTCTTCGGAGCCTCATTCCTGTCTCGCCGCCGACGCTAGGCCCGCCCGCGACCATTCCGCCCTTCCGGCAGCCAGCTTTAAGCTAGCTCACGATCTTCGACCCCAGCACCCGTCGGAATTGCCCCGGTGTCGTGTGGTACACGCGCTTGAAGGACTTGCACAGATGGTTCGCATCTGCAAACCCCGTCTCCTTTGCGATGTAGTCGAGCTTGTGCCCTTGCCCGAGCAGCGTTGCGGCATCCCGCAGGCGTAGCTCCATGAAGTAGGCCGCCGGTGTCTTTCCCGTCAGGCGGTGAAAGTGCGTGGTGGCCCGGTTCCGGCTCATGCCCAACTCGGTGGCGAAATCCTCGACGCCAAAGGACCGCGTCTTGTTCTCTTCGTAAAAGGCGTCCGCGATCTCCAGGATCTCCATCCGACTGTCATGCGGATGCAGCAGGTGGTGAATATGCCGCCGGAACTCCACGATCCAATCCAGCGTCGCCTTGTCGGCCTCAAACGGGTCCCTCAGCACCCCCGCATACCCCTGTTCGAAGAAGCGGATCGTCTCCGCCCCGAGCCGCGAATTTGACGCCAGCGGGAAGGAGTACTCCACCTTTTGCGCCACCTCGGTGATGCGGTCTGCGATCCATGTGCCATTCAGCCTCAGGAAGAGAAATTTCCACCCCGGTCCGTCCGGCACGATGCTGTATTCGTGATCCGAGGGCACCTGCACGGCGAAGGCCATCCCCGGTGTCTGGGGGTAATACTTGTCGCCCACGCGCAGCATACCCTCGCCCGCGATGGTCCACTGAAAGGCGACCCAGCGCCTGCGATGTGGCGTCTCGCGTTCCAGTCCATGCCAGCGATACTTTGCCCCCGTGGGCTGATACTCTGCTCCGAGCACGATCCACTCGGAACCGTCCCGCAGGATGTCCTTCGCAATGTGCCGGGACTCACCCGCTTTCCGCCCATGCTCCTTGATCAGGTTTTCCCAGAAAGTGACAACTTCATCGGACATGACGACTTCGAGCGCAGGGGGTAGGTCTTTGGAAGACCGTACCATCCGGCGGTTGCCGTGCAAATCCGAAATATCCGGCTCTCGTCTGGGGCGCGTCACGTGATCACAAGGGGGGCAGGGCAGGGGGGAGGGGGCTAGACCCGCCGCCGACGCCAGAGGAGCACTCCGAGGCCCAGACCGGCCAGCAGGCTCACCGAGGGCTCGGGAATGGCCGAGAATTGCACCGTCAGCGACTTGCTCGCCGCATCCCAGATGTAGCCATTGCCGCTACCGTAGGCCGTATTCAGATCATAGCCCGTGGGGCCGACAAAGTTGAAATCCAGATTGCTCCCTGCCGTCCAGGTCGATCCGCCGAGGAAGAGGCTGTACGTCGTCTCTGTCAGCACGGTACCGAGGCTGGTGAAGTTAAACGTCACCTGATTGTCCAGGCTGAGGGCCGCCGTGCCGAAGTCGATCCGGTCGATGGATGAGCCATTCAGTTGGTAATTAAACGTCGCACCATTTGCCGCGTTCAGTCCACCGTGCAGCCGCAGCGTCCCGATCGCACCCACCGCACCGGGGGCGAAGATACTCGTGCCGCCCGCTCCCTGTGCCACGGTCAATCCCGTCGCGATGCCGTCGCCGCCGAGCGTGGCATTCGCCGCCACTCCCACCTGGCCGGTCCCGGTCGCCGAGTTGCTCGTATTTGCCAGGATCAGCGTCCCCGCCGTCACCGTCGTGCCGCCATCGTAGGTATTGCCCGCAGCGCGGGTCAGGCGCACCACGCCCGCCCCGATCTTCTCGACGGAACTGCTCCCCGTGCCGTCATTGATCAGGCCTGTGATGTCCACCCGTCCACCGGAGGCCGCTGTGAATTGCACCGACTTCGATGCATTCTCAAAGCTCAGCGTGCCGGAGAAGGTCGAGACATCCGCCGTGTTCCCACCCAGTACGCGATTCGTATTCGCCCCGCGATCCAGATACACGGTCTGTGCGATGGTATGGGCCCCGTCCGCCAGCAGCTTCACCGTCTGCGTGCTCAGCGTATCGCTGCCACCCAGCCGGATGATCGCCGTGCCAAAGGCTCCGTCATTCTGCACCAGCACGGTGCCGCGTGAGATCGTGGAGGATTCCGTGATGTTATTGCTCGCGCTCAGGACATATGTCGCCGTGTCCGTCGTCGTCGTTTCGTAGCCGAAGTAGAGGCCCACCCGGGAGTTGGTTTCATAGCTGAGCGAGCCCGATAAAACCATCGTTCCATTCGCGCCAAATTGATTCAGGCTCAGCCATTTTGCCCCCGTGCCGGAGGCCGATGAGATCACGAAATCTCCCGAGAGGGTGAAGGTCTCGCTCGTGTAGTTGCGCACGTGATACGGCGTATTCCCACCCGTCGTCCCCGTGAGATTCAGCCTGATATCCGAGGCGATTTCCACCGCGCCCGACTCCACGTGATTCTGGATCAGCGTCGTGCCCGAGGAGACCGGGTAGGGGATGATAATCGATCCCCCCGTCAGCCGATATCCTCCCGCGTAAAAGCGCAACCCCTGCGCCACGATGCCATCCGCCACAGTCACCGTCCCCGCCGTCCCGCTGAAGATGGCCGTATCCGCATCCGCCAGATCATTGTCCCACTGTTGCAGCGTGCCGCTGCCGCTGGAGCTGGGATTCCAGTAGGCATTGCCCAGATTATTCCACGTTCCAGAGCCACCGAGACCGGTGGTACCGTTCGCGTCCCAATACAGATTTGTCGCCGCCAGTGCTCCCGGCGTGGCTGCTAGGAGGATGGCCGCGCCGGTCAGTGCCAGCAGATGGCCGCCGGTCCGTGAGCGTGGTGAAACAGGTTGAGTTTCGGAAAGGAGGGGGTTTCTCTTCATAGACTTTACGCAAGTCTATGGGAGGTCATTGCCGGGTAAATTGGCCCGATGCACCCCTTATGGTCATTTTGCACCGCCCCGCCTGGCGAGGGGTAGGGGAGGTGCTGCATGCGGAAAACGCCCTAAGCCACCAGCCGATTCCGCCGCCGATGGTACCACATCCCCACCAGCCCCGCACCCACCAGCAAAGCCACCGTCGAGGGTTCCGGCACGATCTGATATTCGCCGAGCAGGATGCCATAGGCCGCCTCACTATCAGAGTAGATCGATCCCAGCGTGCCCACCGCCGCGAAGAAACCCGCCCAATGCCGCAGATCCGCCACCGCCGATCCCGTGAAGGCCGCCTCCTCCGTACTGAAATCCTGCGTACTAAATCCCGAGCCGAAGATATTCAGATCCCGGTAATTTGTCCCCCCTTGGAAATCGACCGAGGTGAGATCCGTGTACTCAAAGTTTCCCCCCGGCGAGTACAAGTCCGACTCATCAAAGTACGTGATGTCCGAGTCATCCAGCGAGGCGTTGAAAAACGCGATCAGTGTGAACCCGTAGTAAAGCTGGGTCTCGTCATCATTCTCCGCATGAGCCCCCGTCGGCGTGAAAGTCACATTCCGCAGATCACTGATATCGATCGTCAGGATCACCGCCGCCCGCCCCGTCATCGAGGTCATTCCCAGACACAGCCCGACTAGCAACAGCGCCAACATTCTCCCCGTCAAAAATCCCTTAAGCACAAACATACCGCCCTGCAAAAACCATCTCCACCCCCCTCGCAAGCCTTCTGTGACGAACTGTAGAAAATCACTGACCAACGACACAAATCCTCCCTCCTGTACCCACATCTTTCTCCGCCCGCCCATCGCGAAGTCGGCGTGGGTGTTGAGGTCGTGGTGGGAGAAGGATTGGCGCGATTGATCGGCCCCTCATTTAAAATTCCGGCCTCAGCCTTAGCCCCCCAGTTCAGGCTTGCCCAAGCCTCGCCCCCTCTATAGGAGGGACCCCCATGAAGGTCATCGCTTTCTCTTTGGCTGTCATTTTGACAGTTTTTCTAGGCAGCGCAGCACGCGCTGAGCTCCTGCTGGGACCTTCCTTCATCACATCCACCACAAATATATCTGCCGGCGGATTCGGCTCCATCTATGAGATCGCCGATGGCATCGATCTTGAGACCGACGGGCCTCCCTTCAACGGCTATGGCCCCGATGCAAATTCCGGGATCATTACCCTGACCCTGAATGGTCCTTATCGCATTTTCGATTTCTTAATCGCCAACGACATTAATGTCGAAACAGAGGGCGTGAAGGATTTCCAACTCCGCTTTTATGACGCGGCAGATACCCTGCTCCACTCGACCGGCACTCTGACAGCAGACTATGGCCTCGTCGAGGCGCAGACCTTCTCCGTCGGAGGAGTAGAGGGAGTCAATAACGTGAGCCACGTCGAGTTCGAAGTGCTCAATGTCTATGAGCTAAGCCCCGACTCCGCCATATGGCGTATCGAAGTCCGCGAAGTCGCCTTCAATGGCATAGCCGTCCCCGAGCCCACCACAGCCCTTCTCCTCCTCTCCGCCTGCCTCGTACTCGTGGCCCTGGGCCGCCGTCCGCGCCGCTCCGAGACGGTCTAGTTCCCTAAGGCCGCTATCAACACGGCAGAGGACCGTTCCCACGGGCCAGGGATGTTTTTCCGCTTCCTCCGCTCTCTCATCGTCGATCATCGCTGACACCTG
>Ga0351882_1060_pt1 | contig 35469 bp, 29 predicted proteins | sample BONcelFGM3001F13_FD_206762 | JGI IMG/M metagenome (GOLD analysis project Ga0351882, IMG submission 206762) | Enriched cells from coal bed in the Powder River Basin, Montana, United States - BONCAT cells FGM rep3 HSBNCT.FGM.300.1.F13 ... | reverse complement strand
ATTTTTTCCGAGGGCAACCTCGCTTTCGCCGATGAGATCGAGTCCGTCGGCTCCCAGCCCTCTCTCTCGGAGATGGTCGCTCAGGCCATTCAGCTTCTCCAGTTCAACCGCAAGGGCTACCTCTTGGTCGTGGATGCTGGTCTCGCCGGAAAAGCCGCTACGCAGAACGAAGGTGAGCGCATGCTGCGCGAACTCCTCGTCGTAGACTCCGCTGTAGCCACAGCTCTGACCTATGCCGGTGAAAACTCTCTTATCATCGTGGCTGGCCGCCAAAATATCGGGGGCCTTGTCCTCAATGGATACCCCTTCCGAAATGATAAAGGCATGGCCGTCGTAGGCATTAATTCGCAGGGCGTTCCGGCCCTTACTTGGGCCACTGGCCCGGGGTCACGTTTCCTGGAGAACAAGCCCGAGGAGCCGGTGTCCAAGCCTACCGAGCCCTCCGCTTTCCCACTCCCGTCCGCCATCGGTGTCGCCGATGATGTCATTTCCGTCAGCAGTGGCCCCGGTTCGGAAAAGTTGTCCGGCTTCTCGGACAATACGATGATCTATCACGTCATCTCGGAAAACCTCTAGCTCTCTCGGAGTCAGAAACCCATGCCAACTTCCCTGAGGTTGGCGCGGGATGCATAAAAAAGAGCGGCGCCTGTTCCCAGACGCCGCTCGTAAGTTTCTTGATCGGAAGACTTGGTCCTTACGGATGAGTCATGTCCGCAGCGACCACCCACTTGTCGAAATCCTCGGAAGTGAGGTGACCCAGAGCCAGAGCGGCTTCTTTCAGGCTGGAGCCATCCTTATGCGCTTTCTTGGCAATGGCAGCGGCCTTGTCGTAGCCGATGTGCGGATTCAGCGCCGTCACCAGCATGAGCGAGTCGGCCACATACGCAGCGATCCGCTCGCGGTTTGGCTCGATGCCGATTGCGCAATGCTCGGTGAAGGAATCGCATCCCTCGCTCAGCAGTCGTACGGAGTTCAGGAAGTTGAAGATGATGACGGGCTTGAAGACGTTCAACTCGAAGTTGCCCTGTGATCCGGCAAATCCGATGGCCGCATCATTACCCATCACCTGCACGGCGATCATGGTCAGGGATTCGCACTGTGTGGGATTCACCTTGCCTGGCATGATGGACGAGCCGGGCTCGTTTTCTGGGATCGTCAGCTCACCGAGACCGCAGCGGGGGCCGCTGGCCAGCCAGCGCACATCGTTGGCGATCTTCATGCAGCTACAGGCGAGCGATTTCAGCCCGCCGCTGGCAAAGACGAATTCGTTGTGCGCGGACAGCGCGGCAAACTTGTTCGGAGCCGCAACAAAGGGCAGGCCCGTCAACTGAGCGATGTATTTGGCCGCCGTGTCACCAAAAAGCGGGTGCGAGTTTAGACCCGTTCCCACGGCCGTGCCGCCGATGGCCAGGGAGCAAAGCCCTTCCATCGTGGATTCGATGCGGCGGATGTCGTCATCCAGCAGCGTGACATAGCCGGAAAATTCCTGACCGAGGGTGAGGGGGGTTGCATCCTGTAGGTGTGTGCGTCCGATTTTGACGATATCGGCAAAGGCCTTTGCCTTGGCATCCAGCGTGTCACGAAGTGTCCGGACCGATGGCAACAGTTTCGCCTGCACCTGCTGCGCCGCGGCGATGCTCATCGCCGTGGGGAAGGTGTCGTTCGAGGACTGCGACATGTTGACGTCATCATTCGGATGGACGGGCTTCTTGGAGCCCATCACACCACCGGCGATCTCGATCGCACGGTTGGAGATGACTTCATTCGCATTCATGTTGCTCTGGGTGCCGGAGCCGGTCTGCCAGATGCGGAGAGGGAAATGATCGTTCAGCTTGCCCGCGATGACTTCATCGGCGGCCTGGCAGATGAGATCGCACTTCTCCTTGGAGAGTTTGCCCAGTTCATGGTTGGCCAGCGCGCAGGCCTTTTTCAGGATTCCCAGTGAACGGATGAGTTCCGGCGGCTTGACGTCGTCACCGATGTCAAAGTGGATGAGCGAGCGGGCGGTCTGCGCGCCCCAGTAACGGTCGTGAGGCACCCCGATTTGCCCCATGGTGTCGGATTCTACGCGTTCGGTTTCGGGAGAGATGGGTTTTGTTTCGCTCATGAGTGGGAATATTACCGGATCAGTTGTTTTGCTTCTAGTAGATTTTCTAATAATTTCCACTCGACTGCCTCCCCCAAACGCGGATCAAGCCGCAGCGATCAGGCGGAATCCCTAGCGTTTGACGTACGCCAGGACGAAAGCAGTGATGAAGATATTCACCAAGGCGAGTTCGAAGAAGAAATACCAGCCCAGCTTCATCAACTGGTCATAGCGGAAACGCGGCAGCGTCCAGCGGACCCAGATGAAGAGGAACAGAATCATCGAGACCTTGCCGAAGAAGACGCCAATATTCACGAAGCCCCAGATCAAGCCAGCCAGCCAGCCGGGCACGAAGGGCAGGCCGAAGAAGGATGTGGCGCTGCCATCGGGGATGAAGGGCATACTCCATCCTCCGAGGAAGAGCGTCACAATGATGCCCGATCCCGCGATCATCGCCGCGTATTCACCGAGGAAAAAGAGCGCAAATCCCATCGAGGAATACTCGGTGTGGTAGCCGCCGACCAACTCCTGCTCGGCTTCGGGAAGGTCAAAGGGCAGACGGTTTGTCTCGGCAAACATCGCGATCAGGAAGATCACAAACGAGATCAGCATCGGGATCCAGATCAGGATGCGCTGCAGGGAGACCCCGGCTACAAAGGAGTTCCATACGGAGTCAAAGTCGAGGGCCACGATGGACTGGATCGTCAGTCCCTTCGGCCACCATGGGGCGATCATCCAGCCGTTTTGCTGCTGCCACACCACGATATCCTGCAGGTTCAGTGTTCCCGCGACGAGGAAGACCGGAATGACGGAAAGTCCCAGCGACAGTTCGTAGGAAATCATCTGGGAACTGGAGCGAATGCCACCCAGGAAAGGATATTTCGAATTGGAAGCCCAGCCCGCCAGCACGATGCCATAGACACCCAGCGAGGAGACCGCAAAGACGTAGAGCACACCGATGTTGACGTTCGCAATGACCATCGGCACTCCGTAAAGCGAGGAGCCGAAGGGCAACACGGCCAGCACCAGGATGGGCGGGATCATCGAGAGCTTCGGAGCGATGTAGTAGTAAAAACGATTGGCGCTCTTCGGGATGAAGTTTTCCTTCAGCAGGAGCTTCATGGCATCGGCAATCGGCTGCCCCAGACCCAAAATGCGGAATTTCGTGAGCGGAATACCCACGCGGTTCGGGCCCAATCGATCCTGAATGAAGGCACAGACCTTACGCTCTGCATACACCGTATAGGAAACGAAGCCGAGGATGACGGCCAGCAGGCCGATGGTCTTGGCCAGTGAGGTCCAGATCAGGAATACCTCAGGCTGCATAAGGAATGAAAGAAGGTCCATGCGTGCTTAAACGGAATTAAACGGGATAGTAGGTCCGCCGCGGGGAAAGCGGAAGTAAAGTGTGGTTGAAAAAGTATGATCCTTCCAGTTTCAGGTTGGGATCAGGATGCTTTTGCATGGTCAGAGCTTGCTGGAGAGATCCACGCCGAGATCGCCGATCCGGCTCAGGGTCAATCCAGAGAGGGCGGGGACTTCCCCGGCCAGTTGCTTGAAGACATCCTCGATGGCGTATAGGCCATTCGATCCGCTGGCGATCTGGATCAGATCGCGCAGGATCTCCCAGTCGTCACGAGCCTGTCCCGGAGAGCCGACCGCGCGATTTAGGCGCTGCAGGCGTCCCTTGACATTGATCATCGATCCCCGCTTCTCCGCCCAAGTGACGGAAGGCAGCACGACATGGGCCGCACGAGTGGTTGCCGTTGGTAGGATCGAGGTGCAGACCAGCGCTTCGAGCTTGGTCAGGTCCCCAGCTTCGATGCCGCAGTCCGTGGCGTCTTCACCGAGCACGAGCAGGCCCTTGATGGTGCCATTGGCGACACCCGCCGCGATATCCTGCAGCTTGCCTGTGGCGAGCCCGAGAAGCTTGGCTCCTGTCGTATTCGGGTTGCCGTCGTCGGAAACAAGGAAGCCGTCGCCCTTCTGCGCACGGGGCAGCACGTCAAAGAGGGTGATGCCCAAGGCGGAAGCCAGACGCTTCGCCAGGATCATCTCTTCCAGCGTCATGCGGGCGGAGGCGATCATGGCCGTTTTGCCAGCGGTTGCCTTGAGCTTGTTCACCGCCGCAGTCAGTGCATCGGACCACTTCGTGGGAGGTTCATCACCCCGGACGATGGGCTCGGCAAGACGCTCGGCGCTGTTGACGTAATGGAAATTCAGCCGATGGCTATCGGGCATCCAGCAGGAATTGACGAAATCATTCTCACGGGGAGTGATTCGCTGGATGACGTTTTCACGGGAACCAATGATGATATTCGTCCCATTGCCGCAATTCACGTCGATGGTCTTGGTCTCACGGAGGAACCAGACACGCATCTTGAAACGGAAATCCTTCGAGGTCAGCGCACCGACCGGACAGATATCCACCGTGTTCAGCGAGTAGTTGCTGTCCAGGCGCTTGCCGGGATAGACCGTGAGCGTCGTATGGCTGCCGCGATTGACGAAGCCGAGCACGTCGTCCTTGGCCACTTCCTGCATGAAGCGGATACAGCGCGAGCACATGATGCAGCGCTCATCGTCGAGCACGATCCGCTCGCCGATATCCACCCGCTTGGGCTTTTTGACCTTGTTTTCGACAAATCGGGACTCGCCTTTGCCGTATTCGACGGAAAATTCCTGTAGTCGGCACTCACCGGCCTGATCACAAATCGGGCAATCGAGGGGGTGGTTGATGAGGAGAAACTCCATCACGCCCTTGCGGCATTCCTCGACCATCGGGGAGGAAGTGCGCACACCCATGCCTTCGCTGATCTCTGTTGCGCAGGAAATGGCCGGGCGGGGCATCCACCCGATTTCTGGCCGACCATCTTCGCCGATGATGGGCTTGCGGTCGGGAGTCATCTTGGGCATACCCATCTCCACCAAGCACATACGGCAGTTACCGGGACTGCTCAGCTTGGGGTGATAGCAATAGTGCGGAATGAAATGTCCGCTCTTCATGCACGCCTCGATCAGGCGCGTGCCTTTGGGAAATTGTTTCCACTCGCCGTCCACCTGGACATTTAGCATGGGAATCTCTGTAGCCGTTTCGCTCATCGTAAAGTATTCGTATCTGCCACGAAAATTGACTCAAGACGTATCCGTGGTTGCGACAAAATCCGCAAGAAAAACCCTGCTTCTGGTGTGGGATTCTTTTTTACCGCTCTTGAGGGTGAGTCTCAGCTGTGCGTAGATTCCCGCCACGTGATCAAGTCTTTACCAGCCCAGATTACCACCATTACGGCTGCCATCCGGCCTGGTGTCTCTCATCGCAATATCCGGTATCTGGGGTGGTTCGGCCTCTTCATTCTGGTGCTCATCATCCTCTACACAGTGGCTTTCCACGAGATCATGAGGTGGGAAGGCCAGGACCACTCCTGGCTCAGCGGCCTCTACTGGACGCTGGTGACGATGTCCACCTTGGGATTCGGGGATATTACGTTCACCAGTGATATCGGTCGTCTTTTTTCCGTGGTCGTGCTCCTCAGCGGCATGCTCCTGCTGCTCGTCCTGCTTCCTTTCACCTTCATTGAGTTTTTCTACTCCCCTTTCGTTAAATCGCAGCAAAACGCCCGCGCCCCTCGCGCGGTGTCGGCAAATCTGGAGGGCCACGTCATCCTGACCAACTACGATGCCGTTACCGCCCTGCTCATCCGCCATCTCGACAAGTATCACACCCCCTACGTCCTTGTCGTAAAGGAGGTGGAGCAAGCTCTCGCCCTTCATGATTTGGGCGTCAATGTCGTCGTCGCCGACCTCGATGATCCGGCCAGTTTTGCCCGATGTGGGTTTGACCGTGCGGCCATGGTTGCCGCCACGGGCAATGACTTCGAGAATACCAGCGTCGCCTTTACGGCCCGGGAAATCTCAAAAACGGCCGTCATCGTCACCACCGCGGCCATCAAGGACTCCGTGGACGTTCTCCTTCTCGCAGGCAGTTCCCATGTTATGCAGCTTGGCGAGCAACTCGGCAGTGCCCTGGCCCGCCGTACCATCGCGGCGGATGCTCAGGCTCACGTCATTGGCAGCTTTGACCAACTCCGCATCGCGGAGGCCATCGTGGCTGGCACTCCGATGTTGGGCAAAACTCTCCCCGAGACTCGTTTGCGCGAGTTGGCAGGAGTCAATGTCATCGGCCTCTGGCAGCGTGGTGTCTTCCGCGACCCGGCCCCGGACCTCAAGCTGACCGCCGATACGCTTCTCGTTCTTTCCGGTACTGAGGAGCAGATCGAGGCCTACAATGCCCTTTTCTGCATCTATCACCGCACCACGGCTCCTTGTGTCATCATCGGCGCAGGGCGGGTGGGGCGTGCGGCTGGCGCTGTCTTTGAGCAGATCGAACTCGATTACCGCATCATCGATAAGTCTGCCGATCGCATCCGCGATCCCGATAAATATGTCCTCGGGAGCGCCGCCGATCACGCCACCCTTCAGCGCGCAGGCATCGATGATGCCCCAGCCGTCCTCATCACCACCCGCGAGGACGACGTCAATATCTACCTCACCATCTACTGCCGGAAACTCCGCCCCGACATTCAGATCGTGGTCCGGGCGAACTCCGAGGCGAATGTCGGACGTCTCCATAGTGCCGGAGCCGATGTCGTCATGTCCTACGCCTCCATGGGCTCGAGCATCATCTTTAATCTGCTGCGGAACCAGAAGACCCTCCTCGTCGCCGAGGGGTTGAATATCTTCCGCATGAGTACCCCGCCTTGCCTCGTGGGGAAATCCATTCGCGATACCGAGATCCGCGCACGTACGGGTTGCAGCATCGTCGCGGTCGGCAAGGAACACGACCTCCGCCTGAATCCAGAGCCCTCTACCATCCTTCGTGAAAATGAGGAACTCCTCCTCATCGGCACTTACGCCGCCGAGGAGAAATTCCTCGAACTCTTCGTCACCTAGGAGTTTTAATCACCTCATCTCCATGAGTGTCTCTCCCCAAGCCCTTTCTTCGAAGGAACCCTTTTCTGAGAACTTCGACTGCTGGGGCGTGGGCCCTTGGCCAGCCTCATGGATTGCAACTCCCCACCCGGAGGGCGGCCCCTCAGTTACCGCCTTTCGTCTTCGCTTTTCGGTCGATCAAGCCCACGCCCGCCAAGTCCACGTGACGGCAGATGAGCGTTATAAACTCTTTCTGAATTCCCGCCTCGTCGGCCGCGGTAGCGAACGTGGTACTCCCGATCATTGGTACTACGAGACTTATCAGCTCGATCTTCAGCCGGGCGAAAATACCCTCGTCGCCGTCGTCTGGTGGCTGGGCGAGCTGTCCCCCATCGCTCAGACATCCGCAGCTTCCTCGCCGCGTTTCCTCCTCGCTTCGGAGTCGGATGATCAGCCGGATATCAGCACCGGCATCGCTCCCTGGGAGTATTCTCACGTTCCCGGCTACGCCTTTATCGGCACAGGCCCCGCTTGGGGTACAGGGACAAAGATTCACTTCGACGCCCGCGAGTATCCCTGGGGGATTGAGACTGGGGAGGGTGGAAAATGGCATCTGGCTGTCGCAGTACATGAGGCCCGCTCGGTCATCGGCCCCTGGGGTCTTTGTTCGACGAATCTCCGCCCCGCTGCCCTTCCTCCGATGCAGGAGATCGTGCAAAACGTTGGCCTCGCCCGCCATGCCCGCCACGAGCAGAGAGATGTTTCTCCCGATGGTTTCGTTTCCCCCTCATGTCATGATGCCGACCTCTCTGCGAGTTGGAATGACCTTCTCCAGTCTGCCTGCCCGCTTCGGATTCCAGCGCGTTCCCGCCAAGTCGTTATCGTCGATTTGGAAGACTACTTCTGCGCCTATCCCGAGCTGACCATTTCGGGCGGGCGGGATGCCGAGATCCGCATCCATTGGGCCGAGAGCTTCTTCCTCGACAGCGCAGGCGAGACCAAAGGCCATCGCGATGAGATCAACGAACGCTGGTTCCGTGGTGTGGGCGATACCTTCATTGCCGACGGCGCGGAGCACCGCTCTTTCACCACGCTCTGGTGGGAAGCCGGACGCTATCTCGAAGTCGAGGTGACCACTCACGACGAGGACCTCATCATCCATGGCCTCGCCATTCGCGAGACCCGCTACCCTTTGGAATTAGACTCCGTCGTCCACTTGTCCGACGATAAGCTCAATGCGCTTGTTCCCCTCATGATGCGCTCTCTCCAGATGTGCTCTCACGAGACCTTCATGGATTGCCCTTACTACGAGCAAATCATGTATGCGGGTGACACCCGGCTGGAAGCGCTCGTCACCTACGCCACCTCTCGGGACTCGCGCCTTCCGGTGAAAGCCGTGGAATTGTTGGGCCGCTCGGTCGATTCCTCCGGCCTGTCAGCCTCCCGCTATCCCGCTCGTCCACGTCAGGTCATTCCCGGTTTTAGCCTGTACTGGATCGCCATGGTGCATGATCTCGCTCTCTGGAAAGGGGAGCGTTCCGTCGTTGCGCAGTGTCTGCCTCGCGTCCGTACGATCCTTGAGACCTTCCTCGCTCACCGCACCGCCGATGGCCTTGTGCGCATCCCCGACGGCTGGCATTTCGTCGATTGGGTTCCCACTTGGACAAATGGCTGCCCTTCCATTGGGAGGGAGCGTATCTGCGGCATCACCGCATGGCTTCTCATCATCGTCTTGCGTCAAGCTGCTGAGCTGGAGTGCTGGGCCGGTCTGCCGCTGTTTGCCGACCGATACCTCTCCGCAGCCAATGAGATCGCGCAGGCTACGGATGCCGCCTTCTACGATGATTCCCGCGGCCTTATGGCCGATGACTTGGCACGCACCCATTGGTCGGAGCATGCTAATTCCCTCTGCCTTCTCAGCGGTACGCTTTCCCCTCAGCGTTCCCTTGCCCTGACCCGGTCCATGCGGGCCGCCGGCGATTCCCTGGCCCCTGCCACCATCTATTTCAGCCATTACTATCTGGATGCCATGGCCCGTTTCGGCTCCATGGATTCCTTTTTTCAACGTCTCGATCTGTGGTCCGAACTCACCCCCCGTGGCTTCAAGACCACCTACGAGACTCCCGGCAATTCCCGCTCGGACTGTCACGCGTGGGGTGCCCATCCCCTCTATCATTTCTTCGCCACCATCCTGGGTATCCGCCCGGATTCTTTCGGCTTTGACTCCGTTGTCATACAGCCTCGCCTCGGGCACCTCACCGAGGCTACAGGATCGCTGGTTCACCCTCAGGGCACGATTGAAGTATCCCTCTCTCGGCAGGATGAGCGCCTCCTGGCTTCGATCTCCCTCCCTCCTGGAATCAGTGGCAGATTCGAGTTCTCAGGCTTGGTGCAGACGTTAAATCCCGGCCATCAGGAAATCGTCTTCTAGCTCCAGGCTAAGCGTTATCTCGTCGGCCCGGGAAAGGCATCGACATATTGAATCGTGAAGTCCTCACCAACAGATACGAGTTGCACTTTGTAGTCCGGAAAGGCATCCACCATTTGCCATTTTCCCGGTTTGTCGGGAAAAGCGGTTACGACTTGGACCTTCAGGTCAGCTAGGCTCTTCACCACCCGCACCTTATAGTCGGGGAAGGCTGTTACGATCTGTATCTTCCCATACACCCTTGCCGCACCGCTACCATCCCCGGCTATTGCCGAAGTCCCCATCATCGCCACGACCAGGATCATCAGTAACCATTGAATAACCGTTCTTTTCATGATCGATAAGTTGCCAGCGGCCCTCTCACTTCAATCCCAGCAAAGAGATCGCATTCACGGCAAAGGCAAAGAGCATCGCTCCCATGAAAATGCAAACGGGCAACGTGAGCACCCACGCCAGCAGGATGTTTCTTAGGGTATCCTTTTGCAACCCGGAGCGATTTGCCGCCATCGTTCCCGCTATACCCGACGACAGCACATGAGTCGTGCTCACAGGCAGCCCCATATGATCCGCGACCAGGATCGTGCTCATCGCCGTTAGCTCTGCGGCTGCCCCCTGCGCATAGGTCAGGTGTGTCTTCCCGATTTTTTCACCCACGGTGACCACGATTCGTTTCCAGCCGATCATCGTTCCAAGCCCAAGTGCCAGCGCCACGGATACCTTTACCCATGTCGGAATGTGGTCTGTGAGCTTTTTTCCCCCTTGTTGCAGTGTCTGGGAGGCTTCACTGATCTCTGGTCGGTCTAGAATACTCTCGCCCTCCAGTTTTTTCAGCGCTTTTTGGAGCAGGAAGAGGTCGGAGCGGATCTGTCCCCGATCCTCTTGGGGCACATTTTCAAAGCTCTGCACATCTTTGAGTCGGGTGATCAGATCGGTGCAGATCGCATCCAGCGCTCCATACGTCGTCGTCGTAAGTTGGCCATCTGCTTTGATATAGTCTGACAAGATCACCGTGGCGTTTTTCTCATCCGGCAGGTTCCCTTCGGATTGCTCTGCAAAGACACCATTCAAGACATCGGCCGCCTCCACCACCTGCTGGAGTTCCGGCTGTGTGGCATCCATCTTCAAGGCATACATTCCCGGCAGAATTCCGACCAGGATGAGCATGATCAGCCCCATGCCCTTCTGACCATCGTTCGATCCGTGCGCAAAGGACACTCCCGTGCAGGTCACCATAAGCACGCCCCGAATCCAGAGCGGGGGAGGGGTCTTTCCCTCGGGGGAGCGATAGAGGGCCTCGTTCTTGATAAGCAACTTGGAAATCAGCAAAAGCCCCCCGGCACAGACGAATCCCACGACGGGCGAAATCAGTAGCGACAGCCCGACTTCCTGCGCTTTGGCCCAATTCACCCCCGTCGTTACCGAGTGCAACGGACTCATCATCGCATTCGCCAGTCCCACTCCCATGATCGATCCGATTAAGGTGTGCGAACTCGATGCCGGCAGCCCGACCCACCACGTCCCGACATTCCAGATGATCGCGGATGCCAGTAGGGAGAAGACCATCGCAAACCCCGCCACCGAACCGATGTTCAGCACCAGCTCGACGGGAAGAAGCGCAATGATTCCGAAGGCCACCGCTCCCGATGCCGTCAATACCCCGATCAGATTCCAGATGCCGGACCATACCACAGCAGGTACCGGGTTCAGCGTGTTGGTATAGATGACGGTCGCAACGGCATTTGCCGTATCGTGGAATCCATTGACGAATTCAAAGCTGAGCGCCATCCCGACAGCGAGAACCAGAAAGAACCACGTCCAGGGGTCTATTTGCGTTGCCGCAAGAAAAAGTGTGATCGACATATAGGGGAGCGGACTAGGAAAAGGGCTCCCTTATCCCCCTGAGACAAAGCCTCTATCTGCCGTTCGTGTACCTTTTTCTAGCAAAGGCATTTCCTGAAGATCAAGCAGACCTTCGCTCAAGGTACGGAATTCATCTCGAACTTCCTCCCCACCGAGTCTCGTCCTCCCCGATTTTAATGATTTTTTAAGGTTTTCACCCCTTGGCTTAATTACCCATCCAGCCTCTCCGCGTGCATCATGAGGGTGTGATGCTACTCGATATTCTCCAAGTCGCGGTCTTCGTGGCCGCCCTCATCTTCCTCACCCCGCCCTTGGGAACCTTTATGGCCCATGTCTTCTCCGGCAGGCGCACCTTTCTGTCGCCCGTCCTCGCTCCGGTGGAATCCGCCATCTACCGCCTCTCCGGCGTGAATCCCGAGCGCGAGATGAACTGGAAGGAGTACGTCGTCGCCCTGATGACCTTCAATATCCTCGGTTTCCTGATCCTGCTGGGCATCCTCCTCGGTCAAGGCGCACTCCCGCTCAATCCCCAGCACTTGGAAGGGCTGAAATTCCCGCTCGCCTTCAATACCGCCATCAGTTTCATGACGAATACGAACTGGCAGGCTTACTCGGGTGAGGCTGCTCTTTCCTATTTCAGCCAGACCGTCGGACTGTCATTCCAAAATTTCGCCAGTGCGGCCACAGGCTTTGCCGCCTTCCTCGCCCTCGCCCGTGGCATGTCACGATCTTCGACATCCAGCTTGGGAAGCTTCTGGGTCGATCTCGTCCGCAGCACCCTTTACATCTTGCTCCCGCTTTCTCTTATCCTTGCCCTCGTCCTGGTTTCCCAAGGCGTGGTTCAGAACTTCGCTCCTTATCAGACAGCGACCACCATCACCGGCTCGGAACAGGTCATCCCCATGGGACCCGCGGCTTCTCAGATCGCCATCAAGCAGCTCGGCACCAATGGCGGAGGATTCTTCGGCGTCAACAGCGCCCATCCCTTTGAGAATCCCACGCCTTTCTCAAATTTCCTGGAACTCCTCGCCATCCTCCTCCTTCCCGCAGCCCTTTGCTACACCTTCGGTCTTCTCGTCGGAGATCGCTCTCAGGGGTGGGTCATCTTTGCGGTCATGCTGGGGCTCCTCCTATCGGGCTTTGCCCTCAGTTGGTGGGCCGAGTCTCAAGTTAATCCTCTGACCGAGCTCTCTCAAAATATGGAGGGCAAGGAAGTTCGCTTGGGTGTGATGAACAGCGTCCTCTGGTCTTCCGCGACCACGGCGGCTTCAAATGGCTCGGTCAATGCCATGCACGATAGCCTCTCCCCGCTGGCCGGTGGCGTCGCCCTCTTCAATATCATGCTTGGGGAGATCATCTTTGGCGGCATCGGTTGCGGTCTTTACGGCATGCTCATGTACGTCCTGCTTACCGTCTTCATTGCCGGCCTCATGGTCGGTCGCTCGCCGGAATACCTTGGCAAGAAAATCGAGGCGTACGAAATTCGCCTGGCCATCCTGGTTCTCCTCGTGCCCAGCGCATTGATTCTTATCGGCGCGGCCATAGCAGCCGTCTATCCCGCCGCCCTCGCCAGTTTGGCAAATGCCGGTCCTCATGGCCTCAGCGAGATCCTCTACGCTTTCAGTTCGGCGGCTGGGAATAACGGCAGTGCCTTCGCGGGCCTTACTGTGGATACGCCCTTCTACAACTACGCTCTCGGCGTCTGCATGTTTGTGGGTCGCTTCATCTGCTTGATTCCGGTTGTCGCGATCGCTGGCTCTCTGGCGCAAAAAAGGAGGGTTCCGCCTTCTTCGGGTACCTTCCCCACGGGCGGCTGGGTTTTCGGCGTATTGCTCCTCTCCATCATCCTTTTGGTCGGAGCACTGACCCATCTCCCGGCCCTGACCCTCGGCCCGATCATCGAGCACCTCCTCATGCTCCAAAATCACAGCTTCTAATTTTTATCCAATGACTGCGTCTTTTAATTCCCAACTCCTTCTGACCGCTCTCAAGGGAGCCTTCCTGAAATTTGATCCCCGAGAGCAGATCAAAAATCCCGTCATGTTTGTCGTCCTCCTCGGGGCGATAGCGGTGACGATTACCCTCTTTCGCAATGCGGATCTCTTCACTGTCCAGATTACTCTCTGGCTCTGGTTTACCGTACTCTTCTCAAACTTCGCCGAGGCTCTTGCCGAAGGCCGCGGCAAGGCACAGGCGGAAGCCTTGAAGAAATCTCGTACGCATATGACAGCCCGTCGCCTCTCGCCGGACTCCACCGAGTCCGTCGTCGCGGCGGCAGAGTTGCAAAAAGGCGATCTCGTTGTCTGCGAAGCGGGCGATTCCATCCCGGCGGACGGAGATGTGATCGAGGGCATTGCCAGCGTGGATGAGTCCGCCATCACGGGGGAATCCGCCCCCGTCATCCGAGAGAGTGGGGGAGACCGCTGTGCCGTCACCGGTGGGACTCGTGTCCTCAGTGACCGCATCGTCATTCGTGTCACCGCCTCGCCGGGTGGCGGATTTATCGATCGCATGATCGCCATGGTCGAGGGCGCCAAGCGTCAGCGGACCCCGAATGAAATTGCCCTCGGCATCCTCCTCGGGGCCTTCACGATCCTCTTCCTCCTCGTTGTGGCGACTCTCCCCGCCTTCGTTCTCTACAGCCAGCAAGCCGCTGGACAGCCCGCCGGCACCGTGAATCTATCCGTTGCCGTCCTCGTATCGCTCTTGGTCTGCCTGATCCCGACCACCATCGGCGCACTGCTGAGCGCCATCGGTATCAGTGGCATTGACCGGCTGATCCGTCGCAACGTCATCGCCACCAGTGGCCGTGCTGTCGAGGCTGCCGGAGACATTGATGTTCTCCTCTTGGATAAAACCGGGACCATTACCCTTGGCAACCGCATGGCGGTGGCCTTCATTCCCGCTCCGGGCTTCGAGATTCGCGATGTGGCCCGCGCCGCCCAGCTCGCCTCTCTTGCGGATGAGACTCCGGAGGGACGCTCCATCGTCGTTCTCGCCAAGGAACAATGCGGCTTGCGTGCCGAGGACTTCGATCCTTCCTCAGCCACTTTTATTCCCTTCACCGCCCAGTCACGCCTGAGTGGCGTGGATGTGTTGAGTTCGACTCTTCGCTCCATTCGCAAGGGAGCCGCCGACTCCATTCGCCGCTTTGTCAGCGAGGCGGGGGGAAGTATGCCCCCCTCCATCGAGGACGCCATTGCCGATATCTCCCGTCGCGGCGGCACCCCGCTGGTCGTGGCTGAGAATGAAAAAGTCATCGGCGTCGTGGAGCTGAAGGATATCGTGAAAGGCGGCATCAAGGAGCGTTTTGCCCACCTCCGCCGCATGGGCATCCGTACCGTCATGATCACGGGTGACAATCCCATGACCGCCGCCGCCATCGCTGCCGAGGCGGGCGTCGATGACTTCATGGCCGAAGCAACTCCTGAGCAAAAACTCGCCCGCATCCGTCAGGAACAAAACTCCGGCCACCTCGTCGCCATGACAGGCGATGGCACCAATGACGCTCCGGCCCTGGCCCAAGCGGATGTCGGCGTCGCTATGAACACCGGCACCCAAGCCGCCCGCGAGGCGGGTAACATGGTGGACCTCGACAGCAATCCCACGAAGCTCATCGAGATCGTCGAGATCGGGAAGCAACTGCTCATGACCCGCGGTGCCCTCACCACCTTCAGCATTGCCAATGACGTCGCGAAGTACTTCGCCATCCTGCCCGCCATCTTCGCCCCACTCTACATCATAAATGGGAATGCAGGCCCTCTATCAGCTTTTAACGTGATGGGTCTGCACTCCCCGCAGAGCGCCATCTTGAGTGCCGTCATCTTCAATGCCCTCATCATCATCGCCCTCATCCCTCTGGCCCTGAGTGGTGTCAAATATCGCGCGGAAGGGGCCGTTCAGGTCCTGTCGCGAAATGCCCTCATCTACGGTCTGGGAGGAATCATCACCCCCTTCATCGGCATCAAGCTGATCGACCTCCTCCTCGTAGCCCTTCACCTCGCCTAAGTTTATGTTCAGACATCTCATTGTTTCACTGCGCATCTTCATCACCCTCACGATCCTCACCTGCGTTATCTATCCCTTGGTCGTTACCGGCATTGCCAGATGGGCTTTCCCCGAGCAGGCGCAGGGAAGCCTTATTCAGCAGGATGGGAAAATTCTCGGCTCGGCCTTGCTGGCTCAGAGCTTTACCGAGGATCGCTACTTCTGGCCCCGTCCCTCCGCTGCGGACTACGCCACCGTTGCCTCAGGCGCGAGTAACCAGGGCTTCACCAGCAAGAAGCTCATTGAGCAGATCAACTCGCGACGCCAGGCTCCCGGCAGTGTGGACTCTCCAGACATGCTCACCGCGTCTGCCAGTGGTCTCGATCCGCATATCTCTCCCGCCGCCGCTCAGGCTCAAGTGGGGCGGGTGGCCTCCGCTCGCGGATTACCTCCTGCCATGGTCGAAGCCTTGGTGCGTCAATACACGGAACTCCCCCAATTCGGCTTCCTCGGCCAGCCGCGGGTCAATGTTCTTTTGCTTAATCTGGCCCTCGATGCTTCAGCGAAAGTCAGCTCCGCAAAATCTTCTCCTCCCCACCCAGGTTTTAGCCTACAGTAATTTCCTTCATGAATGCCGACGAGCAGCCCGATCCGGATGCCCTCCTGGCTGAGCTACAGGCAAGTCAGGATTCCTCGGGCGAGGGCCATCTGAAGATCTTCCTCGGCATGTGCCCGGGGGTGGGGAAGACCTACTCCATGCTTCTCGCCGGGCAGACCAAGCAGGAGGAAGGCCTCTCCGTCCGTCTCGGTGTGCTGGAGACTCATGGCCGCGTCGAGACCTTGGCCGTTTCCGCAGGCATCGCGCGCGTGCCGTTGCGCCAGTTCACCCATCGCAATGTCACGATGGAGGAGATGGATATCGATGCCATCCTGGTGCAGAAACCCGATCTCGTCCTTGTTGACGAACTCGCCCACAGCAACGCCGTCGGCAGTCGCCACCCGAAACGCTGGCAGGATGTCTTCGAACTCCTCAAAGCCGGCATCGATGTTTACACCACGCTGAATGTCCAGCATATCGAGAGCTACCGCGACCTCGTCCGCCAGATTACCGGCGCTCCGGTCAATGAGACCGTCCCCGACTCCGTGCTCGACCGCGCCGATGAAGTGGAACTCATCGACATCACCTCGGAGGAACTTCGTAAGCGCCTCTCGGAGGGCAAGGTCTATTCCCCCGATCGGGCGAAGTCTGCCGCCGATAATTTCTTCAAGGAGGGCAACCTCAAGGCCCTCCGTGAGATTGCCCTCCGCATCACCGCCGACAAAGCCGATCAGGACATGCGGCGCTTTCGGTCTTCCCGCCGCATCAAGTCTTCCTGGCACTCGGGGGAGCGATTCCTCGTGGCCGTGAGTGGAAGTCCGTTTTCCGAAAGACTCATTCGCATCGCACGCCGCGCCGCCGCTTCCGTTCATGCACCATGGATCGCCGTTTACGTCGATACCGGTCGGGAGCTCGGTCCCGTCGAGTCTGCGAGATTGGAAAGCAATCTCCACCTGGCCCGCAGCCTCGGTGCCGAGATCATCATGACCACTGGCCGCAATGTCGTGGAAGCTCTCTTGCGGATCGGTCGCGAAAATCACGTCAGCCAGATCGTCGTGGGCAAGTCGCTGGAACATCCGCTCGTAGAGTGGCTTCGCGGCGGCTCACTCGTCAGCAAGCTCATTCGCTCCAGCGAGAGCATGGGCGTTTATGTTGTCCGTGCCGACAAAGCCTCGGGTATCCGTTGGCGTCCTCTCTTCGATGCCACCCGCGCTCCCTCCTTCTGGCGCGAAATTGGCATCGGCTTCTCGGTCGTGGCCGTTACCACTATCATCGGCCTGCTCCTTCTGCCGCTCCTCGGTTACTCCTCCGTCGGCCTCCTCTATCTCCTCGCCGTTCTTTTCTGCGCCGGCCGGTTGTCCCGCGCTCCCATCTTCCTCACCGCAGCCCTCACGGCCTTTGCCTGGGACTTCCTCTTCATTCCGCCGACCTTCACGTTTTTCATTCAAGGCGCCCACGACATCATCCTCTTCACCATGTATTTCGTCGTGGCCCTTGTCATCGGACAGCTCCACTCCCATCTGCGGCAGAGAGAAAAAGTGGAGCGCCGTCGCGAGCAGCAGGCCGTCGCTTACAACCAATTCAGCCGCGCCCTGACCGAGTCTCCGGATCTCCCCTCCACGCTCGATTCGGTTTCCGCTCGTCTCGGAAATATCTTCGCCGCCGAGGTCTTTATCTCACTGCTGGATGATCAGGGGAAACTGACTCATCGCCTGCCCCCACAGGAGGCCGCTGTCGCCGCTTGGGCCTCCGAGCACCGTGAGGCGGCAGGCCGCTTCACCAATACCCTCCCGCAATCCCAGGGCCTCCACATTCCACTTCTCTCCTCAACGCATGCTCTGGGTGTCCTTTCCATCTACCCGCGTGAGGGTGGCCCTATCGGCTTGGCCGAGAAGCAAATGTTGGAGACCTTCGCCGCGCAGATCGCCGTCGCTGTGGAGCAGTTTCGCCTTCAAGCCGAGACGGAAAGCCTCCGTATCGAGGAGAAATCCCGCGAACTCCAGAAGACCCTCCTCGACAGCGTCTCGCACGAGCTCAAGACTCCTCTGGCCGTTGTTTCCGTAGCCGCCGACCGCCTCCGCCACACGGACGAAGGAAAGACCGCTCTCCTCGATGAAATCGACACCGCCCTTGTTCGCCTCGACCGCGTCTTGGGAAATCTCCTCGATGTGACCCGCATCGAGACGGGCTCGATCCGTCCACACCTCGTATGGTGCGACCTCCACGAGATTGTCTCTGCCGCTAGGGAGCGAGTGCAAAATGATCTCGGCCCAAGATCGCTTCATTACTCCCTTCCAGAAGATGCCGTGAAAACCGACGCCGGCCTTCTTGAGGAAATTCTCGTCAATGTCTTGCGAAACGCCGCCCAGCACTCGCCTCCCACTTCCTCCATCGACTTGCAGGCCACTCTGCGTGGCCAGGAACTCCTCCTCACCATCCGTGACGAGGGGCCGGGTATCGATGTGAAGGACGCCTCCCGCCTCTTTGAGAAATTCTTCCGTGGCCAGGGTGCCATTCCCGGTGGCCTTGGCCTCGGCCTCTCGATCGTTCGCGGCTTTGTCCAAGCCCTCGGAGGCACGGTCGAGGCGCAATCCCGCACCGACGGAAAATCAGGCACCGAGTTTCGCATCTTGCTTCCCATCACCTCCCGGGATATTCGGGCAGTTCCATCCGATGAGCCGAGTTCTGATCATTGACGACGAACCCCAGATTCGGCGCCTCTTGCGCACCAGTCTGGAGGGCAATGGCTATCAGGTCTTCGAGGCTCCCGACGGCCAGTCCGCCCTCATCGAAGCGGCTTCCCGTCTGCCGGAAGTCATTATTCTCGACCTTGGCCTACCGGACCTCAGCGGTCTCCAGGTTCTTGAGCGCCTCCGCGAGTGGACGAGTTGTCCCATTCTCATCCTGACCGTGAAGGACGACTCGGATGACAAAGTCCGCGCCCTCGATCTTGGTGCCGACGACTACGTCACCAAGCCCTTTCACACGACCGAACTCCTCGCCCGCCTCCGCGCCCTCCTCCGTCGCGTCCAACCTCCGGACGAACCTCTCTTCGAAAGCGGTCCCCTCCGCATTGATTTCGCCGCCCGTCTCACCTACGTCCGTGGTCACGAGGTCTCCCTCACTGCTACCGAGTACGCACTCCTTCGCACCTTGGCCCGCAACCACGGTCGCATCGTCACCCACAAGCAACTCCTTGCCGCCGTCTGGGGGCCGAACTACTCGGAGCAAGCCGATTACCTCCGCGTTTACATTAGCCATATCCGCCGCAAGCTCTCCGCCGCTGGCCTCCCTTCTTCCGCCATCCGGACCGAGTCCGGCGTCGGGTACCGTCTCAGTCTCTCCGAGGACGGATCGAGCTAGGGCGTGCGCTTTTCGATGTCTCGACAGCGGCCTTAAATCATATTCTTTTCGTCAGATGTTACGCCGTTTCATTGCCCTTGCTGTTTTTGCTTTTCCCCTTCTTTTACCTATCGGGACGACCCATGGTGAGGATGGATACTGGCTCGACCTATACGCGGGAGAGCAGGTGCCACAGGCTTCCGTGGTGGACGATCTCAGCAGCGCCTCCGTGGTTTATGTGGGCGAGGTTCATACCATAGCTCGTCATCACCGCACTCAGTTGGAACTCCTCGAGGCTTTGCACAAGGCAGGCAAACCGCTGGCTCTGGGCCTTGAACAAATTCAGGCCGACTCTCAACCTCTGGCGGATCGATTTAATCAGGGTGAACTTGATTTTGACGGATTGGCGCAAGAGATGCAGTGGGCAAAGAAGTGGAAAAACTACGAGCAATATCGCCCCATCTGCGAATTCGCTCAGAAAGCGGGCATCCCCCTGATCGGCCTCAATGCTCCGGCGGAAACCATTCGCGCCATTGGCCGCGGAGGCTTCGATTCCCTCTCCCCCGAGCAGCGCAGTCAACTCCCCCAGGACATCGTCTTTACAGACCCTTCCTACGAGAAGTTGATGAATATGCTGCTCTCCGTCCATATGACGATGGACCCGGAAAAGCTTCGCCCCATCTTTGAAGCTCAGGTCGCACGGGATGAGACCATGGCGGCAAATGTCGTTAAGGCCATGAAGGATGCCGACGGCAAAGATCGCGCCGTTTTTGTCATCTGCGGACGCGGGCACATCAGCTATGGCCTAGGCACTCCAGACCGCGTCAGCCGCCGGGTACCCGGCGTCATCGACCGCATCGTCCTTGTGACCGAGAGCGGTGAGTTGCAGCTCTCCCCGGAGGAAAAGCAGATGCAACGCGACATCACCATTTCTCATCAGTCTCTCCGGGACTTGGGCCGGCCTCTCGCCGATTATTTGAAAATCCTTCCGCGTTCACAAACACCTCAGACATCCCCGCAACCCTGAGAAATCCAGAGCAGTGTTCTCACTTTGATACTTGCGGAGATTCGTAAGTCATCAATGATCTGTCCATGGATCCCTTTTTCACCGATCTCGGTCGCACCATTCTCGCTCGCTGGCAGGCCGCAAATTTCTCGCTCACCAAGTTTCCCCAGATCGCCAAGACCGCCCTCGATGAAAATCCCCCCGTGGATCATGTCGATCTGCCCGCTCTCATTCGCGAGTTTCTGCTTAATGACGAGCAGCGTTTCCAGAGCAATTCCGGCTTCGGTCAGCCTGAGATCATCGTTTACGACGACCCCCGCTTCTACATCCAGATTCTCTTCTGGCTCGACGGCACCACCCAGATCCACCAGCACGAATTCTCGGGCGCGTTTCATGTCCTCGGCGGCTCCAGCATTCACTCTATCTTCGGTTTCGAGGATGCCCGCTCTATCTCCGCCCACTTTCGCGTGGGCGATGTGCAGTTGAAGAAGACGCACTTCCTCCCCACCGGCAGCACCGTCCCCATCATCTCCGGGGGTCAATACATCCACTCCCTCTTCCACTTGGAGAGCCCTTCGCTCACGGTCGTCGTCCGCACGCACAATGACCCCGGCACCTCTCCGCAGTTCACCTACCTGCCTCCGCATCTGGCCATCGATCCTTTCTTTACCGATGCTCTCACCTCGCGTCGTTGCCAACTCCTCGATGTCCTGGAACACACCGGCGATCCGGAATATCCCGACCTCGTTCGGGAAATGATCGGCCAGCTCGATTTCGAGCGCGGTTATTTCATCCTCCAGAATGGCTTCGATTACCTCCAGAGCCTCGGTGAGTGGAGCGACACTTGGAAGGCCTTCCAAAAGAAGCACCGCGCCCTCTCGCGCTATATCCTCCCCACCTTGGAGGAGACCAAGTGGCGGGATAGAGTTGTTCGTCTCCGCAGTTCGGTTAGCGATGTCGAGCACCGCTTCTTCCTCGCCCTCCTCTTGAATATCCCAGGCAAGCCCGAGATTCTCAAACTCGTCGCCTCTCATTTCGATGGCGCCCCCATCGACAATATCCTTCGTTGGTCCGAGGAACTCAGCGAGCAGACCGAGGACTCCTTCTACATCCTGGATGCGGAATGGCCAGAGGAACTCGGCGACCCGGATCCCGATCTCTACTTCGCCGCCTTCCGCGACTTCCTCGCTCCCACCAAGGCCAAAAGCACCTCCCTTCCTTCACTCGCCCCGCGCGATCGGGAGGTCATCCGTGCATCTTTCGAACGATCCGCCCTCCGCGCCTTGGTATCCCCCTAGCAGGCCGCCTTCGCGGGGGTCGGTGATCGGTCGTTGCGAAAATGCCCGTTTCATTTTCCCCCGCTCATGGTATGCCCATCACCACAAATGCTTCCTCACCGTCACCCCCGCCTCCATCTCATTCGAGCGAGCGTGGCGGTCTGTCTGGGAGTAGCCCTTGGCCTTTCTTCGCTGACCGCATCTCCCCAGCCGGGTATGCTTCTGGAGTCTGAAGCTCGACAGAGTTTACAGACCAGAGGCAGTGATGAGAATGTTTCCTCCCGTCGCCTCCAACGCGACATCATGGACTTCTCGGATCGCTATGTCGCTGCGATTTGGAATGCGATTGATACCTACGCCGCGACCGAACCCGACCCCGCCAAGCGCGTGGCCGCCCTATCCTGGAAGATCCGCTTTGGTTCCGCATCCATGTCCATCGCCGCCTCCAGCGATCCCCGCTCCGGCCTGCTCGACATGACGACGTTTATCACCGTCGGAAGATGGTCTGTTAAGCGCTATTGGGTCCCAGAGGTGTTTGGCGACTCAGCCGCGCCTTTAAACAAAGTTTACTCCCAGATGGAAAAGGAGATCTGGAAGATCGCCGCCGATGTACTCACTCCCGATCAGCAACGTGCCCTCCGGGCTCTTATCGTGGCTTGGGAGGAGGGCAATCCCCAGATGCACGAGGTTGCCGACGTTCGCCTGCGCAATCTCGATGGCGTCCAGCTCAGCGACTTCGATCCTGCCAATTCCGCCCGCGGCATTCTCGCGTCCTTGCGCCGACTTCTCAGCAAGGTGGATACCTCGCTCCTCTATGGCGAGCGTGTCATGTTCTACATGGAGAGGACTCCGCGCCTTCTGGAGCAGCAGACCACACTCACCCTGGCCCAGATCGGCCAGGCCTTCCCCATCACCACCGTTCAGCCGGATCTCCAGCGCCTGAATCTCCTCGTGGACGAACTCCCTATCAAGTTCCAGGCCGGCATCGATCACAATCAGGCCCTCATTAAGGAACTTCTCCCCGACGTGCGTGCCACCGTCGAGAGTGGCGAACGTCTCACCAAGTCCCTCGACGCCTCCGCCCAGGCCTTGCGTGATCTCAGCGATAAGATCGATCCCTCCGTGGATTACGCCGCCTACCTTCGCGAGACGACGACCGCCTTGGATCGTTTGAATGCCTCTGTCGCTGGACTCAATCAGTTGCTGGAGAAGGACCCCGTCACCGGCCATTCCAAGGTCACAGAACTCACCACCCTCATCGACGAAAGTTCTCACAACCTCGTGGATAAACTCTTCGACCGCGCACTCATACTCCTCGCCATCTTCTTCGGCGGCACCATTCTCGTCCTCATCGCTCACCGCCTCCTGTCCCGCCCTCGCTCTGCGACCGGAACGGAGCCCAAGAGCTAGAAAGCTGGTTCAGGGACGCGCCACTGTTGGCTGCGAAGCTTTCTTGGCAACAAGATCCGCTTGCGATCCCGCAGCAAGCTGCTGCTTGTAAATTGATGGCGAGCTTCCTGCTCCATCCTTCACATAGAGGAAGCCGCTACCGTCAGGAAGCCAGGCCGGATAAGTCGTATTGGCACCTTTCTCCGTGATGCGAGTCAGCGATCCATCCTTGAGATTTACCTGCCAGATCGAGATGGGCGGGAAGTCGTCCTTCCCGGAAACCATGTCTGCCCCCACCGACATTTCAAAGAGTGCCGTCTCTCCGTTCGGAGCGATATCGATGCGGCAGGGAACGCTGATACCTTCAAGTTTCGCATCTCCCGGCAGCTTTTCTCCCACGCTAGCCCCGGTCCCCTCCAGCGAGATCACAAAGAAGTTCGTCATATCATTGCAGAGCAGTTTCTTCCCATCGGGAAACACCGCAAAGGCCACGCTCCCTTGGTATATGATCTGGAAATCTCCTCCGCCGCTATTCACCCGTGCCACCGTCCAATCCGAGTCGAGGAAGTGATTGAAGTAAATTAGGTTCCCGTCGGGAGACCACACGGGCCCGTAGTTGTTGTTCCCCGGAATCCCCTCCACGGACTGCACCTTTCCAGTGGCCACATCAGCAATCGCAATCGAGCGATCTCCATTCTCAGAGGACAAAGTGAAGGCCACCTTGGTCCCATCCGGCGAGATGGCTGCATCATACCCCTCAGCCAGAACTTTTGGAGACTTCCCCGGAGAGCGGACATCCCCGACCGCGATTTTCGTATCAAGGCTACAGGCATACGGCTGGGCCGAAGCCAAGGCCGAAGTCAGACAAAGAGCCAGCAAGACGGGCAGGGTGCGCATAGGCTGTGAATCCGTCATTGCTAGGACCTCGTCAAGCTCAGCCGTCGAGAATTCAAGTCCCCCGCATTGCCTACTCCCGGACAGCTCTGATAAGCTGTCCCATGGCCAGACCGTATTGTCCCCGCCTTGTCAGAGGCGAACCCGACGTCGTCTACTTCAAGCCAGCGGGTATTCCGCTGCGGGACCTGAAGGAGGAGACTCTGACCATCGATCAATATGAAGCCATTCGTCTGGCAGACAGCGAGGGGCTGGATCAGGTGGAGGCGGCTCGTCGGATGGGGATTTCTCGGCAAACCTTCGGACGCATTCTGCAATCGGCCCGCAAAAAGGTGGCCCTGTTCTTGACGCATGGGACCGCCCTCCGTATCGAAGGCGGCCCTGTCATCCAGAGGTAGCTTCTCCTCGTTCCTTTTGAGTTGCACGGAGAAGTTGCGGGCTTATGCTCATAATATGACATTCTTTCCTCCGGCTCTCATCAGCCGCTGGCTAGGAAGAGGGTTCCTCCTGCGGACGATGTCCTCATCTCCCATGGCCCTATGCCCCTGAAGCTCGCCATCCGACGAGGCCTCGATCTCCTACTCTACCTCACCCTCTGCGTGATGATCGGGACGGGACTCTTGCTCGTTTATAAGCTCCCCCCTCGCAGTCAGGCCCTAGAGGTCATCGGCTGGACCCGACACGAATGGGGCAATTTTCATATGTGGATCTCATTCCTCTTCGTAGGCCTCATCCTTGTTCATCTGATCCTGAATTGGTCGTGGCTCGTTAAATGTGCTGCCAAGGGACATTCTTGGCGCATCGCCGCCGGCCTCTCCACCGGAGGAGCCATCATTGCCGCCTTCCTCCTCCTGCCAACTCCCTCACATTCCTCCACGCGTGATCAAAGTACCCGGTCGCCGAGGCCAGCAACTCAAAAAGACCCCTCTGGTACCAAGGGTGTTTCCTACACCAAAGAAATCTTCCCCCTTCTGGAAAGCTCATGTATTTCCTGCCACGGTGCTGAGAAGCAACGTGCCGGAGTTCGTCTGGACCGCAGGGCAGACCTCACCGCCTCAATCGACGGACAACCCCCTCTCGTCATACCGCACGAAAGTGAAAAAAGCCCCCTCATCGCCATTATTTCCGGTAAGATCCGACTGAAGAAGAGTGCCGAGGATCACCTCCTGCCCCCCGACCAAGTCGCACTCATTCGGAAGTGGATCGATGACGGCGCCGACTAGTTTGTAACCGCTATCCCTTACCTTCTCTACCTTCGGCGAAGATCGAAATTCACCAGTACTTCGACTTCAGACTCCTTGGGCTATCCATTTTCCCGGCGCACAATAAGTCGCACCAGGCACCTGAGCGTGTGTGCTCGGCTTATTGCTTTCCCGCGAGCGACGGATTCCAGAGATTCACTTGAGCCGAGGGACTAAATGTCGCGGTGATCGGCTGACTCTCAATATGCCCATCGACGAAGGCAAAGTTGGATCGCCCGGCATGCCGCTTCGTATCGACAGCAGTTTGCGCCGCGATGGCCGTATTCCATTGATGCGCCATGAAATGGTCCGCCCCCTGGGCAGAGTTGGCGTTTTCAGCAAGGAGCACTGTTCGCGTCGGGTTTGGCACGTTGATGATTCGATGCCATGTGGCCGGGCTGCCCTCATAGCTGTCCCGCGACATGATGGGCATCCCGGCCGGAGTGTAGCGTCGCTCGGAGGATAGTTCGAAAAACACATTCATCCCGTAGCTCATCGCAACCTTCCCATCGGGACTTTTGATTTTGTTTGCGGGGCAGGTGAATAGTTGCCGGGTGCGATATTCACTGGAGGAGCTCAAAACTGGCTCTTCCAGATAGGGCGCAATTGCCGTCGCCCACGAACCCCCAGAGTGCGACGTCTTGGGAAAAGTTCCCTGATCCTGCGCATACATGAGGATGCCCTGGCTGAGCGCCCGCATATTGCCAAAGCACTGAGCCGCCTCAGCCTTCTCCAAGCTACTGCGATACCCTGCATATCCCAGACAACTCAACACACAGACCAACCCGATCACCACGAGCAATTCCACTAGGGTAAAACCTCGGTAGCTCTGCCCCTCTGGCTGCAATCGTCCCTCCATTTACACACTGCCGCTGGATTCCGCGCGAAATCGCGGACTCCGATGCCACATCAGCAACGCCAACCCGGCTCCCATGAGGAGGGCTGCCGCAGAAGGCTCAGGGATGGCATTCCAGTTCAGCGTGATCGACGCGGAAGTCCAGCCATCGATGGGATTGGCGAAACCATCTCCCAGATAGACTTCAAAGGTCGCCGAGTACAATCCCAGTCCATCAGACACAAAGACCGGATGCCACATGGACAGCCCGGAGTTGTCGCCCCACGCGACGTTATTATTCCACAAAGAGCCATCCCCATAGACCTGTAGCCATTCCGAGGACGACGGAGTGCTGCTCCCCCAGACATCAGCCCAGTAGCCGACATCATAGCCCTTCAGCCCCTGGGAGATGGAAGTGACTTTGATGTACACATAGGAATCTGCCGGAAGAAGCTCCACATTCCCCGATGTCACATAGAAGCCAAATTGCGTGCTGAATGGCAGATTGTCCTGCGTCGGATCCAGCAGACCGTACCACCCCGCCGAGGACATCGCCGGATTAAAAACGCTATTCGCATACGGATACGTTCCCCCCACATAGTAGTCCTGCAGGGAATACATATTTACCGTATCAGGCTGCCCTCCGAGAGTGATCGATATCGACTGCTGGCTGATATTAAAGTTCACCGCCGGCATCACCATCCCTCCCGTCTCATCAGGACCGGGGATGTAGTTGAGATAGGTAACCGCCCGAGCCATGCTCGTGGAAACCACGAGCATGACGACGATACGAATGACTTTACTGAGACCAGTGGATGCCATCAGCATACACTGACCTCCCGGTTACGATAGCTCCTCCGATGAAAGAAGAGCCAGGCACTCCCCGCCAAGATCAGCAGAGCCGCCGAAGGCTCCGGCACCGCTCCAGGCGAGCTCATATCATAAGAAAACGTATAAGACGTCACCCCACCCACCTCAGTCACGCTGTCCGCCACCAATGCGAGATTTGATCCCGTGATGTCATTCACCACGGAAATCGTGAATGTCAGCGTGTAGTCTGCCGCAAAGGTGTCGGTCGAAAGAACTACCGGATGCATCATGTTCATAAATCCATTTCCATCCCACACGAGGTAGTTACTCGCCGTGAGTTGGCTCCAGGCGACATCCTCGGAGCTGTACATGCTCGCCATATTCATATCGTTTGTGCCGTTGTTGTAGTAATAGACACTCACATTCTCAGCCGCATCCGATGTGCCTTTGAATGTGATCGAGTCGAGCTGGATGGAGAGGGCTTTGTCGCTTCCGAGGAAGGTTTGCAACCCGGTATCGAGGCTGAAACCAAACCACCGGCTAAATGGTACATCCTGACCTCCGTTCGCAACCGGATTCAGCACGCCGGCCCAAGGTGCTGGCACCACCGTGTGATCGGGCGCATTCGGTGAGTCCGCATAGCCCGCAGTCGTGCTGGCATAGTACACATTCGGAAACGACTCAGTGACGGGATAAAGGATCTGGTTCCTCGTCAACCCCCCGGGGTTCGTCCACGAGATCTGGCCGGACTCATTGATATTAAAGTAGGCCATATACATGCCATCGCCCCAGCCGACGGCGTTGACCTGCGTGGCAGCGTTGACCTGCGTCGTGGAGAGCGCAGAGAGGACACATGCGGCTGCAAGCAGTCGCATTGGAAGCGGGGATGGATTTGGTTTTCTCATGGTTGGTATAAGACAGGATGGCGATCCGCATCATCTGCGTAGCCCAGCTCATTGCTGGCCAGCAGATTGACGACTGCCGCCCGCACCCCACTCATGGGGAACAGGACAAAGAGGGCAACAGCTATGCAAACGCGAATCATTCGCGGCTATACAACATCACCTCATACGCCTTGAGAATGTGGCAAAATGCCGCACATGCCTTGTGATGAGCGTATTTTGTATTCCGTAACTATCTGGCCTATAGAATTTTACAGATCTCTGTATTTGCCGGGCTCGCCACTGCGGCAAATTGCCGCACCTGAGGAGTTGTCTTCGCTTCAGCCCGGGGAAGAATGCCATCATGTTTCTCATGTCTTCCCGTCCCGAGTCCCTGGCCCCCGGCTTGCGGTGGCTGATCCGCCTCCGCTGGGTAGCTCTGGGCGGACAATGTTTGATCTTTCTGCTGGCCGCTCTCGTCCTCCACATCGCCCTGCCTCTGGGCATCGTGCTGGGATGTCTCGTCCTGACGGCGGGCAGCAATGTCCTCGCATGGCTGAAAGGCGATCACTTCCCGGAGCGGGCAACCTGCGCTGCCCTCCTCGTGCTCGATACCGTCACCCTATCGATCCTGCTCTTTGTGTTGGGAGGCCCGCACAATCCCTTTACCGCCTTTTACTTGCTCCATATCACGATTGCCGCTCTCATGCTCCCTGCACTCTGGACATGGATCGGAGTCGCCCTCTGTGGCTTCTGCTATGCGCTGCTCTTCCTCTCACCCTACGAGATCCAGAGCGGCACTGGCGTCAGTTGCTGCGGCAGCTTCGACTATCATCTTCAGGGCATGCTGCTCGCCATGGTGCTCGTCGGCATGTGCATTGCCTTCTTCGTCGGACAGTTAAAGTCCGCTCTCGCTCAGCGGGAGAGGGAATTGGAGGAAGCCCGACTGCAAGGCCTCCGCAATGAAAAGTTCGCCGGCCTCGCCACCCTCGCCGCCGGGGTCGCTCACGAACTCGCCACCCCCCCTGAATACCATCGCCATCGTCAGTTCCGACCTTGAGAAGCTCGCTTGTTCAGAGTGCCAAAACAACGGCTGCCTCGCCGATGCAAAGCTCATCCGATCCGAGGTGGACCGCTGCAGGAATGTCCTCGAGAAACTCGGCGAGAATACCACCGACAACATCGGAGAGAACCCACGCTCCCTACCGATAGGCGAGATTCCCGAGCAGCTAAAGCCCTTCCTCAGCGATGCCCACTATCGTCGCCTCGACATCGAGATCGAGCCTGCAAAAGCCACTTTGTTCGTTCCGGCAAATACCCTTCTCCAGTCCCTCGCCGTCCTCGTAAAAAATGCCTGCGAAGCCGATGATCAGAACCAGCGCATTCACCTCCATGTCCGCCTCAGCGATGGCAAGTTCCTGGCTTCTGTGCAGGACCACGGCTCCGGTATGACCCCGGATGTCTCGACTCGCGCCGGGGAGCCCTTCTTCACGACCAAGGAAACCGGCAAGGGCATGGGGTTGGGACTTTTCCTCGTTCGCATGTTTGCCGAGCGCATGCGCGGAGCCCTCCGGGTGGAATCTCGCCCCGGCTACGGATCGACCGTCACTCTGGAATTTCCCGCCAACGCCTAGCTGCTCATGAAAATCGCCCTCATCGATGACGACGAAACCTTCCGTGAGACCCTCGCCCGCTCACTCCGCCGACGAGGTCACGAGATCATCTCCACCGATGCCACGGAAGCCGCCGCCATCTGCGCCGACTTTCAGCCCGATGCCATCCTCCTCGACCTCAAGATGCCCGGCGAGACAGGTCTCTCCCTGATCCCACAGTTCAAGATCACCGTTCCCCGCGCAAAGATCGTCATGCTCACCGGCTACGGCAGCATTGCCACCGCCATGGAAGCCGTGAAACTCGGAGCCTCCGACTACCTCACAAAGCCCGCCGACACCGATCAAATCGAAGCCGCCCTTGAGGGCAAAGCCCGTGACACGGAAATCGACATTCCCTCCCTCGACCGCGTGGAATGGGAGCACCTCCAGCGCATCCTCGCCGATTGCAACAACAACATCAGCCAGGCCGCCCGCCTCCTCGGCATCGATCGCCGCTCCCTCCAGCGCAAACTCTCAAAATATCCCCCCCAGCGCTGAGACCGCGTTATTTTGTGAGGGGACGAAAACTCTCCCTACACGTTTTCTCACACGTTGATAGTAGGCGTTCAATTGCCCACAATTCTGGCCACACTCGATCAAAAATGATCTGTTTGACCTGCGTTTTTGTGTTCGCGCCAGAGTAAAAATACACTGGCGGTGAGGGGGGGATTCGAACCCCCGGAGGCCTTTTGGACCTCGGAGCTTTAGCAAAGCTCTGCTTTCGACCACTCAGCCACCTCACCAAAAGTGAACGGTCATCATTACGGGTAATTCGATTCTGGTCAAATCAGAATTCTATGGGAATTCACACCTCTTCTTGATAAATCAATGTTCCTCGATTTTCTTTGAGAATTCCTTGCGCGATGGCTCGATTATTGCTAGCCGCCTCTTGGAGAAAACAAGGAGGGTAAAAATGGACGTTGAATCTTCAAAACTGGAAAAACTGAAAAGCATCCTTCGCGTCGAGGCCGCCTATTACTGGGACGATGTCGTCGCATTGCTCCGTATGTGCGGGCTTGGTCGCTTTGTATCTCAGGAAAGTCATCAAGCCTCTCATGGAGTGGAAGAGAAGCCGGGTTTCTCCTCCCTTGGTACGACTGTTAAGCCTGCGAGCGAAATAGATCGGAGCATCGTGACGATTAAACCAGAAGCTGACGCAAAGGAATCTGCCTCCAACGAGGGGACGGCTCCTCCCAATGGACCTTCTCGTCTGGCGCAGATTGTCGCCGCGCGTGGCAAAACACCGTTCGCTACGCGCCGCACTCCTGCCGCCGCATGATTTTTGCGATGGGCTATCGAGTTTTATTCTATAGCCTGGTCGCCCGCAGAGCCTGATCTGGTCAGTCTCCGCGATAAGGTTACGAAACCGTAACCTTGCCCCGCTTGTTCGAGCGGGCACCCACCATTATCCACTCGGGCCTTGTGATGTCCGAGTGCTCTACATGTCGGCGGGACTTTGGAATTCCGAAGTCTCTTCGCCGAGCTTTTCCGTTTTCCGCAGTCGCTGCTTTATGCAGTAGCCTGCTGGGCGGACATCTGCTGGCGTTGCCTCCAGAGCCGGAGCTTCCGCCGCCATTGCCCCGCCTGGAAGCCGCCGAGGGAGAGCAGACTCTCTACATCCGAGAGTATCGTGTCGTCGGGTCCAAAGTCCTTCCCCGCGCTCAGGTGGAGGAGGCCGTTTATCCCTACCTCGGTCCCGGTCGTACGGCTACTGATGTGGAGCAGGCTCGTATGGCCTTGGAGGCTGCCTACAAGGCCAAAGGGTTCCAGACCGTTAGCGTTGCCATCCCCATGCAGAATGCCAATAGCGGCATTATCGTCCTGAGCGTCACCGAGGCTCCCGTGGGGCGCCTGCGCGTCCAGGGCTCCCGCTTTTACAATATCGATCAGATCAAGCGCCGCGCCCCTTCGTTGAAGGAAGGCACCGTCCCAAATTTCACGGACGTCGAACGCGACATTATCGCGCTGAACCGCTCTTCCGATCTCCAGGTCACACCTTCACTGAAGCCCGGGGCCGTCCCGGGAACCTTCGACGTTGATCTGACCGTGAAGGACAAGCTCCCTCTTCACGGAAAGGTGGAACTCAACAATCGCTACAGCGCCAATACCACCCCTCTGCGTCTGAATCTCGATGTCCGCTATAGCAATCTCTGGCAACTCGGCCACACCATCGGCTTCGGCTTTCAGATTGCTCCTCAGCGTCCCAGTGATGCGTTGATTTATTCCGGCTACTACATCGCCCCCGTCCCGGGTGTTTCCTGGCTCAGCGTCATGCTCCAGGGTATCCGTCAGAATAGTGATGTCTCCACTCTCGGCGGCACAGCCGTGGCTGGTAATGGCGAGATCTACGGTGGACGCCTCCTTTTCGATCTTCCCAGTCGCCCCGGTTTCTACCAGTCCGCCAGCCTCGGGTTGGACTACAAGCACTTCACCCAGGATCTTTCGTACGGAAACGAGTTGGTCGGCTCGCCTATCACCTATTGGCCTTTCATCGCCAGCTACGATGCCGCCATCGTCGGCAAGGGACGTGTTACGGAATTTGCTGCCGCCGTCACTTTCCACTTTCGCGGTATGGGTAGCACTGAGGTGGAATTTGACAATCGCCGTTACAATGCAGACGGCAACTTCCTCTACCTGCGTGGCAGCCTCGGACACGAGCAGGATCTGCCCTACGGGTTTCAGCTCTACGGTCTCATCCAGGGGCAGGCCAGTGCCACTCCGCTGGTCGATAGCGAACAATTCTCCCTCGGTGGCCTCAATACTGTCCGAGGTTATCTGGAGTCCATCGTCGTCGGCGACAGCGCCGTGGCTGGCACCATGGAGTTTCGCTCTCCTTCTCTTCTTGGCTGGCTGGGGGATGGCTTTGATCTACGCCTCTTCGGTTTCCTCGACGCCGGGGCCGCATTTATCAACGAACCTCTGCCGGAGCAGACCTCGCAGTACAATCTCTGGAGCTACGGTTTCGGGGGGAATCTCCAGCTTTTCACCCACATCAACGGTGCTCTCGTCCTGGGCGTCCCGATGGTGACGCAATCCCCTTCCATGGCGAATGAGCCTTTCCTGTCCTTCCGCATCTGGGGGGAGCTCTAACCCCTCTCACCATGCGCCTTCATTCCGATTTTCCACAGCCGCACATCATGACTTCATATTCCTTGCTCTCACTTCGCCGGGCCCTCGTGGTCGGCCTCATTCTCCTGGCTACGGTCTCCTCCAGCCATGCCTGGTGGGATAAGGAATGGACCGGTCGTCAAGCGCTCACCGTCGATACCGGTTCCGAGGCCGGAGCCATCACGGAGCCCATCGGTGACTCGGTTGTCCTGCTTCGCCTGCATCAGGGAAATTTCCCTTTCGGATCCGTTCGTGAAGACGGGAGCGACCTGCGTTTCGTTACGGAAGACGACAAGACGATCCTCCCGCACCAGATCGAGAAGTGGGACTCGCTCATGATGGAAGCCTTCGTCTGGGTGAAGGTCCCAGCCGTGGCTCCCGGTGCCCAGACGCGTTTCTGGATGTATTACGGCAATGCGGGCGAGCTCGAACCCGTAAAAACCGAGGGCCTCTACGATGAAGCCACCTCAGTCGTTTATCATTTTGGCGAGGGCGCTGTTCCAGCCGTGGATTCCTCCGGCAAGGAGCACAAATCGGAGAACGCTCCGACTCCCTCGGAGGGTTCCATGATTGGTCGTGGTATTCGTCTTCTGGGCAATAATCCGCTCACCATCCCAGCCGCCGATTCGCTGAATTGGACGGACTCTTCCACCGTCTCCTTGAGCGCCTGGATTAAGCCGGGTTCGCTCCAGCCAAATGCCACCCTCTTCAGCCGGCAGGATGGGAGTCAGTCTTTCCGTATTGGTCTCGATCAGGGCATTCCTTACGCCGAGACACGCACGCCTTCCGGCACCACCCGCACCCAGGCCAGCGAGCCTCTCGCCCTGAATGTTTGGAAACATCTGGCCGTGGTCGCGGATGGTTCGATCACGACTATCTATGTGGACGGGAAGTCTTACGCCTCCATGAGTGCTTCCGTCCCGGCTCTCACTGGTCCGATGATCATCGGCGGCGATGGCACCGAGGCTCTCGGCTTCGTGGGCGAACTCGACGAACTCCAGATTTCCACCGTCGCCCGTCCCGTAGGCTTCATTCAGCTCGGTGCCATCAATCAAGGCGGCACAGATCAGGCCGCGAAGCTCCTCACCGCAGGCGAGCCTGAGGGTGGAGAAGGCGGCCAAGGTCACAATGAGGCCTTTGAGCACATCATGCTCTTCGGCGATATCGCCAAGAATATGATGTTCGACGGTTGGGTCGTTGTCTTCGTCTGCATCATCATGGCCCTCGTCGGTTGGTGGGTCGCCATCAAGAAATTCGTTTACCTGAATCGTATTCAGAAGGGCACCGAGCTCTTCGAGCGCGAATGGAGGACCCTTGCCACAGACCTCACCGCCATTGACCACACGGACGCGGAGAATGTGAAGAGCCTCGGCGGCAAAGCGGACTCGAAGACTCAGAAGCTCATGCACACCTCTCCCGTGTACAGCATCTACCACATCGGCTCTGAAGAAATTCGTCACCGTCTGGAGCGCAGCCCCGGCGGTTTCCAAGGGCTCTCCGCACGTTCGATTCAGGCCATCCGCGCCAGCCTCGATGCAGGCATGGCCCGGGAATCCCACCGCATGAACGGTGGCCTCATCTTTCTCACCATCAGCATTGCCGGTGGTCCCTATGTGGGGCTGCTTGGCACTGTCATGGGCGTTATGATCACCTTCGCCGTCATTGCGAAGTCCGGCGAGGTCGAGGTGAACTCCATCGCTCCCGGTATCGCCAGCGCCCTGCTCGCCACCGTGGCCGGTCTGGTCGTCGCCATCCCCGCGCTCTTTATCTACAGCTACCTCAGCAGCCGCATTCGCGACTTCATCAGCACGATGCAGATCTTCATCGACGAGTTCGTGACCAAGATGGCGGAGTTCTACCCGACGCCAAGCGACGTGCCGGTTCCCTTGCAGAAGGTCCCTCTTCCCTCCGGCAGCGAGGCTCCGGCCAAGGAGGCTACAAAGTAATGAATGCCGGAGACAACAAGTCCTACGACGATATCAACGTCACGCCGATGGTGGATCTCTACCTCGTGCTCCTGCTCATCTTCATCATCATGACGACCGCAGGCGTCCAGAGCGTGAAGGTCGATCTGCCCAAGGCCAGTAATTCCTCGAAGGACGAGGGCGGAGCCAAGACCAAGGCCATCACCATCAATAACGAGGGCAAGATCTTCCTCGATACCATTCCCGTCACGCTTCAGGAACTCGAGCAGCGCCTGAATGCCCACAAAAGCAAGCACCCCGAGTTTCCCGTCGTCATTAAGGGCGACCGCCAGACTCAGTATCAGGGTATCATGGACGTCCTGGATGTCGTCGGACGTCTCGGCCTGACCAAGATCGGCCTCGCCACCCAGGGTCCCGCAAAATAACGCCGAGATGGAAGACTCTTCATCCGACGACAATCCCTCCTTCTTCCAGCGCTATCGCGTGGTCATCATTATTGGTGTCCTTGTCGTGGCCGGTGGTGTGGCTGCATTTGTCTTCTCGCCGAAATCCGCACCGAAGAAGAAGTCTTCCGTCACCACCGTTAGCATCATGCCGGTGCTGCCCCCGCCGCCGCCTCCTGCAACCCCGCCGCCCACGCCTCCACCACAGGAGCAGCCACCACCGCAGGATGAGCCTCAGCCAAGCGAGTTCGTGGCCGAGGATAAGCCGGATAGCCCTCCACAAGCCGAGGCAAAGGATGAGCCTCCCCAGGAAGCTCCCGCCATGGGATCGAATATCCAAGGCGAGGGCAGCGACGGCTTTGGCCTGCGCGGTCGTGGCAATGGCATGATCGGCGGCACTGGCTCCGGTACGGGGGGTGGGGGAGGGAGTCGCTTCGGCAGGTACGCCGGAGTCGTTCAGTCCCGTATCGTTGACGCCCTCAATCGCCATCGTCTCACCCGTTCTTCCAGTCTCGTTTTGCAAGTCCGCGTCTGGGCTGACTCCAACGGTCGCATCACTCGAGCGACTCTCGTCGGCTCTTCCGGAAATCAAGCCGTCGATCAGGCCATCCAGAATGAGGTCCTCACCGGCCTTCAACTTCCGGAACCCCCGCCTGATGACATGCCCATGCCCATCGTCATGCGCATCACCGCAAAACGTCCCAACTAACGCCCACTTCATGCTCTCTCGACTTTTCTATTCCCTTCTTTCGCCTGCCTGTAAGGCGGTCTTGTTTGTCCT